>QWCI01000887.1_pt1 | contig 15847 bp, 21 predicted proteins | sample 1972541 | NCBI WGS metagenome assembly QWCI01 (sample SAMN09866712, study PRJNA288562) | Human oral metagenome isolate term3_saliva, whole genome shotgun sequencing... | isolation source: mouth | host: Homo sapiens | place: USA: California | reverse complement strand
TTTTCTAACTGTTATCAGTTCTAATGAAGAAAAACAAGCCATGGACGTTAAAGCTCGTTGTGAATCGGTTGGCGGCAAAATGGGTTATCTAAAATGTTTCAAAGATGGAAAGGAAATAAAGGCATGAAATACAAGCTTCTAAAAGATACGCCCACAATTAAAGCTGGCACCATTTTTGAAGAGATTGTTAGTATGTCTGATGGAACCAGAGAATTAGCTGTGGCTGTACCAGGTGAAGACATACCAGAAGATCCTCAATTTGCTATTCAAGATATAGACAACTTCGACGAGTGGTTCGAGGAAATGGAAGAACCGGCAGACAGCGCTCACTGGAAGCCAAAAATAGCCGAGAAATACTTCTACATTAACGAATATGGAGATGTGGAGCGGGAAGTCTGGAACGACGACGATGTGGATAACAGACTTATGGCTATGGGTCTTGTCTACCGCACTGAAGAAGAATGTGAAGAAGCTCGCGACCGAAGGCTAGCAGAAGTCAGACTGAGCCAAACCTCGGACTTTGAACCAGACTTTGAGAATGGAAGCGGCGGGTGGGTTGTGTGTTACCGCCGCCGTGCTGGAAAATTAGACTACATAAAAACCTATGGTTGCGATAGCGGCGAACCAGTTCGTTACGCAACCATGAAAGAAGCTGAAAAGTCTATCAAAGAAAATCGAGAAGATTGGTTAATTTATTTCGGAGTAAAGGAGTAAATCGTGGCAGGAAATCGAGAGGGCGGATTGAAAGCCGCTCAGAAAAACTTAGCGAATAATCCAAACTTCTACGCAGAAATCGGGCGAAAGGGTGGCTCTGCTACATTTGCAAGTCATGGAACTTGTAAAGGATTTGCACAAGATATTGAATGCGATTGCGATCTAATTGACGGTCCTCACTTCGTAAAGAAGTGCGCTGGTAAAAAAGGTGGTCGCATCAGTAAACGAAAGTAAACGGGTACAATTTGTACCCAGTTGAAAACCATTTCCGACAAGTGTCGAAATTGGTTTAGAACATTAACATCAACCGCAGAACTGGACAGATGATATGCACAACTCCTTTCTGTCGGCGCACCACACCCGCCCGGTGCGCTGTCTCAAACCGTGAAACGTTGTGAGCTGGAATTGAAGCAACCTGCAGTGCAACGTGTATCGTCTGTTCAACTGGTAGCACCAACGCACCTTTTTTGTTTACCGGGAAAAAATTGTATGCCTATTTTTCTATTCTACACAACTATCATTTGGTGCTATCAACTGGCGACATCAAACCTTAAAGTAATTAACTCACTTAATGATATACAAATTGGTGTTGTCAACTGGCTATATAAGTGGCGGAATAGGTAGACGCTATACCCAACGGTAAGTCCTCAAACTGCGCATTTGGGGCAGAACGTGGAATGTGCGGTGACGGGAGTTCCAAATCCGACTTAGAGCAAAGCGACGTGGCATGTGATGTGACTTTACGAAACCTAATTCCCTCACATTCGAGGAAATTAAAACTCGGCAAATCATCACCTTATATAGTCAAACTGGTAACGTGTTCGGGGCGTGAGGGCGGTGCGAGCAATCAGCCGCTTAGCGCGCCATCGGTGTCCTCCTTACAGGTTGCCAGTACCAGTTCTGCGGTTGAGTGTAAACTACACGATTTCGTGTAAATAAGGAGGAATAGTTATGAGTGAAACTGTAGGACGTAAAGGAAAACTCACACTTTGTAAAAAATATAAAGACGCTGATGAACTTCAATCTGATTTGAAAAATTTCTGGCAAAGTGTGCCTAGAGAAGAACGGGATAAATACTATAAAGATGCAGAAGAAGTTGACGAGTATGAACTCGAAGATAACGGCTACGTCGTTATCGACGGGAATTGTATTTATAAAGTTGAACTAGATAAAGAATTTGACATGGATAGCAACTTCGTTGAAGTTGCTAAAACTCAAGATGATACTTATGAATTCATTACGTGGTTCTATAACGGCGGAACTGACCTTGGAGAAATGCTGCAGAAGGGTCTTGACCAAACAAGAAAGGAGGAGAAATGAAAGTAATCTTATCTGAAGAAGGGACATTAGAGTTTGACAACGGTCTTGTACTCGAGAGCCGCCACGAGCAGAATTGTTGCGAAATTAACTATCTTGACTTTGAACAGCTTCCTGTAGGAACTGAGTTACCAACAATGACCGCCAAAGAGTTTGCAAAAGCCATAAACATTAAAGAGGACGGGTTCAGCATTAAAGACATCCACGGTATACCGAAATGGGTTCAAGCTCGTAGCGAGCAGAACGGCTTCTATTCATCTGGAGTGAATTTAATAATTATGGATGACGTTGATGAAATCATGCCGAAACGACCAAACCAAAGAAAAGGAGAGGAGCTCTTTTGTGATTGGTAATTAAATAACGGATGTCAATTAGATTACTAGAGAAAGGGAACAATAATGCGTATAGTTAAGTTTAGAGTTTATAACGACTTATTAAAGAATTATCTTCCAGATGACTCGGTTTGTATCTTGCCAAACGGAGATATTGTACTTTACAATCTTGCAGCTATGATTGCCGCATATAAACGCCCTTCCGATATGCTGGAAGGTGAAAATACCGTAGAACTATTCACAGGACTAAAAGACAAGAACGGTACAGAAATATATTGTGGTGATATTCTTATAGACGATACTGGTGAACCTATCGAATACTGGGTAGTCAAGTTTTCTGATGGTGGATTTGTAGGCGAATGTGCAGGTGTGACTGAATCTCTCTTTGAATTAACAAACCTAGAAATCGCTGGCAATATTCATAAGAATCCTGAATTAGTGGAGGAGAAATGAAGTCTAAGATTGACTGGAGCAATGTAGGTGTTTTTATAATGATGATTTTAACAATTGCTGTGGGGTATCTGGTTATTTCTTGGATGTTGCAAGACACTGAACACATTAGGAACATCGAAGCTCGTTGTAAATCGCTTGGTGGCGAGTGGGGCTATTCAAAATGCTACAAGGACGGAAGAGAAATATGAAAAAACTAGAAAAGATAGACTACTTACAAAAAAACCATTTGTATGAATGGGTAAAAACTCATGCCCAAGTAGAGCGAGAGTTGTCAGATGCTCATGACCTTTTCTGCGAATGCGGACACCTAGCAACTGGGGCTCATGAATCTGGCTGCCGCAAACTCAGAAATAAAATTATGAATGAGACAATAAAACGACTATCTCACCTGTTACCTGATGGAAAGGAAATCTAATGTATATTCCAATAATCACATTCCCTCAATCAGTAGCAAGGTCTGTATTAAAGTGGTTTGCGAGGGATATTATTACTTTTGACGAAAAGCCACACTCTGTTCGCACCAAAATAGAGTATATAGATTGGTATTGTGAACTATTGAGTTCTTTAATTGAGGAGGAAAAATTAAACGCTATCGCAGGAGAATTATCAATTATTCTTGACACCACGGATGACAAGCATCTTCGTAAAGCACTGAAAGATAGTTTAATACGTGCCACGGCTGCTCGTCAGGTTTTATATAAGAAGCAATGTGCGTTGAGGCGGAAAAATAGGAAGGAGAAAAATTAAATGGAAGATGATTTTACTAAATATAAAACCCTATATTATCTGATAGAGAAAGCTGTACGAGCTGCCAAAGATGGAGATGCGTTGCGGGCACGTGATTATATGAGTTCAATTGCAAACTGGGCTGAAGAGCGGGCTTTGGTGGAAAGAGGTAGAGCGTTGCTAGAAGTGTTAAAAATTGTTAAGTCAGAGCCTAAAAACTTTGCCGAGAGTCAGAGAAAGGTATTCAAAATGAATAATGAAGATAAAGACAGTGTGAGATATGCAAAACTATATTGTGCGATAGTAGAGGTCCTAGGGTCTTCTGGGTGTAAAGATTCAGTCGAAGAAGCACTTTCAATTGTGAATTGGGTTAAAAAAGAGATTCTGAAGGATAGGAGCAGAACACTATTATGGGTGATGGAGCTTATTAAAACAGAATACAACAAGTCTGACGACTTTCCATTCATTCGTATTGCCAATCAAATAGCAAAAGAAGCGGTTGGCAATGAACTCAAGATTCTACGCAGCGAGGTTTCTAGCCTCAAAGAGGAGATTGTCGATGAAGGAAAACATTGAAAGAGCGATAGACAGTCTTTTTGACGATTATCTGGAGGAGTTCAGGGCAGAACACCCAATTGATGAGTCTTTTTTAACGATTTATAAAGACTATAAGTCTATTTTTGCAAAAGAGGCTGCCGAGTCCGCCGATGAGAACATAAAGAATCTCCTGCAGTATATATACGAGAACCAGAACGGCATATTAGAATACAGAGAGCATGTGAAAAAGATTACACACAAAGTAAGAATTAAATAAGAAAGAGTTTGTTGAATAATTTTCTAGTATAATTAAATTACGGGCTAAGCTGCTTGATTGTCGGGTCGGGCAGCTTTTTTATTTGTAAAGATTTTTGATATTTTACTTGTCTACCTCTATTTATGTTATAATATAAGTACAGTATGTGAGTTGAAAGAACGCAACTCTGAAGTTAAACGTTCTTATGTATTTTGAAAATGAGGTGGATATGGATAAAAAGCTGAGAAGATTAAATCCAAGACAAGAAAAGTTCTGTCGACTATATGCTAGCGATAGAGAGTTTTTTGGTAATGGCGTTCAAAGTTATATAGAGGCTTATGAACCTGATCAGTCAAAACCTAATTGGTATAATGCCGCACGAACAAGAGCTTCTGAACTCTTGACAAAGCGTAACATTCTGAAGAGGATAGACGAGCTATTTGAAGCTGATGGATTGAATGACCAATTTGTTGACAAACAAATGGAGAAACTTATCACACAGGACGCCGATTTCAAAGCTAAAATGTCAGCAATTCGTGAATATAATAAGCTCAAACAGCGAATAACCGAAAAGAAGGAAGTTCATGTCAAACTTCCTAAGCCAATCCTTGGTGATTTGGTGGAGGGCGAACAGTAATGTTCGTCTTGACCAGTTCAACAAAAAAGCTTGCTAAAATGACAAAGCGTATCCGTGGCGTGTGTGGTGGAACTTCTGCGGGTAAGACTATATCCATCCTTCAAATACTTATCAGCAAGGCTCAAAAAGACAAGCGACCGACTTTAACAAGTGTCGTATCCGAATCATTTCCTCACCTTAAAAGAGGTGCTATGCGTGATTTTAAGAATATTATGCAGGAGCACGGCTATTGGAAGGAATCAGCTTGGAATGCTACAGACTCTATTTATACATTCGAAACAGGTTCAAAGATAGAGTTTTTCAGCGCCGATCAGCCTAGTAAAGTGCGTGGCCCGCGTCGTGATAGATTATTCATAAATGAATGCAACAACGTAGCTTATGAGTCATTTGACCAATTAGCAGTACGTACACGATTAGAGATTTGGTTAGACTGGAACCCTACAAACGAGTTTTGGTTCTACGACTTGTTAAATACACGTGATGACGTGGAAATGATTACGGTTACTTATAAAGATAACGAAGGTCTACCTGAAACAATCGTAAAAGATATTGAAGCCCACAAATCAAACAAAAACTGGTGGACTGTTTACGGATTAGGTCAACTAGGAGAGGTCGAAGGCAGGATATACAAAGGTTGGAAAATCATTGACGAAATACCTCACGAAGCCCGATTAGAGGGTTATGGGCTGGATTTTGGATACTCAAACGACCCTACAGCAGTAGTTACAGTTTACTATTACAACGGTGGGTATATTTTAGACGAAATACTCTACAGGAAAGGTCTATCCAATCAGCAAATCGCTACATTTATGAACAATCAGGAATTTGGAGTAATAGTAGCAGACTCAGCAGAGCCTAAATCAATCGACGAATTACAGATGTATGGACTATCTGTTATCCCTGCCAAAAAGGGTTCAGGTTCTATCTCTCAAGGGATAAATTACGTGCAAGAACAAAGCATATCAATGACTAAGCGAAGTGTTAATTTAATTAAAGAATACAGGAATTATCTCTGGCAAACAGACAAAAACGGAAAAACTATCAATGTGCCAGAAGGTGGGTTCGACCACGCACTAGACGCGGTCAGATATAAGCTATCAAGTGTATTAAAACCTAAATACGAGATCAGACCAACAGTTCAAACTTCAGGGGAGTTATCGTCATTATGGAGTTAAGGTTCGGTGAGGTAAGAAATAAATACACTGCGGAGGGTGTGGAAGTGGAAGAGGTAAGAAAGATTAGAGATTATATGACCGCTCAGAGTATCAGGTCGTTTACAATCTCATCAAAGGTATCAACTTTTGCAGAAGTCAGGCAGGAGTTTGAGGATTTAATAAAACAAGCAGAAAATGGAGAGTGTTTAGACATATCCTTAAACGTCAGAATAGACAAGAAAACAGGATTGCCCCAGATGGTTAAAAAAACAATTCTTGACAAAAACTCAAGGTTATAGACGTTTTAGACAAAATGTGATATTATAGACGAGTAACAAGCTACTGGGAAATGCCCAGCGTGATGATTACGTAACAGTAATTTTTACGTTGGGGGAAACCAGTGGCTTTTTCTTTTATAGATGAATCTAACATCGGCGATGCTTACGATGAGAGTAAGCAGAAGTATCAGGCAGTTTTGTCTGGTATTGACGAGCTTGAACGTATCGCTCTAAACAAACCTAAGCCAAACATACCGGCTGGCTTACCTAATGTTACAGACGGAACTACAGCTAGTTATATTCAATCTCGCCCTAAGAGCGTTATTCAGCAGTTACCAACTGGGTTAGTTACTAGCTTAGATAAGGACAAAGACTTAGCAGATATCGCTAATTTGGTCTTAACTGAAGAAATCTTACTAAATGCCAACACGACGGGTAGTGTTATTCAAAAGTCGTGGGGAGCCTTAAGTAAAGCTATGACTTACGGCTCACAGCCCGCCTACTGTTTTTATACACAACATGGAAATTATTTTGGAGCAGACTTCAAGCTACCTTACATCAAAGACGTTATTTTGGAGGCTGGAAAAGTATATGACAAAGACTGTAACGTTATTTTCTTAAGGGCTTGGTACCAACCGAGCGATATCAAATATCTAATTCATCGAGAAAAACAATTAAACGAACAGGGAATAAAGAGCGGCTGGAGACTAGATAAACTCACTCAACTAGAGGCAAAAGAGAAAACAGACGAAAGCAAAACACCAGCCGAGCGAGAGAAGAGTCTTGGGACTGGTGGTATACAGATTATATTTGCATTCCAACGGGGAGTAGGAGCTACTTTTTACGGGTATAGTCCAGAGAATAACGAAGTAGTCTATTCAACTGTAAATCCAGACCCACGAGGCATTATTCCAATCCACTTCATGTATCACGATATGGATATGTCTAATCCAATTGGTCGTGGTGCAGTCGAACTTGTAGCAGGACTTCAGAACATGCTTGATTCAGAAATGCAGATGTATCAATACGCACAAGCTCTAAGCCTTAACCCACCACTAATCAAACGAGGCTCATTTGATACTTCAACTATACGATTCAAAGTAAACGCTATTTGGGATTTGGGAGCAGATCAAAACGCAAGCATCTCACCTGCTAATATTTCAACTAATGGAATAACTAACTTCTCAAACAACTACGGTTTAATTAAGAGCCAAATATTAAACTTAAATAACTCAAACGACACAAGCGTTTCTGCTGAGGTCGGAAATCCTGGTTTCTCAAAGACAGACAGCGGAGTAAAAGCACAACAGGAGCGAACTGGTATAAGTGATAATCATCTTCGTAAACAATTCGAAGGCTGGTTTGGTGATGTCTGTGAGACTATGCTTAATATTCATTTTGCTCTGTCTGAAGGTGAACAGGAAGTTGACCTCACTCAAGAATACATTAAACGCCGAAAACTTGAAGACCCTGAGTTTGACGCAAGTACAGCTGTTGTTGACTACAACAAGAAACTAAAAGGGTTCAAGTTTAAGGTTGACGCTTCTACTTCAAAGCTTAAAGACGACGAGCAGTCTATGGAGAACCTAAAGGGAATCTTAGAGTTGGCTCAATCTGACCCTGAGTTAGGACAGATTATCCGCAAAGACCAATTATTGAAGCGAATGATTAATAAATCGGGTGTTGACGACCCTGAAGAGCTGGTTATCGACGCAGACCAAAACAATAACGGCATAGCCGACAGTGAGGAGCAGTATGAATAACGATTTGATCCCAAACAGCGGGTTTTCTTTGGATATCCCAGAAGAACGGAAAACTAAAGAGAGTAAGGAGAGGATTGCAGCCAAAGAAGAGATTAACCTGCTAAAAACTTTGCTCAATGGAATTGATGAAAAGATCCAACTAGCCCAAAACATCAATCAATTAACAATGAATCCTGAAACTTCTGAGAAATCCTTGAAAGTGCAGATATTAGCTGCTAGGTGGCGCGTGAATGACCTTATAGAACTTAAGTCGTGGATAAAAGCCCAGACAGACAAGGTAAAAGAAAATGACTGAGGACGTTAGAGAAAAGCTAGAACAGCCACTAGAGACTGAATCGTTGCTTGCTAGCCACGAATTCAGACAGGAGGGTAGAGTTTTAATCTGTGTAGATAATCCAAGCTTAACAGCAGTACTACCACTGGGTGTTTATTTGGTTGGTGAGAAAGGAGCGTATCGACTAGAGAAGTTGTTTTAGGCGGGTTGTTACCTGTAGAGGTGGGACCTCGGAAGTATCTCTACAGGTAAGAGCTCATCTCCTTGAACTCTCATCTGCGCACCGATGTAAAAGGTCGTAAATAACTAAATAAAGGAGTAAAAACCGTGGACAGTACCACTACAGACGTAAATACAAGCCAGAGTGCGGCAGATGTGTCGTCAACATCACAAAACTCAACCGACAATATTGATGAAAAATCACTGACAGACGGCTTCTGGGGTGATAAGGATTCAGGTGAACAGTCGGAGGATGAGTCCAAAACAGACGAAACCCAAGAAAAACAGCCTGAAGAGAAGTCAGAGGGCGAAGAAAAGCCGGAATATTCAAAAGCAGAGGAGCGTAAAGCTCAACTGAATGACGATATTCGAGGGTTGGTGTCCCGTCGGGAAGAACTAAAACGAGAAGTAGCTGAATACGAAGGTATTAAACAGTTACAAAGCTCAATTAGTGAAAGCCGAATAACACCAGAACAACTAGAAGCTGCAGGGTTAGACCCACAAGACGCCGCTATTCAAGCCCTTCTATACAATCAGGAGCTTGACCAACAGCAGGCAGAATTAAACGAAATATCGGCAGATATTGCTGATCTTCAGTACAATATGTCGCTCGATAGAGTAGAACTGCTTAAAGACTATCCTGTATTCGATGAAACTTCACCTGAATACAATGCAGACTTCACAAAAAAAGCAGCTGACATGTACGTAAGTGCGGCGAATCTGCAATTTAACGAAGAGGGCGCGCCAATATCGGCAGATAAAAAGCTCTATGAGTTTATGACAGACTTGTATGGCATTTACGAAGAAGGTCTGAAAGCTGGCGGTAAGAAGATATCTAGGGCAAAACAATCTGCGGCAGTAATGAATGCAGGCGGAGTATCTACATCAGAAGAAGTAGACGAAAAACAATTTGTGAATGGGTTCTTCAATTAAATCCTTCAATCTAAAAAAATTAACTATAGGAGAAAAATAAAATGGCTATTAATTTGCCACAGGCATACTCAAAAATCCTTGACAAGGGATATACACTTAAATCATTAACAGCACCTGCCTTTAAGGGTAAATATGAAGTTGTTGGTGGTACTACTAAATCATTTAAGGTCTACAGTACAGACGCAGCTTCTCTGTACGATTACTCTGCAAGCAAGAACGCTAGCGGTCAGGGTGTTGGCTCATTCGGCTACAAGTACTCAGCAGCTGGTAATAAAGAGCAAGTTATTACGGCTTCTCAGGACAAAGCCTTCTCACAGCAAATCGATAAGGCTGACGCTAAGTTCTCACGCGATGGCTCACTCGACGCTAAAGAAGTTATGCGCGTAACTCTAGAAGAGTCTATTTACCCAACAATGGATAAATACAACATTGACGCATTAGCAAAAGCAGCTGAAACTACAGCAGTTAAGACTTTGACCATTACTAAGGCAAATGCTTATGAGACATTTATGGCTATGACTACTGCTCAAACAAACGCTAAAGTCCCTCACAAGGGTCGTGTTGCGTTCGTAGCCGCAAGTGCATACTCATTACTGAAACAAGACGGTAGCTTCACACCAGCTAGCGAAATGACCGCTAAGAGTCGCCGTGATGGTAACTATGGTGAAATTGACGGCTGTATGATTATCGAAGTTCCAGATGACTACATGCCAACTAAGACGACTATCGTTTTGACTCACGAAGACGCAGCAGCAGCTCCAAAGTACTTGTCTGAGTACAAGCAGGGTGAATTTGGTCCAGAGGCTAGTGGTTACTATGTAGCTGGTCGCGTTGTATACGAAGCATTCGTATTCAACAAGAAAAAGGGTGCTATTCAAGTTCTGAAGAATGCCTAGCAATTTGGGGCGGGGAAACTCGCCCCTTCTCTGCGTTTTGCCTCTCCGCGATAAATGAGAGGTCGAAGATTAACAATTTGGAGAGAGACTTAGTAGAGTGTGTTATGGATCGCTCTATGGTGCTATAATGATGGCAAATCATTTAATCTTGTGGGAGAAGATAGATGAAGCAGTGGATCAAAAACATAGATTGGTCAGAAATTGGCGGTTATTTAATATTACCAGCATTTTGGCTAGGTATGTTTAGTCTTGTATACTGGCAACAGATATACGACTACTTCGCACCAGTTTACTACAAGCCTTGCACGGTAGAAACTATAAATTATGACACTGTCAATATAGATAAGGGTAAATCTCAGTACGAAACAAGTCGTATAGAAACTGTAGGTCAAAATGGCTCAAAGCAAGTCTGTAAAGCCTCAAAATCTGAATACCCGAACAAAGAAACTGTTATAAAACAGCCAGTCAATCAGGTTGTCAGATATACGCCGACTTCTAAAGCTGCATATGATTGTATATACAATGACAACTGCAAAGAAGCCATGGACGAGGGGGAACCAGACTATAACGATGAATACGCGGAGTATATGGAATCTCAACAAGGAAACTCAAGAGGCGGTGCAATCTGTCGAGACGGCACAAGGTCGTATTCAACTGGAAGAGGGACTTGCTCACATCACGGTGGAGTGAGTCAGTGGTTATATTAAACTACATCTTGACAAATTACCTCTGTTGTGCTAACGTGTAAGCATGAAAAAGGTCATAGTTATTACCATCATTTTAGCGCTTGTAGTGGGCGTTGGTGGTGTATGGCTAAAGACCCGTCTTGATACTCAGGCAGCTGCTGGAGTGGCTCAGGAACAGAAACAGGAGCAACCAAAGAGCAAGTATGATGTTGGTCCACCAGATGCTCAGGAAATACTGGAACTGGTAAATCAGGAACGGCAGAGGGTTGGAGTAAAGCCATTGGAAGTTGATCCAAGGATAAATACCAGCGCTCAAGAGAAGGCGGACGATATGGTAAACCGCAACTATCGTGATCATGTATCACCAGAGGGAATGCATGGGTACGAGTTGGTATTTAAACATACAGGCGGGGAATGTAGGCGTGCCGGCGAGAACCTAACCTGGCGAACAGATAACAGCTCAGATACATCCCGAGACGCCTTTAACTGGTGGATGAGTTCAGAACCACACAGGAAGGCTCTACAAAATCCTAAGTATACGAAAACAGGCATAGGCGTAAAGAACGGTGTCGTCGTCCAACACTTCTGCGAACTCAAATAAATAACATCTTCTACTGAGTCTCTCTCCTTATATAAAAAATAAGGAGATTTTTTATGGGCTATAGAAGTTGGCTACAAAATTATGTAAACAACCACCCAGATCAAAACACAAGGTCTCAAGGACAAGGGTTGCTAAACGTCGTCGGCGATGACATGGGTATCGACCGCAACTTTCTATCTGGCAACGTAGGCAATGGTGGTAATTTTCGTAAAACAGGATTGTTTGGACGCAATACTTGGGTAAAAGGCGGCGACGGAAAGCTATACAAAAACGATGAGATTAGCGGTATTAATGACCGCTTTAAGCAGCTGTATTATGCTGATCAGCAAGCTGGTCGAACAGGTGGTCACGACGCAGGAGACACTTCTGGAGGCGGTGGAGGTGGCTACTACGGTGGCGGCGGTGGCTTCAACCCATTCGCTGCTCAGGAAGCTAGAAACAAAGCAGACGCTATCGCTAAATACGATGACGAGATTAACCAAGCTAACTCAGCTATCAACCGTCTAGGCGGTCAGGAAGCCGTTGGTATTGCTAATGCTGGAAAAGCTAAAGACCGAGCATGGCAAGAAAACGAAAACAGCTTCAATGAGTCAACTGGTCGTTACAACATGAACACCAAAGACGCAATTGACAATATTAAAAAGACACGCGACCAAATCGAAAGCGACACGGCAACTAAGGTTCGCTCAGCTAAGGGTATTCTAGCGGCTGGTGGAGCAGGAGATAGTTCATTTGCTAAGACTGTAGCACCTTACGAGATTGCTAAAGCCGCCTCAAAGCAGCAAGGCGAAGCTCAGGACGCATACGCTAAGAACCGTCGAGATATGGACGTCAATTATTTCGCAGTGAAGAACGCTTACAACAAAAACAAAGATGACATTCAGAGCGAATATGACAACCGCGTAAACAGCGTGAAGCAAAAGATAGCACAATCCCGCGCCGAGCTGCTAGACCGCGTCAGAAGCGCTAACGTAGGCAAACAGACGGCAAATGGCTCAAGCATGGCAGCTGCTATTGCAAGTCAGCAGGGCACACGTGACCAAATTAACCGATTAGGTACAGAGATTGACGAATTAGGACGTGATCGTAGCATTCCTATACAGAAAGTGGACTGGAAGGCTCCAGACCTTGCTACATACGATCCTAAGGACGTTACGGTCAAGGATAACTCAGAGATTGGCGGTATAAATGATGAGATTTCACCAAACTTGCGACCGATCTTAAGCGACGAAGAAAAAAAGAAAAAGCAACAGTTAATGTAGGGAGTATTAGGAGATGGATTTTTTTCAAAGAATAGGTAACTTTTTCAGTGGTAAGGGTTGGGTTAGTGATGAGGAAAAACGACGTAAAGAACAGCAAGTTCAAGCGCAACCTCAGAATAAGCCAGCAGTTACTTTTAAGCAGGATCCTGTCTTAAATAACTTAAACAAGACGCCTAGTTTTGGCAGTCCATCTCCTACTCAAGGACTTTTTCAACAAAAACCTCAAACAGATACAGTACCTAAAGTAAATACAGTACCAACAGCAAATCAATTCACTAAGCCTATTATTCCTGAGATTAAGCCAGAAATCCCTCAGAAGACTATAAATGACGCCCCTAAGGTACTAACACCTCAAGGGCAACAAGATTGGGTAAACAAAGAAAACAAGCAAATCCAAAACCAAAACCTAGCTAACAAGCCCATGATTACGCCTAAAAATCCTACGTATTTCGATTATTTGAATCCATTTGGCGAGCATGGTCTGTTCGGCGCAAAACAACAACAAACCTTTAAGAAAACAGTAGAAAAACCTATCACAGATAATATTAATAAGTTCAACAACTGGATTGATTCTTCAGATAAAGAAAAAGGATTCCAATGGAACAGCCCAGGGGATTATTTACGTTTTGGAGCTAAAATACCTGGAGGTATGGTTCAAGGGCTAGCAGAAACCCCAAATAAAGTAGCAAACGCGGTTACAGGCATAGAAGCGGATGAGAATGGCAAAGTAAAGCAATTAAACGGTGTTCAGAGGTTCGGTAAAGGGTTAGACGCTGGTATTTCAGTAGGTGGATTAGGATTCGGCGGTTCTGGCACGCTTCTTCGCAGCTTAGCAGGTAAAACGGCTGGTAATGTATTAAAAGAAGGTGCAAAACAAGGTATTGGCCGTGCTGTATTCAATGGTGCTAAAAACCTAGTTAAAGACTCACTTAAAGAGGGCGCGGAAGAGGTAGTTCAGACGTTCGCACAGGACTTAGCGGACGACGGCAAGATAAACATGGATAAAAATGCTTATATCCAATCTGGAGCATTTGGTGCGCTCGGAGGAGGTATGATGCACGGTGCTGGTCGTGCTGTTAGTGGTGTAAAGAACGCTTACAGATCAAACATCAACAACTCTATTTCAGATCATGTAAATAGCTTCATAGCAAATCCATATACATTAAAGAAGATAGAAAATAACTTGCAAAACAACATAAAAGGTCAATCACTAGACGACACCTCACTCAAGCAAGCGACAGAAGTAAATGCAGCTAATAATCAGAACGGAGACAATGGAGTAGTAATTAATCGATTAAACCCAAAGCAGATGAAATACAACGTCGCTGAAGCCGTGGGCAGTATAACTGGGGATGCGAGAAAACGCCTCAGTCAAGCGGCTTTTGGTGATCTACAGAAGGCGCGAACTGGCAATCCGTACCGAACAAGCGATGGAATGGATGTGGAGTTGAGCCGTCAAGGAAATAGAAAATTTACTAACCCACGAGCGCGAGCCACTAATGAAAACTTCACTGTCAAGCAACGATTGGCGCCATACATTGATCAGGTGATTGAAAAATCTCGCCTCATCGATAGTGCACAAGATAGAAGTGGACATGGTGTTGCGGATGGCGGTTTTGAATATAGAGAGCTACCTGTCAAATATAGAGGCAATGACTATACGGCTACACTCGACATAGCTAAGAGTAATGATCATGGACGCAATACTCTCTATGAGGGCAACATAAGAAAAGCCCCTGTGTCGCCAGGGGAACTTATCGAACCTGGTTATAACACAGAGGCTTCTACTCGTAATATAGCACAAGAAGCCCAAAATGTCAATGAAGACGTTAAATACAAGCTCAATCCAGAGCATGAAGCACAAGTTAGAGCATACAACGAACATATACCACGTCTACGCCAACGTGAAGAATACTTGCGTGGTCTAGGAATGAGTGAAAACGCTCCAGCCATGATTAACCTACGTAAAGCTCAAGAGCAAGCTATATACGCCAGAGATCATATCGGTGAAGTAGATGAGAACGGATTGAAGTATAAACTAAGCCCAGAACAGGAGGCGTTCTTCAAGGACTCTAAGATCCGAGACGAAAATGGCAATCTGAAGACTGTATACCACGGCACAGATGCAGAGTTTGATGTATTCAATCCAAACAATACATCATCTAATAAGTGGGGTGCTGGTAACTATTTAGCGTTTGATGAGAACGCAGGCAAGAATTACGGTAAGAACGTAAAAGAGATGTATGCAAATATTACATCTCCAATTAGCGATAAACAAAAGACAATCTCCTTTGATCAGTATGATGCCCTACATCGACGAATAAATAACGGCGAGCCAGCATATCGTGAAGATTATGATATGTACGATAACGACATGGATTTGTTGTGGGATATTACTGACAATGGGCAATGGAAAAAATATGCTCAAGACATCAAAGACACCACTGGCAAAGATGGTGTGATTATGGACGATATGGCGATCACCTTTAGCCCAAACCAAACTAAATACACCAATAATCTCAATCCAACAGACTCTCCAGATATGCGGTATAAGCGTCAGGTAGAGGCTAAAATGCAGGAAGTTCAACAATCAAAAGAACTACTAGCACGCCACCTACAACTAACAGGTGATGAAAACCTTGTATTCAATGAGTGGCAAAATGAAATGCAGAAAAAAGCATTAGGCTACTATGATCCAAAGACTGACCAAATCAATCTAAATAAACTTACAGAAGACACTCTAAACCACGAATTAGGACATAAATTACTTACCCGAGTAGAAAACAAACAAGACCTATTAAACTCTATC
>QWCI01000524.1_pt1 | contig 15868 bp, 20 predicted proteins | sample 1972541 | NCBI WGS metagenome assembly QWCI01 (sample SAMN09866712, study PRJNA288562) | Human oral metagenome isolate term3_saliva, whole genome shotgun sequencing... | isolation source: mouth | host: Homo sapiens | place: USA: California | reverse complement strand
TGTTACTGCTGGTTTTTCTGGAGTTGTTTCAGCGTCTACTGCGTGAGCTGTTAAGAATGGTGCTGCTACTACTCCTGTTGCTACTACTGCTGCTGCTAATGTATGAGATAATTTCATATTGTTTATTACCTTTTCGACACACGTTGGTGTCCCTTTCTTTTTTTTATATTTATATTATATATTAACTTTTTCAAAAAGTCAAGCACTTTTTTAAAAAAAGTTTATTTTTTTTGTATTATAAATATCTCTTTTAAATAAATAATTGATTTTTGAAATTGTCTTTTATAATATACGTAAATTATATATTATTTTTTTTAAAATGTCAAGTGTTTTTTTTAATTTTTTTTATTTTTTTTCAAAAAAAGAAGCAACACTTTTTTTGTGTTGCTTCTTTTCTCAAATACTATTCTTCACCACTTCTGTTGAAGTTTAATGTTAAATCTTTATTTGGATTTTTTCCATCGTAGTTCATTTCTTTATCACTTAATTTAGCATTAAATCTATTATCTACTTTTGGTGCGTGTTTTTCTGTTGAGTTAAACACAACTTCACAATATGTTGGTAATAATGATGTGTATTGTCTGTTAGCACCAGCATTTGGTCCTTTACCAGAGAATACTGATGGATAGTTATTGATAACTTTTACATTATATCCATATCTAATGTTACCTTTATGTGGGTGTCCTTTATCGCTGGACCAAGAACCACGTGCGTGGAATCTGTTTTCTTGTCCTTTAATAGTAACTTTTTTGTTTAATTCTGAACCGTTAAGGATTTTGTTTTTATTCTTATCTTCAAAATTAAACTTAGTATCTGTTGGAGTTCCATCAGGAGAGAAGATGAATTGTGTGAATTCTGCAGTTAAGTTGTCAGAAATATCAAAGTCTTTATTGTTGCTTCCTGTTGGGTGCCACACATCTACTCTAAATGGATTTGAAATGTTATCTCTAAAGAATGTGAAAATGTTTGAACTTTCTTTTACTTTAGATAAGTTATCTCTTTCAAGTGTTTGAGCACCATAAGAGTTTGTTAATGATGTTCCTCTGTTTTGAATGTTGTTGTGGTTGTCATTTGAACTATCGTGTCCAGGGTTAGCTTCACATAATAGTTTACCACCATCTCCTGGAGGGATTTCACAAGAACTTGTGTCAGAATAGAATCTCTCTTCTGCTGTTTTTCTTAATGCTGGATCAGAACTATTAGGATCTCCAAAGAATGTAGCTACTCTGTTTTTCACTACAGGAGTATATACTGTTCCAGAACCTTCTTTAGTTGTTACTGAGTTATCTCCTCTTCCACCTAAAGATCTAATTATAGCTTCAAGTTCATCTCTATTACATCTAACATTTAAAAATTGCCAACTTCTCCATACTTCCCAGTCTCTTGCTGACTCTTTTGTTAAGTTTCTTGAAGAACTTTGGTCTTGTGCGTTTACACCAATATCTTCTCTGTGAACTCTCCATCCGTTTTCAACAGCATTTAACCAAGAACTTGATTGAGAGTTGCTAACTGTTGCCCATTTCCAAGAACCATTAACGTGTACACATCCCCAAGTTCTATTATAGTGTCTTTGGATGTTGTATTTGATTTTTTGTTTGTTTCTTGATTCTGTTACTGTGAAAGCACCACCTAAAGCTAAACCTTCTTTGTTTTTGTCATCAAGTTGGATTTCAGGTGATTTAGCTGTAGCATCGTTTTCATCTTTATCGATTTCTACTTGTAATCTTTGTTTGTAATCTTGCCATCTTGATAAACTTCTTTCTTTATTAGGTTCTCTCATAATAGATACTAATTCAGATTTTGTTCTTTGTAGAAACTCCCCAGCATTAGTGTATACTATATCGCTATCTTGAGAGTGGTGTGTTTCTTTCCATTTTACTAAGTTTTCACCTTGAACTTTTTGTCTTAAGTCTTTTGGTATCACTTCGTTTAGTTTTGTGTAAACTGCGTATGGAATATTTGAAACCTCTCTGTCTTCATATTCTACTTTATGTTCTGGTCTTTGGTCTTCTGGTTTACATTCATCATGAGGAATCTTTGGAACTGGAATTTTTGGTTTTTCTGATGGATTAAACGAAGCAGAACAGAAAACTTTTGGAGTTGTTCCATATCCTAAACCTCTATTAAATGTTCCTTTTATACCTTCTGAAAAAGAAGAATCATGAGTTTTACTGGCAGCAGCAGATTGAGCAGGTCCATAACCTGTTACACCCCATCCTGCTCGAATATTATAAGTTCTTCTTACCTTATCATATAACATTATTATTTCATTAGAGTTTTGACATTCATGTAATAAATCTCCATTAGTTTGATAACGGCGACTTGATATATAAGAAGATAAATCACCACCAAAAGAACTTTGAGCAGAACTCCAGTTTCCTAAATTTCGCCACTCATATCTACTAATTGATACAGCAGCACCACCAAAATTATCTCCACCTCCATTTCCTTGAGCAGAAACAGTATTCAGAGGAATTATAGCAGCTAAAGAACAAGCCAACAACGAACAAGATAATATTTTTTTGTTCATTTATTTTCTCCTTTCATTATTAATGAAATTATTTTTCTTTTTTAAAAATATCAAAAAAAAGAAAAATAGCAAATAAACTTTCGTTTATTTGCTATAAATATCTATTTTTCTTATTTTTGTTTTTTTCGTAAACCGAAGAAAACTAAGATACTAAGAAGAGATAACCCTCCAAATGTATATAGAGCCAGTCCGCCGAAAGTTTCTGCTGTTGTTTTTGGCAGAGGTTTCGCTGTTGTCTCTTTTTTCTCCGTTACTTGTTTGTTGTCCTTTGTTTGCTCCTGAGTTTGAGTTGTTTTCGGAGTTGGAGTTTCCTTCTTGTTCGTTACTTTTTTCTCCGGAGTTGTTGGAGTTTGAGCTGTTTTCGGAGTTTCCGTTTGTGTTGTTGTCTTTGGCGTTGTTGTTGGAGTCTCTTTTTTCTCCTCTTTCGGTTTCACTGGCGTTTCCACTTGTTTTGTCGGCTGAGGAGTCTCCACCTTTCCCGCAGAAGAATTAGTATCTTCTCCATATTTAATTCCTAATTTTCCTGTAATTTTCAAATCTTCTTCATTATCAGGATCATCAGAAGCAAAAGAAACTAAAGTATCTCCTTTTTCTACTGATAAAGTAGAATCATCGTTAAAATGTTGAGTAAATGGAACTTCTACAAATTGATTGTTATATTCTCTTTCAATAGTAGAAACATATAATTTTTCATTTTTTTTGCTATACCAACCAAATGAAGCATATTGCCCTTTTGCTGATGGATCGCTAATTTTCATATAGTTTTTACCATTTTCTGTTTTGAACTCTGGTTTGTATTCTTTAGCGTCTGCTACTGAACTAAGAGTTGATGTTCCAAGAGTTCCTACTAACGCAAGGGTAGACAATACTTTAAGAGTGTTTTTTGTTTGTTTTTTCATATATTTTTTTCTCCTTTTATAAAAACATTTTATTTATTTTTAATATCTTTATTTTGACTATAACATAAAAATTACGAAATGTCAACTACTTTTTTCAAATTTTTTATATTTTTTTTTTGAGAATAGGTGATTTAATATAAAAAACTTTTGTGTTAAGTAGTGTATCACAAAAATATGAAATTGTCAACTGTTTTTTTTAAATTTTTTATATTTTTTTTTGAAAGTGATGAATTATAACATGAAAATATAAAAAATCATTTATGAATAGAGTGTATCACAAAAAAATCGATTTGTCAACTGTTTTTTTAATTTTTTTTTATTTTTTTTTCAAATAATGAATCCAAATCTTATTATAATCAAAAGAATCCTCTGGATTGAAGTTTTCTGCGATAACATTGTACTCTGAATCGTGTAACATAGATTTCAAAGTAATCTTTTCATAAACAGAATTATATGTAAGAACTTTTTCGTTTAAGAAACAATTATTTATAAAGTTTTTATTACCGAAAAAGTTATGTTGATTTTTCTCAATAGTAAGATAACCATTAAAAATATAAATACGGAAATCATAGAAGACATCAGCAAAATAGTTCTCTCCCATTTTGTATTTATAAAGAGTAGGATAACTACATAAAGAATAATCAGTAATAATGTATTTTTCTTTTTCTTCTTTTGTTAGCTTGTTTTCAGCGAATCGAGTACCTAATTTAATTAACTTAGAAGATATGTAATCTGGTTTCTTTTGATAAACTGGTGCATCTTCATATTTATATGTTTTCTTATCAGGTAAAAGAAATTCACTTTCAACATTATTGTGTTTCATTTAAATTAAATCTCCTTTCTTTTATTATAAATATCAATAGAAACCGATATTTATAAAAAACACAAGAAAGGTAATAAAAAAAAGAATGAATAAAGCAGATAAAATATTTAAAGATAACATACGAGAAATAATGGAAAACGGAGTATTTAGTGAGAAAGCAAGACCGAAATATAAAGATGGAACAGAAGCTTACTCTAAGTATATTACGCAGGTATGTAATAAGTATGATTTAACAAAAGGTGAGTTTCCAATAACAACATTAAGAAGAATAGCAATCAAGAAAGCAATTAATGAATTGTTTTGGATATACAGAGATCAGACAAATAGTTTAAATATTTTAGAAGAGAAATATGATGTACAATATTGGAAAGATTGGGAAGTAGAGGGAGTAAAAGCTAACAATGGAGACGAGCGTTCTATAGGAGAGAGATATGGAGCAGTAGTTAAGAAACATAATATAATAGATAAGATATTAAAACAATTAGAAGAGAATCCTTGGAACAGAAGAAACATAATAAGTTTATGGGATTATGAAAGTTTTGATAAAACAGGAGGCTTGTTACCTTGTGCTTACAATGTAATGTTTGATGTAAGAAAAGTAGATGATGTAATGTATTTAGATTGTACATTAACACAGAGAAGTAATGATATGTTAGTAGCACATCATATAAATGCTATGCAGTATGTAGCATTACAAATGATGATAGCTTGTCATTTTGGATGGGAAGTTGGAACATTTTGTTATTTCATAAATAATCTACATATATATAATAAGCATTTTGAACAAGCAGAAGAATTGTTATCAAGAAAAGGTTCAGACAAGCAAGCTAAGTTAATATTGAAAGCAGAAAAAGGGACTAACTTTTATGATATAAAACCAGAAGATTTTGAGTTAGTAGATTATGAACCAGAAGGACCGCAATTAAAATTTGAATTAGCAATATAAAAAGATAGCAATTAAGCTATCTTTTTTTCTTTGAAGAACTTGAATAACTTAGGAGATAAGATTTTAGTTTTCTCACCTTCTATAATTAAAGCATTATTAATAGTAATTCCAACAATTTTATATTCTTCATTGTTTAATGTATTAACAATAGTTGACTCATAAGTGCAATCTTCAAGTGTTTCTGGTAAGTCGCTATATAGTTTTAATTCCTTTAAACTGTTAGTTTTCAATAAGTTGTTCTTGTTCTTCATAAAAATCTCTCTCCTCGTCTAAATCTGAATTGATAACAAAACCAATAATTAAAGTTAAAACAAAATAAACAAAAAGTAAAAATAATTCCATAAATAAAGCTCCCATAAGTTGTTGTTTTTTGTTATTTTTATTATAACATAATTAGTTATCTCTGTCAACAAAAAAATCAAATAAATCGATTTTGAGCGATTTTTTGCTTATGTCTCGACTACTATACGTGAGAAGCATTTTTTGTGTTTTTTGTTAATTTTTCAGGTGCTACAAACGTTGATATATCAGCATCGAAAATTTGAAGTCGATTCTGAGCAAACGAAAACATTTTAAAAAATCTGTTTTTTAGAGCAAAAAAAAGAGTACACTATAAAAGTGTACTTTTTTTATAAAAATTAAACAGTTCCAGAAGAACCAAAACCTTTATTGCCTCTGTCAGTTTCTTCAAGTTCAGAAACTTCTTCAACAGAGAAAACAGGCTGAACCATAACAACTAATTGAGCGATTTTATCTCCTTTTTTGATTTTGTATGTATTAACAGGATAACTATGTTTTTTGCTTTCTTCTTTGATAACTTTTTTGTTTTCATCAAAGTGAATAGTGTTAACATATCCATCTCTAATAATTAAATCTTGAATATAATCAAGTTGAGAAGTATTATGAATGATAACACCAATGTCACCTCTGTAATCATTATCAATAGTTCCAGTAATAACATTAAGAGGAGTTTTTAGAGAGATACCACTACGGCCAACAACTTGAGCAAAAGTATTCTTAGGTAGCTCAACAGAGATACCAGTTTTAACTAAAGCTTTCTCATTAGGTTTCACGATAACATCTTCTAAAGCATACAAGTCTAAGCCAGCAGCTTCCATATTTTTAGTTGGTATAATTGCGTCTTTGTTTAATTTTTTAATTTTCATTATTTATTTTTTTCCTTTCTGATTAAATGTTGAATCTAAATCTCTTAATAGATGCATATATTGTTCAATAAAGTTTCTTAATTCTTCAGTTTCAAAGTGTCCAAGGTTTTTTCTTAGCACGTGATAAAGCATCCCATAGTTAGCTTTAAGATAACCGTCAGTACGAGGGTCAGTATTTTTAAGAGTTAAAAAAATAAGAATTCTTGAAAAATTAGGATAGTATTCTTCAAGAAAACTCTTATATCTATCTAATTGGTCTTTTCCTGCTGGAGCAGTAATTTTGTTTTCAATTAAGATAACTGTTTTAGTTTTTTCTGAAACAATAAGTAAATCAAATATTCCTTTAAAAGTATTTAGCTCTCTTAGTATTTTGTAATCTTCTAATTGAATTTGTTCTGGAAGTAAACCAATTCTTTGAGAATTGTATTCATCTTCGAACAGTTCTTCTAAGAAAGATTTTAATATAGTAGATTCAACACCGTGAGATTCTTTGTAATCAAATAACCAACTTAGAATAGCTGTATGCTTGATTTCATTTGTTTTCATATCAAGAACTTCAAATAAATCAAAGTAATCAATACACGGTGTTTCATTAATTTTGATGTTTACATTCTCCATATAATTACTTATTCCTTTCTTTTATTTATAATATCTTAATCTATCTTTTTGAAGACAACGCCAACTAAGATAACAGAAACAAAAACAACAAAGACAAATAGCATTAAGAAATATAAGATAATGTTCATTTCATTAAAAAAAGTTTTCCAAATGTATTCTGTAACGGGAGTTCCGTAGAATAAAAGAAATAAATAGCCAACAATAGTTAACCCTATTGTTTTCAAAATATCCATTACATCAAATTCTTTTAATTTATTAATCATTTGAGTCACCTTCTAAGTTTAAGTTCAATAAGATATTAGTAAGTTCTTTCATTGTAATTTTTTTAAGTGTATCCATATCATAAAAGTTTTCAACGTTTCCTCTGTTTTTATAGATAGAAACACAATATGTTTTACTTATATCATCTATATTGTTATGATTTTTAATAATTAAATAATGTTGTTGTTTCATAACATTATTTATAGCAACAATTTCAATATCTCCATATTTAGTTGAGTTGTATAATATAGGAGCTTCATAATTATTTGTTTCAATAGAATAATTACCTAATTCTTCAAAATCATTATTTTTAAAATCATATAAAATATTAAAGAAATCCTCAAGAACTAAATCTTTAAAATTATCAGTTAAAAATCTATTGCTCTCTTTTATGTTTTCATAATCAAAGCAAGGTTGAGGATCACTGCCATCCCAGTATTTTTGTCTACTACGTTTAATTCTATTTCTCCAAATTGTTCTAAAATTCATTTTTTTACCTCCGATAAAATAATTATAGCAAAAAATGAGAAAATTGTCAAGAAAAAAAACAGATTTTCATCTGTTTTTTTATAAATTATGATTTAAGTGCTTTTTCTAATACTTCTTTGTCTTTTTTAGAAATAGAGATTCCGTATTTATAACAAGCGTGAATAAACACTTTAGCATAATCTTTATGGAAATCTTTGTTTGGTGGCATATATTCAGCAGGCCCTTTTTTACCTTTACTTCTATTTTCTTTAGCAGAAGTAACGATTAAGATTTCTGGATCATTAGCGTATTGTTCTTTTTTCTCTTTAGACCAGTTTTGTCCACCGTGAGCAGCCACGTAAGCTAAAGGAGCCACGTGATCATAATCTAAATCAGAGATTTTGTTGAAAGTATTTCCGCTGTAAGGATCATTCCATTCTCCTGAAAGAATACTACAAGCTAAAGATTTGTCAGTTGTTTCTCTCTTGTTTTTATCAAGATATTTTAAGCTACCTGGTTTAGCTTGATTTGATAAACCTTCTTCACGAGAGTTCCAACATTTATTGTGTCCAACAGAAATCCAATGATTCCATTCTTTTCTATCATATTTAACTTTTTCTGGTTCTTTAACAGATAATTCACTTAGTTCTTTTAATGCTGTGCTATTAGATAATGAAGTAGATGGAATACCATTAGTTGCTCCACTATCACTACTATTTGAAGTTGTTGGATTACTCCTATTTGTTTCATTATTTGATGTTGAGGAATTAGATTTATTAGAATGAGAGGATTTTTCACTTGAGTTTCCAGATAAGATAGCACCTATATCTAAAACGCAACCTTTTCCTAAGTAACAGTTTTTTGTTTGGTCTGATTTGTTTTTAAAATATTTATAACCACTATCTCCATCAGATATACCAGTAATTTTAAAAAGACCTACAATTAGACCACAGACAAAAATAAAATAAATAACGTCTTTAATTAATCCAACAGGACCTGAACTCTTTTTTTTACTCATTGATTAAGTTCTCTTAGTGTTTATTTGTCATTTTCTTATACAGCATAACTGGATCACCAACACCAGAACCGAAGTTAAATCCAGATACTCCTAAGATAGCTAAGTTTGTAATATGATTAAAGCTGTTAATTTCTAATTTACCACCAGGTATTTCTTCTCTTAATAATTGTAATTGGTCTCCAGATGTCCAACTTAGAACGTTATCAATTTCACCGTATTCGTTTTTAAGTGAAGTAGCCCAAGTTTTCATTAGGTCTTCTGTAGGGGCTTCAATAGTAACACGATAAGAACCAGAAACCCAAGGAAGTTTATTTTGAACTAAATCAGCGTCCATTTCGTTAATGTCAGCCATAGTTTCATAGATACTTGCGTTTGCTCGTTGTCCTGAACCTTCTAAGTTTTTAATTTCGTCATCTGTTTCCATTTTTTTTCTATCTAAAGTTTTTTTCATTTCTTCTGTAGGAGTTAAAGTAAATCTACAGTTAACAGTAAACGGTAGAATACTTGGCCCATACAAGAAAGGAGGATTAGAAGATGGCATAGATAAGTTTTTACCGAATTTAGAGAAAGATAAAGTAGCTCTATATCCAACATATTCTTTTCCATCTATCATTTGATTAATTTTAATATAACGAGGTTTTTCTTCAATATAACCTGTTGTTTCAACCATTATATCAGCAAGTCCTAAGCGTTCTTCGTGGTTAACTTCTAAGTAAGGAGCTGGCATAGCTGGATATAAACGTTGTTTAATGATTAGAAGTAATTCTTCTGAAGTTAATCTTTGAGCTTTCAAAAGGTTGTTAGCTAAAGAACGATAGATTTCTTTTTCCATATCTTTTGCTCTATCTTCGTCATAAGCTTTAATTTCAGTAGAATTAATAGCAAATAGAGCGTCAATATTTTTTCTAATACCAGCAACAGCGTCTTTATAACCGAACTCTAAGAAGTTCATAGAGTCAAAGTCAATAGAACCTCTGTTAAATAGTTTAACTCCTAAAATAGTTTGTCTTTTTTGATACTGCATTTCTAATAAGTTATCTCTTTGTTCTCTAATGAATTTTTTGAATTCTTTAGTAGAAGGCATTTTCCATTTTTGATGTTGTTGTAGCATTTGTTCTGTCCAAGCACTTGGATCAAAAGGTCTATTAAAACTTAAAATATGACAATCCACCTTTTTGTCAGCTTTTTGACACAGAGATGCTAAAGCCATCATTGTTGAGTTTGCAAGGTTTACTTTTGCGTTGTCAGATAAAAAATCAAAAGGAACTTCTGCTATTGAGTAATATGCCCAGACTTCTTTTTTAGAGAAGACAATATTTCCTGATACTCCAATAACAGGGAATCCAAAGTTTTCTTTTTTATTTTTTGCCATTTTATTTTTTCACCTTTCTGTTTTATTAAAAATATCTTTTTTTTTGATATTTTAGGTACAAAAGAAAAAGAAAGGTGAGAACATTTATTGTTCTCATAAGGAAAAAAACAATGTTAATATCAGATACTTTTTTTAATTATTATTTAACATTTATAGGTTTATCTGGTTTATTTACTTTATTATGTAATTATTTTATTTTCCAAAAAATTGGATATTCAGGGATAAGTGGAGTGATTCCAATTTACAATACAATTCTTCTATATAGAAGATACTATGGAAGTGGATGGTATGTTTTAACTCTGTTTATTCCATTTGTTGACATCTGGTTTGCTTTTGGAGTCTATAATAGATTACGTAAGGATTTCAATAAAAGTTTAGGATGGTTCATCTTATTCTTATGCATATTTTCTTTTGTTGGATATGGAATCTTGGCTTTTGGTAGTTCTTTACCAAGACATAAAGATTACTATATCAATGAAGATAAAAAAGACCTTGTATAATAAGGTCTTTTTATTTTTTCTGATATTTTTAGTAAAAAAGGAGGAATACAATAGATGAGTAATTTCTTTTTTATACCTGTAGTTAACCACACAGTTGGCTGGTGGAACTTTATGACGTTTCTTGCTTTCTTTTCAATATTTTTATTTGTAGCAGTAGTTGAAATATTAGCAAATTATTCATTATTTAGGAAATTTGAAGATATTGAGCCTTGGAAAGGATTAATCCCTATATATTCTACATTCTTACTATATCGAAGATACTATGGAAGTGGATTATTTATTTTATTCCTATTGATACCTTATGTAAACATTTGGTTTTCATTTGGATTAATGTATAGAATGGCAAAATCATTTGGAAAAGATTTATATTGGTTTGTTTTCTTAATGGTTTTATTGAATCCAATAGGGGAATTAATTTTAGCATTTGGAACAGCAAAATATAATAAATATAGTTTAGATTTAAACAAAAAAGAAGTAGCCTAATAAAAGGTTACTTCTTTATTTTTTTATTTATCTACAGTTATAGAAGTTCGAGTGATAACAAGTTTATTTTGACTTAATCTACTTTCTTCTTTTCTTGGCTCAATATCAAAAGATATTTTACCAGTTTTAACTATTTCTTTATCACCAGCAAGGTAAGCTTTCCAAGTTACGTCAAGGTTTACTGTAGTGATAGTTCTAAATCCGTCTTCTGAAGTTTTTCTTTCCCCAGAGATAGAAGTATATTCTCCAACAAATTTAGTAGAGTAAGCAAAGTTTTGTCCACCATATTCGTCTCCATTAAAGTCAGCCATAATAGGTAGCCACTTCATATCTGGATTTTGACTATTAAAGTAAGCATCATCGAACATATCTTTGAAGATTTCTTTAGCATAATCAGCGAATCTTGTATTAGGTGATTGTAATACAGTCCATTTACCAAATTGTGGATTTAAAAGTCTATTAATATATACATTAGTCCAGTATTCATAATCTTCACCAGTTACAGCAGCGTAGTTTTTATTAACTAACAGTTCATCAGAATCTTTTTCCCAAGCTTCATCTTTGTTAGTGTTAAACTTACTACCACCAACAATACTTCCAGTAATATTACCAAAACTTGTGTAGTGAATGTCATCAATGATTTCTTGTTTGTTTTGTGGTGTTTTCTCTGGATCGTAAGGACCTTTTTTAACCCAATCAGGAACAGAACCTGGTATTTTATCTAAACTATTAGACTTAACATCTTCTGTTTCTTTAGCATATCTTTGAGTTTGCTCTATATTATTGTTTTTTGGTTTACTTACATAATACAGGCCTGTGACAGAAGAAGCAATTACAACTGTTGCGATAGATACACTTTTTATAATTAATTTTTTTTGTCTTTCTTTAGCAGAAGGTCTCATTTGCATATTATTCAAATCACTATTTGTAGCATTATTCAACATCTGCTCTAAATCTTTTTGTTTATTTTCTTCTGACATTTATTTCAACTCCTTTTTAAAAATCTAATTCATCCATAAGGTTAGAGAAAGTATCTTGATTTTGTTTAACTTCCTCTTTAGCTTGATTGATAACAACTTTTTCTTCTACTGGTTGTTTTTTAATTTCAGGAAAAGACATAGGTTGTTTTTTTGTTTCTTGTTTTTGTTTTACAGAAGAAAAAATTTGTTTTGTAGCGTCTAAGGCTTGAAGTTTTGAAAGTAATTGTTCATTTTCAAGTCTTAGATTTACAATTTCTTGTCTTAATCTATCTTCTTCTTTTAATCGAGTTCCAATTAGAGAACTTAATTCATTTTCTTGTTTCATTGAGATAATTTCTTGTTCTAACTTTTCACATTGTGCTAATAGCTTAATGAAATCTTGATTTCTTTCATTAAGTAATCTAACGTAAGCATCAAGTGTTTGTTCAATTTTAAATAAGAAATTAGAAACTTCTTCAACAGCTAACCCAGTAGGACTTGTTAAAGTAAACTCAACATTTTCTACTTCTGTAGATGTTAATAATCCGTCAGCTGTTCTTGTAATTGGAATATTTAATAATTCTAAAACAGGGTGTGAGTCATTGTTTTCTCTTGGAGTAAAAGCAGAAACATCATCATTATAATCATCTTCATTATAGATATATTCATTTGTATGCTCTGTTATTCCATCATAGTATAACAATTCTTCTTCTTCTGTTTTCTTTTTTGAGAAACCTGGAATACTAAAGCCACTCTTCTTGGATTGCTTTTTTCCATTGTTAGCTGTATTTGTAGAACCTAAAGTTTCTCCCGTTAAATTGTCAACTGTGTTTTTTAATCTGTCAAATACATTCATTTATTTTTTTCCTTTATTATTGTTTTTTTGTTTTATATATGTTATAATATCAATATAACTTAAAAAAAAGGAATTGTCAAATGAGAAGAAAAAAGTTTTTAATAGCAACATTAATAACTATAATGTTAGGTAGTAGTATAGGATATTATATAGCAAAAAAGGTAGATTTTAGAGAAGTAAGGTGGTGGCCGATTTTACTTTCACATAACACAGGTCAGTCAATGTTGCCTACAATGTCAGAGGATAGCTATACAATAATTGTAAGAAAACAAGAGTTTAAAAATGGAGATATAGTGTTAGCAAGAACACAAGAAAGATGGGATAAAGACAAGAAAACATATTGGATAAATAAAAGAGTTATCGGCTCTCCAGGAGACAAGTTAACAATAGATGAAACAGGTTTATATATAAATGAAAAAATGATAATTGATTTTGTGAAAGATGATTATCATCCTTTAAGAAAAATAAAGAATAAAAAACTTGATGGTTATTTTTTATTAGGGGATAACTATAAAAAGTCATCTGACAGTTTATTTTTATTTATGGTTTATTTTAATGATTTTTTATTCACTAAAAATGATATTTTTGGTAAAGCAACACATTATAAAATCAAAGACAACAAAAAAAGATAACACGAAAATTGTGTTATCTCTTTTTTTATTTTTATAGATTTTCATCTATTCTATCAGAAATGAATATTCTATCTTTATAACCAATAACTTCATCTTTGATTTCATTGTCTTTAATGAATAATAAAGTTGGGATTGATAAAACATCATATTCCATAGCCATATCAGGAAACTCATCTATATTAACTTTATAGATAGTTAAGTCTTTATACTGTTTAGCTATTTCTTTTATTTCTCTTGAAATCATTTGACAAGGGCCACACCAATCAGCATAGAAATCTATAACAATTAAGTCTTTAGTATCAAGATTGATTTCTTCTTTATGTGTTATCTTTTTGATTGTCATATAAGTACCTCTTTTTTATTATTTGTTAAAATCCCATTGGAAATCATCGTGTTGGATATAACTAATAGTGCTTGCAGCATCTTTAGCTGATTTAGTTAATTTACCACCACTACCAAATAGGTCTTTACCGAAGTAAACAAGAAGTCCACAAATAACAGCTACAACAAGGAAAGCCACTAAAGCACGGATTTCTTTTTTTAGTAAAAGAGTAATAGCTACCACGGCAACAATAACAATATAGATAGGACCAATCCACTCATTTACAAGTTTGTCACTAAGACCTGAAAGACCTGCTCCTAATGGTAATCCTCCTAATTTTTGTGATAATACATCAAAATTCATTTTTTATTCTCCTTTTTATTTAATTATTTTTGTTCTTCATCAGCTGGTTTAGGTTGATAAACATAAGGAACTATTTTAGTTACAAAGTATTTATCACCAGTTTTCTTAATTGTTAAAATATATCTTGATTGATATATAATATCAGAATCATCAGCTTTTTTAGAATTTTTTTCTATTGAGGAAGGTAGATTGTTTGCGAATTTCACAACAGCGTCAACCATCCATTCATCAGATTTGTCTGTTTTATAAATTGTTTTTTGAATTGCTTGTGCTGGAGCACCTGCTAATTTAACATCTCCACCAAATCCAGCAGTTAATGCGGCTGGTTTATCTTCTGGAATATATTGATCGATTTCATTGTGTTCTAAAGTGGAAACTTTAGTGAAAGCAGTTAGGAAACCATCAATAGTAGGAGCTAAAGTAGCTTTCATTTCAGAAGCTTCATCACCTGTTCCAATTTTCTTAGCATCTGGAAGTTTGATTTTGTTTTTGTTTGTGATACTAAAGTTTGGAATTAAAGATGGTGAATCATCAGCAATAACAAATGAGTTTGTTTTCACATCATAGTAAACAGTAACGTCAAAACTTACCCATCTTGAAGTGTTAACTGTTCTGTTATCAGATGTTGATAAACCTTTGTTGTTTGTATCAGTTATTTGAGCTGTTACTTTATATTGTGCTACATTTTCTGATACATTAACATTATGAAATACATAAGGTCCAGAAATTATAGATTGTCTTGCTCCATCCTCACTTTTATTTCCTAAGTAGTATTTAGATTTGTTTTGACCTGCACTACTGTCAGTTTCAGAAGGATCTGTATTTTTAGCACCATAAAATCTACTTAAATAAAGTTTAGTTTCAGGTTTTTTATCATCTATTGTTAAATAAGCTTTCATAAATGCTTCAACAAAAGCTTCACCTCGTTTAGAAGGAAATCCTGTATTATTTAAAGCTTCCTTAGAGATTTCTCCAACTTCTTCTTTAGACCAAGTTCCAGATGGGAAGAAAGTATTTTTTATACCTAAAAGAACAACTATGATAATAGCTAAGAATGAAAATGCCCTTACAATTTTAACAAAAGTTAATCTGTTTTTTCTTCTGTCAAAATCTTTTGCTTGTAATGGTTTTTTCTTAGACTTTTCTCCACCCAGAGGAATTATTTGTTCTTCTTCTGTATTTATATAAACCGTTTCTGGTTTCCTAATACCTCTTGGAATAGGATCCTCAAATTTAGGATTTTCGAACTCAGGAGGAGGTGGGGTGTAATTTGTTCCCATAGTAGGCATAGAAACATTTATTTCCTGTTCATCAAGACGGTCATAAGCTTCTACTTCTTCTGTTGATAAAGGAGTAAAAGTGTTATCCTCTTGAGGAGGAAGTCCTATATTAGGCATTGGTTTCTTCATTGTTGGATTAGGTCTTTTTTTAGGTAATGCCATTTCGATTTTTTTCCTTTCTTTTTTATTTACTTTTAATATCTTTTTTAGGCAAAAAAAAAAGAAAACTTGCGTTTTCTCTTTTTGTAATATTAATATTCTAAGCTATAAGCCAAATCTTTAAGGATTTGATAAGGATTTTTCAAAGGCATATTATATTTGTTTCTAATTAGATTGTTATCTTCAACTAAGCTAATGTATTTTTCAACAGCA
>QWCI01000521.1_pt1 | contig 15905 bp, 15 predicted proteins | sample 1972541 | NCBI WGS metagenome assembly QWCI01 (sample SAMN09866712, study PRJNA288562) | Human oral metagenome isolate term3_saliva, whole genome shotgun sequencing... | isolation source: mouth | host: Homo sapiens | place: USA: California | reverse complement strand
GCTGTCCTCCCTCCCCACTTGGATAACCCCCATCGCGCGCGCGTGGGGGTTTCGTCGTGTCTAGCGAAAGGAGGGGGCATGGTTGGTGAGTTGGAGCAGTTCGTTATTGATTCCGTGGCTGCGCGGGGTTCGGCTATCGGCGATTCTGACGCAGCGGCTGTAGCGTTGGCGCGGTCGTATGCGGCTCAGATCGACGCGGTGCCTTTTGACGCTGGTCAGGATCGTACGAAGGTCTTGTATTTGGGGCCTCATTTGTTGAAGGTGCTTTCCGCTTTGGGGTGTACCCCTGATTCGCGGGGCGAGGCTTCGGCGGAGGGGAATGCGCCCGCTGGCGGTATGAGCATTCTGGAGCGTATGAAGGCGGCCGGTGGTGGTCAAGGAGGTTAAGGGCTTCGAGCAGCCGCGCCTGTTTCCCCCACCGTTGCGCCCGCTGACCCTGGAAACCTCGAAGGGGTTTGAGGCCATTGAGTTCGCGGAGCAGCTTGGCATCAGGCTGTATCCGTGGCAAAAATGGTTGCTGGTTCACGGCTTGGAGCTGAATGAAGACCTGACCGACTTCCGGTTTAAACGCGTCATTGTGGAGGTTGCCCGACAGAATGGGAAGACAACCCTGATGACGGTGCTGGGACTGTGGCGGTTGTTTATTTTTGGGGCGTCGGAGATCGTGTCATCGGCGCAGAAACTCACGGTCGCTGAGGCAACCTTGGAAGATGCGTTCAAGATTGCGGCTTGGCAGCCGGTTCTGAGGGGCTTCCTTCCTGATGATCCGCGCCCGAAGGATGGGCGGTTCAATGGCGCGTGGATGCGTGAGACGAACGGCAATAAGCAAATTGAGCTGAATGCTGCGCCGGTGCCGGAAAAACTCGACGTGTTCGGGGCGCTGCCTACGTGGTCGGTCACCACAGCTGACCGCAAGGGTGGGCGTTCCTCGTCGGTGGATTTGGCGTTCATTGACGAGCTGCGTGAGCTGCTTACGTGGGACGGCTGGAACTCGATCGAACCAACCATTAGCGCGCGGCGTGAGTCGCAGCTGTGGGGTTTCTCTAACGCGGGGGACAAGCGTTCGATTGTGCTGAAGTCATTGCGTGATGCGGCGATTGAGCGGATTGAGCTTGGCAGCACTGACGGCATGCAGACGGCACTGTTTTCCTGGTCTGCGCCGTCTGACGCTGAGGTCACCGATGTTGACGCGCTGCGTCAGGCGAACCCGTCGATGGGGTATGGGGCTATCGCTCTGGATAAGCTTCTGGCTGAGGCTGAGGAGACGAAAAACCCCGATGGCTTTAAGACCGAAAAGATGTGCGTCTGGGTTGAGAACCTGGAGCCAGGCAAGATACCGGTCGCGGCGTGGCGTGAAATCGCAGACCCGTCTTCCGTGCGTGGCGCGGGGGAGCGTGTCGCGGTGGGCGTTGATGTTTCAAAGGATGGGCGGTTCGCTTATGTTGCGGTCTGCGCCTTGCGTGCTGATGGCATTCCCCATGTCGAGGTGGTGGCGCAGCGGGCCGGGTACGCGTGGGTGGCTGAATGGCTGCGTCAGCGTCTTGCTGCAGCGTGGTTTGATGGTCGCGTCGCTATCCAAGTGAAGGGCGCGCCGTCCGCTGATCTAGTTCCCGCTCTGCAAGCGGTGGAAGGCGTTGAAATTGTTGAGTGGCAAGGCTCTGCCATGTCTTCGTCGGTGCTGGGTTTCTTTGACGCGATTCGTAGCGGCATGCTGGCGCACCGTGACCAGCCTGTTCTTAATCTCGCTGCTGAGGGGGCGAAGGACAAAAAAGCCGGCGATTTGTTCATCTGGGACCGCCAGAACAGTGTGGGGGATGTATCCCCACTCATTGCGGCCAATATTGCGTGGTGGCATTTGACACACGAGCCTGAGGAAAAGTTTGTTTCAGCCTACGCGGCTGATTACTACGACGATGATCTTATCGACGCCGCTGACTACGACGATGACGATGACTACTTGTTGATCGTCTAGAGGGGAGGGCCATATGGGGCTTTTAAGCCGTTTGGGAATTCTCCCTAAGGTTACTAGCGCGCCTGATGCTTACGTGCTGGCTGCGCCACTGATGGAGGCGATTTCAGATGAAATCGGGGCGTACAGTGTGGAGAAGCTTTGGAAGGAGCAGCCGCACCTACGTGCGGTGACAACCTTCATCGCCCGCAACATTGCGAACATTTCCATCCATGCGTATGAGCGTGACGATGATGGTGGCCGCGTCCGCGCGCGCGGTGGGGCGCTTCCGCTGCTACTGAAGCGCGCGAATGCGTCACAGCTGATGCAGACTGTTATCTACAATTCGATCATGGATTTATGTCTTTATGACGAATTCATTTGGATTATTGGCGACGATAACGGGGAATGGGAAATATATCCCATTAGTCCCGCATGGGTAATTAATCGCAAATTCAAAAACCCATGGACGCTCAAATCAATCACCTTCAGCTACGAGGGTGAACAGATCGAGATTGATGCAGATAATGTGATCCGCGTTTGCGGCTACCGGCCTGGCAGCTTCAAAAAAGGCTCAAGCCCTATCAATGCCCTGAAGGACACTCTGCGTGAGCAGCTGGAGGCGGCCGCGTATCGCGGGCAGCTGTGGCGTCGAGGCCCGCGAATCAGTGGGGTGATTGAGCGCCCAATGGGGGCGAAGTGGGAGAACTCTGACCGGCGTCGCTTCAAAGCGTCATGGCAGGCACAGTACTCAGGGCGTGGGTCTGGAACCGGCGGTACCCCGATCCTTGAGGATGGCATGAAATTCGTGCCGCACCACCTCAGCGCGCATGATGAGCAGCTTGTTGATGTAGCCAAGCTGAGCTTGGCGACGGTTGCCAGCGTGTACCACGTCAATCCCACCATGGTGGGTTTGCTGGATAATGCGAACTACTCGAATGTGCGCGAGTTTCGCAAAAGCCTTTATGGCGATTCCCTTGGCCCGATCATTAAGCAAATTGAGGACACGCTGAATGTGTTCCTGCTTCCCAAGATGGGAATTGACACCGATAGGTTTTATGTTGAATTCAACCTAGAGGAAAAGCTACGCGCCTCATTTGAGGAAAAAGCTGCAGTGACTTCCACGGCTGTCGGTGCGCCGTGGATGACAGTGAACGAGGCTCGTGAGTTGAACAATCTCAAGAATATTGACGGTGGCGATGAGTTGATAATGCCGCTGAACATGACGAAAGTCGAACAAGGTGGCGATGAAGGTGTTGGCGATGGTGTGGACCAGGGAGGTGATTGAGTGAAAACGAAAAACGTTAATATCCTCGTCAAAGCGGTAGGCGACGAGGGTGATACCGGCGATCAGGGTGTGATTGAGGCGTACGCCTCGGTGTTCGGCAATCGGGATTCGTATGGGGATGTAGTTATGCCCGGCGCATTTACTGAGACCCTTCAGGAATGGGCGGAATCAGGGAATGCGATTCCCCTGCTGTACGGCCATGACTTTGGTGACCCGTTCAGCAATATCGGCGCGGTTACTTCCGCGTCGGAGGATGAGCATGGGCTGAAAATAACAGCCAGCCTTGACCTTGACAACGCCAAGGCTAAGCAGGTGTACCGGCTGCTCAAAGAGCGACGGCTGACACAGATGAGCTTTGCCTACGACATTATTGACGGCGGCGAGGGGAAGCTTGATGATGAATGGTGCTTTGAGCTTCGAAAACTGAAACTATATGAGGTTTCGGTAGTGCCGATTGGTGCCAATCAGGAAACCGAAGTGACATCAGTTAAATCATTTGATGACGCGGAAAAGAAAGAATCCACAGGCCGGAATAATTACATTAATTCCCGGCTGTTAATCCTGGAGAAGGAGTAAATATGAAGCTTAAAGAACGTCGCGTTTCCCTGCTTAATGAGGTCAAGGAAATGCACGCCGCATACGGCGATTCCATGACTGATGACCAGTTCGCGGAAATCAAATCCAAATTCGACGAGGTGGACGCCCTTGATGTTGAGATCAAGGCCGCTGACGAGCGCAATGGCACTTTACGTCGCCTGAAAGCCATGGGCGGGGATGATGACCCGCGAACCGACACGCATGAGGTGAAAGCCGCTAGCGTTGGTGAGCACTTCGTCATGCACGCCAAGGGCGCGCTGGCTGGCTGGGAAAAGGGCACGCCCTTAAGTATTTCCGCGCCTGAATACAAAGCCGCTGATGATGCGTTCAAACGCACGGACACGCTCAACAACTTCGAGGCTGAGCGCATCCGCCCAATCGTGAACCAAAAGCGCGAACGCCTGGTAGTCGCGGACCTCATGGGCGACCATCCCATGAGCGGCGCAATTATTCAGTACCTTGTGGAGAAAAACAAGCGCATCGCCGATGGTGGCGCAGACACTGTTGCTGAGGACGGCAAGAAACCGTACATCAAGTACGACGATTACGATCTTGTGACGGAAGCCCCATCCAAGATTGCGGTACTTACGCGCATCACTGACGAGATGATGCAAGACCACGCGTATGTGGTGGGCAAAATCAACTCTGATCTGGTCTATGACCTGTCGGTCAAGGAGGAACAGCAGCTGTTGTTTGGCGACGGCTCAGGTAGTAACCTGCGCGGCGTCGCCAACCGTTCCGGCATCCAGACGCTGGCAAGCTCTGCTTTCGCCAACTGGTCTGATGATTTCTACCGCGCTATCAACATGGTGGGCAACGCCACCGACTTCGAGGCTGACGGCATTGTCATCAACACCGCTGACTATGAGAAGCTGCGCCTGATGAAAGACAGCAATGGTCAGTATTTGGGTGGCGGTATTTTCCAGGGTCAGTACGGTCAGGGCGGCATTCTCATCAAGCCGCCACTGTGGGGCCTGAACACTGTCGTGACGAATGCCGTGCCGAAGGGCACCGCGTTTGTTGGCGCGTGGCGTATGGGTGCGACGATCCTGCGTAAGGGGGGCATCCGCGTGGATGCCGCGAACACCAACGTTGATGACTTTGAGCACAACCGTGTGACGTTGCGTGCTGAAGAGCGTCTAGGTCTGATGATTCAGATTCCGGCGTCGTTCGTGAAAATGACGCTGACTGAGTGATAGGAGAGCTGCGTGAACGAGTATCGGGTTAATTTGCCGAACGGTTTTGAGACAACGTTGCTGCTCGACGAGGAGCACAAGGAGCGTGATTACCCTGATGCCGTCCCCATGTCTGACGTTGATGCGGGGGATGATCTGAAAGCAAGCAGCACAGTGAAAACCGAATAGGGGGGATATGCCAATGCCTGATCACGGCATAACCCCCGACATGGTGCCAACCAGTAGCGCAATTACTGGTGATCAGATTGATGCGGTGGTGGAGACCGTTAGACGTATATGTGGTTGGCACATATGGCCGGTGCGTGAGGAAACGGTAAAACTTGATTCTTCCGGCGACTGCCTTCTTTTCCTTCCTACTAAACGGCTTGTGGAGCTCAAGAGCATTGAGGTTGGTGGCAAGCCTGTTGGCCTGGACGCGGTGCAATGGTCGGAAGATGGCTACCTGCAAGGCCATTTCCCCGAAGGGCTACGGAACGTCGCCGTGACTATGCGGCACGGATACGACAGTGCCCTTGATTTGGTTGGTGTGTGCCTGCAGATGGCGAAACGGACGGCGGAAGCTCACTCCAGCTACCAGGTTGGTGGCATATCGGTGGGGGCATCCAACGGCATCACTCCACAGTCAACGGAGTGGCGCATAGTAGATTGCTACAAGCTGGGGCCGTTGCCATGATCTTCAATCAGCGGATCAGCATCCTGCGCGCAGGTAAAAAGCAAAGCCCTTACTCCACCAAGCCTGTCGCAGATTGGGGCAACCCAATAGTTATCCCCGTTGATTTCTTTGTCTCTATTCAACCTCAATCTACTTCCGAAGGCCCCTTAGAGCGCCCGAAGGTTGAAGCATCATGGCGGATGTACACGCCGCCCGGAACTGATCTTGATTTGCGCAGTGGTGACCGCGTACGGCTGTCTGGGATGCTCGATATGAATGTTGTTGGGAAACCGGCTAAGTGGCCAGACCCGTTCAACCCCGGTGCCGTCCACCATGTCGAGGCAAGTCTTGAGGTTGTTGATGGATAAGGTAACAGATGCTGTATGGCGTGCGGCGAACAAAAACGGGGAACTAACGCGCAAGATGCAGGAAGTCGCTGAACGCATCGCGGCCAGCGCAACGATGATTAGCCGCCGCGAAGGCGGTAAAGCAAACTATCGGGTTGAAACATCCATCCGCCCCGCTGGGCGTGCGCAGGTTCTTGTGGTTTCCGACGACCGCGATGAAGAGTATGGCACAGAGAAAACTAAACGGATAGGCGCTTTACGGCGCGCGGCGAAGGGGGAACAGTAATGGATGTTTATAAGGCCCTTGTCGCCTTCCTGGGGGATAAGGGGTTCGGCCCTGTGTACACAGAGCTTCCACACGATGCGGAAGCGGATGGACTACCTTTCGTGGACCTACAGCCCGTGGCGAAGCCTTTCACCACACATGGACTCAACGTACTCGGATTTGACGAGATCGATATTGATATTGATCTTTACGTTTCAGCCGATGACTGGGCCACCGGCAAGGCTGCGCGTCTTGCGCAGGTTCTACGGCTTCGCCTGCACGCGTTCCGCGATCCAGCGATCCGGGTCAAGGCCATTTCGGCACCTGCTCGACGCCCTGACAGGAACAACAAAATACGACGATTAGGGATAACTGTCACAGTGATGGTTCCCGCTCATATAGGAGATGATTCATGACCACGAAACTCTATACCGATGTTGACCTTACGGAACCGAATTACGCGGCTGAGCTCGCTCTGATTGGCGTGACCGGCGCACTGCACTACGCACCCTACGGCACGCCGCTGGCTCTCAATATGGCGCAGTATGAAAAACCGCATGTGGATTTCGGCTGGATTTCCGAAGATGGGCTAACGGAATCCTTGTCTGAGGATAAAAACGACTGGACCCCATGGCAGTCGCTGGATGCTCTGCGTTCGCAGATTTCCAAACGTGAAGTCACTTTCAAGGTTGTTGTGTGGTCCATTGGCGGCCTCGCTAATGCACTGTTTTACGCGGTGCCTGAGGAGGATATGGCCTATGACGCCAGCACGGGTATCACTAGCTTTGAGCAAGGCCAGAACATCCCGGACAAGTACAACTTTGTCTTGAGTATCGACATCCTCGACGGGCAGAAAGCGCGGCGTTTCATCATGCCGAACTGTGAGGTTGTGGAGCGCGGCGACATTAAGTACGGGCGCGGCGACCTTGTTGGCTATGAGTTCACGTTTAAGGCTGCCTACGATAAGGAATCTGGCTACTCCATCCGGCGTGAGTTCCGTGAAGGCTGGAAGCCTGGCACCGCTGGTACTGCACTGGCTGGCACGGCAAAAGTGAAGTCGTTGGGTGACTGGTCTGGTAATGCAAATGAGAAGGCTGGCGATGGTAAGACCTACCTGTTCAGCCTGAAGGGTGCCACCGGCGGCGTGTTTAAGATCACGGTTGGTTCTGCTGTTGTCGATGGTAACGGCGTGAAGATCACTGATGAGAAGCTTCAGGCTGAGCTGCGCAAGGCCGGAGAGTCCAAGGCAATGGTTTCCGGTTCGATCAGCACCGGATTTGTAGTGTCTGGTGTGTCTGCTAAGCCGGTACTTGACATCACGAAACTTGAGGGTGTATCCACGGCCGAAGTAACGGAAATCCCGTAGCCAATTACGCCGCACGCGCGGCAAACCACAAGGGGAGTCTCCAATGAGGCTCCCCTTTTTCTATGAAAAGACTTCAATAGGGGAAGGCAACAATAATGACTGTTATCAACATCGATGCAATGCTTGAAAAGCGCCGCGAAGTGCTTGGCGAAGGTGACCGATTCCAGATCGTCGTGAACGAAAAAGAGTTCTGGCTAAAGGCCCCGGAACTAGCTGATCAGGAATGGAACGACGAGTTTAGCGCCTTCCGTGAGGATGCCGAAGCTGGTCGCCTGACCAACGCCGATGCCCGCGAATGGCTGGTTAGCCTGTTCGTTGATGATAAGGAAGTCGAAGCCCTCAAAGAGGCATGCGCGGCACTGAAGATCGACATTGCCGCCGTCATTCAGTACGCCATCGCAGAGCATGCCGAGGAAGTAGCGGAAAACCCTACCCCGAAATCCTCGCGACGTTTCCGGCGGCAGTCGAAGCGTCGCTAATCGCTCACTACGGGGGGCGCGATTGGGTGGCCAAGTTTTGGCGCGGGGAGATCACCACACGCATGCTGGTCGCCCTTATCGAGGGGCTGCCTGAGGATTCCTACCTGCAGCGCGTCATGAACGACGGCAAGCCGTGGACCACGATGCACGCAATCATGTGGCAAATCCTCCACCAGGAGGCTGTTAATAACGTCAATTGGGCGGCAAAACTGTCCGGCAAGAAGCAGGATTACCCAGACTGGCCGGAAGACCCCTGGGATAAAACCAACAAGACCAAGCAGAAGCATCACGGGCTTGTCGAGCGCGGCGATGAAGAAGCGGCGGTTAACTACCTGATGGGATTGTCCGTGAGGGGGTGAATGTTTCATGTCTGCAACAGACGGGACAATGTTCGTCCCAGTTTTGCCTGACTTCAGCAAGTTCTTTTCCGGCGTCGAGAAGGCAAGCAAGGAATCCGGCGACAAGGCCGGTAAAGACTTCTCGGAAGCCATGCAGGACGGCATGGACCGCGCGGAGCGCGCCCGAAACAAAGCGGCCGATGCTTATCAGCGGGCTATGGACCGCGCGCAGGCTTCAGCCGAAAAGGCTACTGTCCAACAGCTGAAGCTTGTCGAGGCGGTTGAGAAGTACGGCGATGAGTCGGTTCAGGCCATCGATGCGGCGAACAAGTATGCGCAGGCCATGCGCGAAGTGGAGCGCAACGAATCTAGTGCAGCATCCGCATCCAAGCAACTTGAGAAAGCTGAGCAGGCTTTAGCTAAAGCCGCTGGTGAGGCCGATAATGCCATATCGCTTCAGACTAAGAATTTCGGCAAGTTCGGCACCGCAATGGACGCCACGGAAGGCAAAGCCAACAAGTGGCGTTCCGTGCTGTCTGGCATGGGAGCTGATGCTGATGGGTTCGGCGGTAAACTGTCCGGCATTATCGGCACCGTCGGTAAGTTCGGCGGGCTGATCGCCGGGGGCCTGGGAATCGCGGGCGGCGTGTCTTTCTTTGGCGACGCCATTGGCAAGGGGTGGGAGCTGTCCCAGGTGATGGGGTCACTGCAGGCGGTGACCGGCTCGACGTCCGACGTTATGGCGCAGGTCTCGCAGCGCGCCCGCGACCTTGGCAATGATGAGACGCTGGCGGGCACTTCGGCCGCATCAGCAACGGATGCGATGCTGGCGCTGGCGAAAGGCGGCATGTCCGTGTCCGACGCGATGGAGGCGGCCAAAGGGTCGATCCAGCTGGCGGGCGCGGCGCAGGTGGACGCTGGTACAGCGGCTGATATTCAGATTGCCGCACTGAACGGCTTCCACTTGGCGGCTAGCGACGCTTCCCTTGTTGCCGATGTGCTGACGAATGCGGCGAACAACAGTGCTACGGGCCTGGTGGAGCTTGGTGATTCCATCAAGTACGCCGCGCCTACGGCATCTACCTTGGGTATCAGTCTTCAGGATACCAGTACTTACCTGGGCCTTTTCGCCAACCTGGGTATCAAGGGTTCCGAGGCTGGCACTGCGATGCGGTCCGCGCTGCTGTCCCTTACGAATCCATCGAAAGAAGGAGCGAAAGCCCTTGCTGAGATGGGTGTCAACGCGTTCGACGCGCAAGGCAAGTTCGTGGGCATGCGGGAAATTACCGGGCAACTAGCGGCCGCGCAGGACCGCATGGGAGCATCGGCATTCACGGCGGCGGCGGCAACCGCGTTCGGGCGTGAAGCGGTGAGTTTCGCGACGACGGCCGCGAACAGCGGCGTTGAGGGGTTCGACAACCTACGCGCTTCCCTCGACAGGCAAGGCTCTGCAGGTGAAACTGCAGGCGCTAAGCTTTCCGGCCTAAACGGCGTTATGGACCGTATCGGCAACGCGGTCGATGACCTGCAGTTACGCCTGTACGAGCTTGCAGAACCGAAACTGTCCGAGTGGGGCGACAAGCTTGGCAACGCCATCGGCTGGATCACCGACAAGATTCCCACAGTAATAGGGTTCCTTAAAGAGCATAAGGATTTGCTGGTGGTCACCGGCGGCGCTGTCGCTGGCGTGGCTTCCGGCATGGTGGCACTGAAGGCGGCGCAAACTGGGTTGTGGGCAGTGTCTGCGATTTCCAGCTACGCCAAGATGCTTTCAGCGTTCCCCGCGTTGCTGGCGGCACAGCGCGCGGGCACTTTGCAGGCCACGGCGGCACAAATGGGCTTGAACGCAGCCATGCTGATCAACCCTATAGGCTTGATTGTCGCCGGTATAGCCGCCGTTGTTGGTGCCCTGGTCTTGTTTTTTACGAAGACCGAGACGGGCAAGCGGATTTGGGGCGAGTTCACCAGCTTCATGGGGCAAGCCCTACAGCCGGTGTTCACACTGTTCGACAATCTGAAAGCCGCATGGGGTGAGATTACCGAGGCTTTCAATGGCGGCGACGCCGGATTTGGTGCCCTCATGGACATCTTCGGCGCTGACAAAGCGCAGGCAATCGTAGATTTTGCTGAACGCATGGGCGTTGTATTCCAAAACGTGAAAGCTTCTATCGGGGAGCTGTTCGCTGCGTTCCAGGGTGATGATGCAGGTATCGGCGGCCTGACCGCCTTGTTCGGCGCTGACGCTGCGCAGGGAATCGCCGATGCTTTCACGACCGTGGGGAACGCGATGGAATGGATTCGCGGGATCATTACGGATTCGCTGAGCGGCACTTTCACGAGCCTGTGGAACACTGTCACGACCTTGACCACGACCATGAACGGGCTTGGGCAAACAATCGCGGGCGGGGTGTGGAATGCCCTTCAGGGGCTTTGGGCACTGTTGTTGCAGCTGTGGAACCTACTTGAACCTGTGCTGATGCCAGTGCTAAAGACCGTTGGCATCGTTGTTGGTGGCGTGATCATCGGAGCGATTCTTGGCGCAGTGAAAGCGGTTGAAGGGTTCGCCTGGATACTCTCTCAGGCAACTAACGCTCTGTCGTGGATTGTCACAAACGGCTTTAACCCGCTGATCAGCATCATTGGCGTGGTGATTCAGTGGGTGGGAACGAACCTGGCTGAGGCTACACGCGCAGGCATTCAGTTCCTAGGCGACGTCTGGAACGCTATTTCGGTGGGCATTTCCTGGGCGTGGAATACCTTAATCAAGCCTGCTTGGGATGCTTTGGAGTATGCAGCGAAGGTTGGACTAGCGGTCATCGGTACCGTGGTGCTGACACCGCTGCTGCTGGCTTGGGAGGCCCTGTCATGGGGCATTAAAGCCGCATGGGAAAACCTGATTAAACCGGCATGGGATTTGTTGCAGGGTGCAGCAAACTTCATGTGGACTAGTGTTTTGATGCCGATCTTCGGGTTCATCAAGTTTGAATGGAACGGCCTGAGTCTTGCCATTCGTCTTGCGTGGGACACGATCATCAAGCCTACATGGGATTTGCTGATGGCCGGTATCACATGGCTGGCAAATAATGTGTTCACACCCATGGTCGGGCTCATTAAAGCGGCGTGGGATGGCTTGGGGTCGGGCATCAAGTGGGTGTTTGACTTTGTGATTACGCCCACTTGGAACCTGATGCAGACTGGTTTGCAGGCGCTGGGCGATTTCTTCTCCAGCATCTGGAACAACTACGTCAAGCCCACTTGGGAGGCGCTAGGCAATGGTATCCGCTGGGTGGCAGACAATGTAGTCCACCCAGTGTTTGAAGGGCTGAAAGACGGCCTGACTAGGGTCAGAGATTGGTTCAGCCAGACCGTCGATAATATCGGCCGCATCTGGGATGGCATCAAGGACAAGACGAAAAAACCTGTCGAGTTCGTGGTCAACACGGTCTATAACGGCGGAATCCGCAAGGCATGGAACACCGTGGCCAAGCTTGTCGGTCTCGACGAGCTGCCTGAGCATCATTTCGCTACCGGCGGTGTGATGCCTGGCTATTCGCCTGGTCGCGACATTCATCACTTCTTTAGCCCTACCGGCGGATTGCTTAGCTTGTCTGGCAATGAGGCGATCATGCGCCCTGAGGTTACTACGGCCATGGGCGGCGAACCCGCAGTGAACGCTCTAAACGATGCCGCTATTCGCGGCGGCGTGAGTCGTGTTAGGAAGCTGCTGGGTGAAGGTGCGGCGTTCGCTAAGGGCGGCGTGTTCCGCGCTTTGGCGTTCGCTAAGGGCGGCGTGTTTCCGAATGGCGGCACGGAGCAGCGTGACAAACTCACTGAACGCATCGCATCATTGTTCGATGCGATCAAAGGTGAGCATGGTAAGCCCTATCAGTATGGTGGCATCGGCAACCCCAGCTGGGACTGTTCGGGCCTGTGGTCAGGCATTGTACAGTTCCTGAACGGTGGGAATTTGCGCGGTGGTCGCATATTCAATACCGAAAGCAATTTCGGTAACTTCGGTTTCGTCCCTGGACTGTCCGGCCGTGTGACCATTGGTGTGCTGTCTGGCAAAGGCGGTGGTGAGAACGGCCATATGGCGGGCACCATCGACGGGGTTAACCTGGAATCCGCTGGTGACCACGGTGTGCAGATCGGTGGTGCGGCTCGCGGTTCCGATAATGGCATGTTCAACCACGTCTACACGCTGCAGGAGTTCCTTGGGGAGTTCATCAGCGGCGGCAACGGCGGTGGTGGCGGTTTCAACCTGGGGGCCATGGTCAAAGGCTTGTGGGATGCGGCGATCAGCAAGATCGGAGATTTCCCAGGCAAGGACAAAAATGGTGACTTCGGGAAACTGCCTGGTGCTGTGGCGAAAACTTTGGCCGATAAAGCTTGGGATTTCGTCAAGTCGAAGATCGGCGTGTTTGCCGGTTCTGCTGGTGTCGCTGGTAGCGCCGAATCTTGGCGCGAAATGGCGATGGCGGCGATGCGTCGCCAGGGCTTCAATGCAGATGATCCACGCCAGGTTAACGCCATGCTGGCTCAGATTATGAGTGAGTCGGGCGGTAACCCCGGTATCGCGCAACAGATCGTTGACGTCAACGGCACCGGCGACAGTGCAGGCGTTGGCCTGCTGCAGATCATCCCGGGGACTTTCGCGGCTTACCGTGACCCGGAACTAGCTGATGACAGACGTGATCCGTGGGCCAATATGAATGCCGCGCTCAGGTACTACCGGGCCAAGTATGGTGGCGACTTGACGAGCGTATGGGGTCATGGTCATGGCTATGATTCCGGCGGCTGGTTGAAGCCAACCCCGAACGGGTTTGGCACCTACTACAATCATTCTGGCGAACCTGAGGCCGTTCTGACTGGTCCCCAATGGCGGGGCGTCGAGAAGCTGGCCGATGGCGTGTACCGGCTGTCCAAGCCGCTTGGCGACATGGTTGCAGGCTTCCCGGCTGCTGTTAGGCAGATCGGTGATGCCTTGCAGCACACGGCCACTACCGGGGATTATCCTGGTGCACCGCTTATTGATGAGGATTCACCCCTTGTTGATGCTGCGCTGGCTGTGCATCGCGAGACTGATTTGCTGGCGACGACGCGGGGCGAATTGGCTGCGGCGTTTGCTGGTGGTGATGATGGGTATGGTGCCCTTGCTGACCTGCTGGGTAACGACGAGTTGGCGCGGAACCTGGTGAACTTCACTGGCAATGTTGGTGTTGCTGGCCAGGAGCTTTCTACGGCGTTTGCTGGTGGTGATGATGGGTATGGTGCCCTTGCTGACCTGCTGGGTAACGACGAGTTGGCGCGGGCAATCGTAACCGGTATCGGCGACGTCGGAACTGCTGTCCGCGAAACCAGTGCCGCCATCGACCGCGCACACAAGGGCTTCAACGAGTGGGCCGCCGAAAACGAGAACCATGGACGCATAGGGTCACCTGAAGAGTGGGCCTTGCACTACGGTTCAGCGGCCGGGGCTAGCATGCTCGACGACGCCCTTGGGCTTTTCGGTCTTGATGGGATCGTTGGCGGCACTCTGAAGGATTCGTTTGTGGAGCTGGTTAACCAGTCAGCGAACTACACGAACGGGGCTTTGGACTACTACGGCGTTCCCGGCGCACGGTTCGGGCACATTTCAAAGGACTCACTGAAGCCTTTGAGTGTGCTCGATAATGATGGGCGCGTACCAAAGGTTGAGGTTGCGCAGCCTGCCACAGTGGAGGTTAATGACACTGTGACGGAAAGCAAGCCTGCGGCCACGGGCGACCCGTCAGGCGGGAAACAAACGATCATTGTTCAGCTGGAAGGCGATAAGACCTACACAGGTGAACAGGTCAAAAAGATGTTCAACCAGCTCGACGAGAAATACGATTCCCTCAAATTCGAGGTCGAAGACCTCAAGGACAAGAACACCGCCCCAGTAACTTCCGGGGTAGGTGGAATCGTGTAAGGAGGTTGTCGTGTTCCTGTCGGTCACCTGGATCGGCGCGGACGGTTCGGTGTGGCCCCTTGAGGGGGAGCTGACCGACTTGGCTGGCGTCGTCTTGGCAAAGCCTAGCGGTTTGACGTCGAAGCTTGACCGCTCCACAATGGTGCGCCCCAATGGTGTGGGGGTGGACGTTGCGGATTACGCGATTCCCGCTATTCAGGGGTCGCTTGATGTGCGTGTCCACCCCGATAAGGCGGCGGGCTTGTCACTTGGCGATGTGTGGCGTGCGTGGTGCGCGTCATGGTCGATGATCAATCCGGGGGAGCTGGTGGTGTCGGATTCGTCTGGCTACCGGTGGCGTCTGCAGGCGTTGCTTGAATCGCCTATCGACGCCCCCGCTGTTTCCCCTGAGGCGCGTGGTGTGCCGTTCATTGACTCCACAGTCAACTTGTTGGCGACTGGTGGGGTGTGGCATGGCGAAAGCGTTGTGAGCGGCGGCAATACCGTTCAGGTATTCAACCCCGGCGATCTTCCTACCTTCCCCCGCGTCGGTTGGATTGGGCAAGGTAAGCACGTCACCCCACCTACCGGCGGCAAGATACAGCTGCCTACCTCGTCTGATTGGGTTTGGCTTAGCACAAATCCAGGCTTGGGGTATCGCGTCGAGAATGAAGCGGGCGAAACAAAAACAGCGGTGTGGGCATCAATGCGCGGCCGCCCCGTACCCGGCATTCTGCAGCCGGGGGCAACAGCCTCGTGGAGCATGCACAGTGATGTACGCATCGAGGTTGTTCCCGCCTGTACTAACCCGTGGAGGTGATTGATGGACTGGTCTGGTGTGCGCGCTGCTGTGCACAATGGCGGCGATGGTTGGGGTTTGTGGCTTCTCGACAAGGACATGAACCCTATCGCTGACCTGCATGGGGCCTTGTCGATCGAGCTTCCCGAAGCGGTGAATGAAACCACGGCATGCAAGATCGAGATTCGCGGCGACCATCCAGCTGCAAAGCTCATCTTGCCGCTTGATGGGGCGAACCTATCTAACCCGTCCGAGACGTGGAACCGGCTTGTAGACGATGCGCAATGGATCATGGCGGAAGGCCCCGGAGGCGAAACGGAGCGCCTGGTGTACCGGGTCGCGCGGGTTACGGATAAGTCCGAAAACCACGGTCCGGGCCGGATCACGATTGAAGGCAAGTCGCTTTACAGGTATGTGGAGAAAATCGCATGCCGCGCTGACCCGGCTTCCCCGTTGATTGCGCAACTTCGTTACCGTGACTTCCGGGCTGGCGATTCCTTGCGAGTCATCAAGGAGTATCTGCTTGTTAACCTCATGCGGGATTTCCAGCCTCGCGCTATTACCGGTTGGGACTTGTGGTCTTCGACTGCATGGCGGGCGGTGTCCCCGACGCTTTGGCCCGCAATAGTCAACCCGGTCCATAAGTCAACTTCCACGCAGGCCACAGTGCTGGATGCGCGATTCGACATGGCGGCTGATCT
>QWCI01000586.1_pt1 | contig 15910 bp, 10 predicted proteins | sample 1972541 | NCBI WGS metagenome assembly QWCI01 (sample SAMN09866712, study PRJNA288562) | Human oral metagenome isolate term3_saliva, whole genome shotgun sequencing... | isolation source: mouth | host: Homo sapiens | place: USA: California | reverse complement strand
CGGTTCGCTTCAAGAAGCGTTGGCCGGCCTACATCAATCCGCAAGTGCGCCAACGTGCACTCGAAGATTAAGTTCACGATCTCACGCAGTAGTATCCCAGGCAATGTGTGATCTACTGAGTAAACGTTCCATTCCTCAGTTGTTACTCTCGAAATAGACAACAGCAAAGAATATAGGACGATGAAATAGGAGTTCGTATCAGACGAAAGTCATGATACGGACTCCTCTTTTTTGTTTGTATCTTCAAAAAACTGAGTTTGGGCTAAGCAATTCTCCTTTCTCTTTTATTGCTGTCCGGTAAAAGTTTTTCTCTCCACATAAAATAAGGCTGAAGTCCATTGTTGGACTTCAGCCTTTTGGTTTATAACGCCATTCCGTGTCACTCCACACTCTCGGATGCCAACCTGCGCCTCAACGAATGTCTCTTCGAAGCCATCTACGGAGAGCTGTACGCCACTTATAAGCGCGTGCTTTCCGCGGACAGCCGACGGTGCGGGTGTCCAAAGTGGATCGAACGCTTGCAAATCATCGATTCGACGACCATATCTCTCTTCTCCAATCTCATTTTCAAAGGCGTCGGCGGCATCTGAAGACCGGGAAAAAGAAGGGCGGCATCAAAGTTCACGCCAATATTATGCCAACGAGTTTGTGCCCTCCGACATTCGTTTCACCTCGGCGGCCAAGGGGGATTCCTTCATGCTCCGCCCCTCCAACTACCTCAGCGGCGATATCTTGGCCTTTGACAGAGCTTATATCGGCTATGATAAGTTTGAGGAAATGACGTAAGCCGGCGTGACGTATTTTTCAAGCACTTCAAAGATAATTTTCCCCTCAGATATTTCTATTGGGAGAGTGACAATGCCATCAAAATTCAGATTTGGGTCACATTGATCGCCAATTTACTGCTCATGGTGCTGCTAAAGCGTATTCACATCGTGGCACTTTACGCTGGGTATAATCGACAAAATCCTCCTCAACTTTCAGCGCACTACGGGCCTATTCTCTTCCATTCTTTGGACGAAGCTCTTCTGTGTGGTCTTCCTTGTTCTTTCCTGCTTAGGCACTAAGGGGGCAAGGAGGAAAAGATTACGTGGGGGATGATTCACTCAGCTCTTGCCGTGGGCTTTGTTTTCTTCTTCCTCAATTGGTGGGTACTGGCTTTGCCTATCTCGGCAGTGGGGGCTACTTCTCTCTACACCTTGTCCCTCGCTCTCGGCTATATCTGTCTCTTGATGGCTGGCGTATGGATGAGTCGTCTGCTGAAAAATAATCTGATGGACGATGTCTTCAACCTAGAAAATGAGAGTTTTATGCAGGAGACTCGCTTGATGCAGAACGAGTATTCGGTGAATCTCCCCACACGCTTCTACTATCGTAAACAGTGGAACAAGGGCTGGATCAACATCGTCAATCCTTTCCGTGCGTCGATGGTACTCGGCACGCCTGGTTCGGGTAAGTCCTATGCGATTGTAAACAATTACATCAAGCAACAGATGGAGAAGGGATTTGCGATGTACATCTACGACTACAAGTTCCCCGACCTCTCTGAGATAGCCTACAATCATCTCTTGGAGCACCTCGATGCCTACGAAGTGAAGCCGCAGTTCTTTGTCATCAACTTTGACGACCCACGCAAATCGCATCGCTGCAATCCCATCAACCCAAGCTTCATGACGGACTTCTCGGATGCCTACGAAAGTGCTTACACGATTATGCTCAATCTCAACCGCTCATGGATTCAGAAGCAGGGGGATTTCTTTGTGGAGTCGTCTATCATCTTGCTTGCAGCTATCATCTCTATGAGGGTGGGAAGTATTGCACCTTTCCCCACGCCATTGAGTTCCTCAATCGTCCCTATGCACAGATATTTCCGATCCTTACCGCCTATGATGAGCTGGCAAACTACCTTTCGCCCTTTATGGATGCGTGGGAGGGTGGAGCACAAGACCAATTGCAAGGGCAGATTGCTTCGGCAAAGATTCCGCTCTCGCGAATGATTTCCCCTGCCCTCTACTGGGTGATGACCGGAGATGACTTTTTACTCGACATCAGCAACCCACGTGAACCAAAGGTCTTGGTCGTAGGCAATAATCCTGACCACCAAGATATCTATTCGGCAGCACTAGGACTCTACAATTCGCGCATTGCGAAACTCATCAACAAGAAAAAGCAACTCAAGTCCTCCGTCATCATAGACGAGCTACCTACCATCTATTTCCGTGGCTTGGATAACCTTATTGCCACAGCTCGCTCTAACAAGGTTGCTGTATGTTTAGGCTTCCAAGACTTCTCGCAGCTCACTCGTGACTATTGCGATAAAGAAAGCAAGGTTATCCAAAACACGGTGGGAAATGTTTTCTCTGGGCAGGTGGTTGGCGAGACTGCCAAGACCCTCTCTGAACGCTTCGGAAAGATCCTCCAGCAGCGCCAGTCTATGATCATCAACCGAAACGACAAGTCCACCTCCATCTCCACCAACTCGATAGTCTTATTCCTGCTTCCAAAATCTCCAACCTCACACAAGGGATGTTCGTAGGAGCAGTCTCCGACAACTTCGACGAACGCATAGACCAAAAGGTTTTCCACGCAGGAATCGTAGTAGACTCTGCTAAAGTCTCTGCTGAAATGAAGGTTTACCAGTCCATTCCGTTCATCGCAGACGCCCAAAAAGAAGATGGCTCCGATAATCTCAAAGAGACTATCGAAGCCAACTATAAGCAGGTCAAACAAGAGGTGCTAAGCCTTGTGGAGATTGAGAGGATTAAGGCGGAGCCGTTAGTCATTTGATTAAAGAGTAGTATTCTGATTCTCTAAGTAACCACGAAAACTAGGATTATTGCAACACTCCAAAAGTAAGGTTGATCTCCAGTAATTAAAACCGAAAACTGTTTGTTCTTGCATCGCTCGAGATTTCTGCATTTCCCAGAACTGCAACGGTGTGACATTCGCAACCTTAGTGGCAATGTAATCTCGATGAATTTCGCTAATCACATTATCTGCTTTCTCTGCAAATCTTTCACACAAGTCAAGTCCCAGATAATGGTTTTCTAGTCGACCAAATGAGATAGGATCTATATTTCCTGGGTTTTGTAGATAGAACCTAAACCTAGGAATGCCATTATCCATTGTGATGTCTACAAATAGATACTGAACAGGAGGAAGATCGTCTATATAGAGATTTAGAAAAAGGGGGTCCACGCCATTCAACCAGCGATCAAGTTTCTTTAGATTACATATAGAACAGGTTGCATCAAATTAAGAGGATTAGCAGAAAACTCAGGGAACAGACTTTTAGGCATATAGTGATCCAATTGGCTATAATCCGTGAGTGTACAATTCGGACATAGCATATCACGTCTATTGTCTGTTGTCGTTGTTAGTAATTCGAATAAATCCGAGAAAACTTTCCTCTTAAACTGATACAGCCCTATCAAGGCGTCTTTCGTTTGTTGATTTGTGTTGAATGGTTGCAGAGAGGATAGCGAGTTTGCCCTAAACTTATCATTGTATACCGCATAACAATCTTCGATATCTTTCTCTACAGACTGAAGAATTTCCTTTTCTAGCCATGCCCGTTTTCTTTTTACCGCCTTTTTATGAAATTCAAATGCATCATTTGGATAGTGCTGTATCTTTCTCATGTATACGGATATAGAGATTTTGTAAAGATTTGCAAGCCTATCGGCAGACTATTAATATCAGTCCCTATAGCTTGATAGATATCCTCCGCTGTGGCAAAATCGTTTTTGACAAGTCTAAGGATTGATTCTCGATAGTATTTGGGGATGTCTTTATTTCCAAATATCTCATCAACCAGTGCCGATATATTAGCCCCCAAGCTTTCTTGTTGTACTTTTCGAATCAAAGACCTATCTCCAAATCTCTCCATTACACGCACTTGTCTTGATTTAATCTCTCTTATTACAAGAGGAGAGTGTGTGGCAACAATTGCATATGATTGGAACTCTTCCAGTAGTTTATATAGTGCAGAGATAAGAGTTGTTATTGCATTCGGATGCAAGTGTGTTTCTGGCTCATCAAATAGTAATAAAGTGTCAAATCGAAGAGTCGAAACAACGCTTGTGAGGAGATATAATAAGGTAGATTCTCCAGAGCTAAGTTTTTGTCTAACTTCTTTAAGTGCACTCGTATTTAGCAGATACTTCCCGTTGGATTCTTGAAAAAGAGTTTCAATAATAGCTTCAGATAGGATTTCCTCTAAGATATTCCTTAAGCTCTTAGCTCTCCCTTTTGCATTGACCAGTTTACAAGATGCTTGTAACTTAGAATCAATTTCATCATTAGTTATAATTCTTCTATTCGCTCCATCTTTGATGGTAAGACCTATATACTCATAATTAAACTCATTCGACTTATCTGGATAGTGACAATGGTCATATAGACTGGTTGAGATGCTTATGACCTTGCTAAATAGCGGTAACTGAGGTTCAAAGTTTTCTTGTTTTTTGTGGGATAAATCGATTGGAAAGCGAGACATCATCTGGGTTTTTCCAACGCCATTTTTTCCAACAATAGCCAATAGGCGACTTGGGAGGAGAGAATGGCAGTCAAATTCCACATCGAGTAGAGTCTCACTCTCAGAAAATGGAGGCAGAAAATGATATACAAAGCTTTCTTTGTTTGTTATCTTAACTCCTTCTATTAGATACTTGGCTTCTCTCAATAGACGTTCTGCCTCATTGTCTCTAAGTAGGCTTCTTCCAAAAGAGTAATCTTTTTTTAAATCATCTTCAATGAATGGAAATACAGCACAATCTCTCAAAGCCCAGAGGATACTCCGATATTGATCAGGGAAAGCCTGCTTAATATTCTCGTAATATTTTTGGTCTTGTCCCAAGGAGCAAAACTCGTCAGATAAGGATACAAACTTAGTCTCTAAATGTTCTGTTGTAGTTACCTTAGGAGAGTCCTGATCTATCGAACGCACGATGATTTTAACGGCTCCTATCAAGAGACGTTGTTGCTCAGAACTTTGATAGAAAAATAACCTAAATAAGGACTTTACGCCAAAGTCATCCCACTGATCTGCCGCTAGCACGAAAGCTGGATATTGACTTGGGGGCTTATGCGAGCCTTGTTTATTGGAGTTCCTATCAACTAAAAAGGGGATGGTATTTTCAGGAATACTGTTATCGACTTCCACATTGCTTTTTACCTCATATATAGTCACTCCTTGTTGATTTGTAGCAACAAGTCTTTGTTTATGAGGAATCAAGTAGCTATTAATAATCTCTACGAGACTTGATATTAGGTTCTCATTATCCTGAAACTCACTGGATGGGACCAATTCTATAAGCCGCTGGAACTTCTCTGCATCACTATACAAGCCTAAGACTTCCGAGAACATATAATGCTCATCCCAATCATCATTATTAATATAATGCTGTTGAATATCTCCTCTCATTGTCTTGAAACGAGGGTCTGTGGATGGCAGCAAATCGATGTCCCATATCCTGGACATAAAGTCCAAGATACGGGATGTTTTCTTGATCGTGTCAAAGCCCCCTTTGTCTATCAGGGCTTGAAACAAACTTCTTTGTTGAACCGGAGGTAGCGCAATCATATTCATCAATCTTGCATCACCTTGTTCTTGAGTGTGTCGTAACTCTTGACAACATCAAACTTGAGTAAATTGTCTGAGATTGAGCTAAAATGTCGCTTAGCGCATTCTATTTTGGCCTGCTCAACACCTCTAAGCTGAGTTGTATCTTCAGAGCCTTTGGTCTCTGCTACAAAGTAGATGTGCTTGATACCATCCTCGCGGAAAACAATAGCCCAGTCTGGATTGTACTTGCCCACAGGGGTGTTGATATAGAAGCCGCGTGGAAGTTTGGTGTAGACTTCGACTGCCTTTTGCCGCTCCAACTCTTCTGCAAAGTTTTTTTCTATTCCCTGACTATCCACGACAACAAGATCGTAGAGTGACTTCTCACTCTGTATGGCATCAATGCCAATACGTCCACGAAGCTCATGTTCTGAGAAGACACTTACATCGTAGCATTGGTCTGTTTTATGGTAAGCGATATGCTCTATCACAGCAATAGCTTTCTGCTCATTGATGATATTGCCAGCACGGATAATGAATTCCTCTGGATTGCGTCGAAACTTTTCGAAGGTCTCGGGTTGAATACCTTTCAATATAGCAACAATCGTTTTACGCTTCAAGCCAGTACGCTGCACCAGCTCGCCCACTAGGTCATAACGCACACCGCTTGCTACCGCCTCCTCCATCTTCACGCTATCTGTCTTCCCAACCTGCATTGCCTGTCGGGCTTCGAGGGCTTCTTTCGATTGGATTTTCTCCAACGTACCAGAGGTGATGGCTATTTGGAGGGCTGTAACATGAAGTGATACATTCAGGCTTACTATAGCCTTACGGATTATCTCTTCTGTCTCAAAGTCTACCTCGTAGTAGGTCTTGCTATTGATACGGTTCCATAAATTCTGAAATTCCTTTTTAGCAAAACGCTCTTTCTTAAACTGCGCTGTCTCCTTGCCTCGTCCGTTCTCCACTTTGAGAACTTCAGGATTGAATACTTTATCCAATTCCTTAACGATAGCTCCTACTTCTTCCTGCCAGTCATCTAGTTGCAGCGTACCCGCCTTCTTTTCCTCGAAGTATTTCTCCGTCAGTTTTTGTTTCTTTACATAACCAGCCACCACTAGCTCCTCCAATATTGATGCAGCTTGCGACTCCGTAAGGGTCAATTTTTCTCCGCTTACTTTCTCTATGGTCTTACCAGCAAACAATGCGCTTGTCACTAGTACAGCACGTGAAGTAATGCTCTTAGCGAGCTCATCCTGCAAAGACTCTGAGAATGTTTTATAACTCTCACTAGCTATAACCGTTAGAATGTTAGTATCATAGACTCCATCGCCCAATAGGTCACCGTCTTGTCGCTCGCCCTGCTGATTGACGCAGAGGCGCATGCCACGCCCTATCTCCTGTCGCTTCTTTGTCTCACTGTCACTCTGTTTGAGTGTACATATCTGGAAAACATTCGGATTGTCCCAACCTTCCTTCAACGCGGAGTGAGAGAATATGAAGCGTGTTGGTTCAGCCAAGGACAGTAGCCGTTCCTTATCGCGCATAATAAGTTGATAGGCGTCAGTTTCCATTTTAACCGTTTTTTCACTTGCCCCCTTCGTGTCCAACATCTTTCCCTTATTGTCTTTTGCGAAGTAGCCTGCGTGGGTCTGATTAACACTTATACCCCTGAGATATTGTTTGTAGTCCTCATCCCAGAAGCAATTCAACTTTTCGTTTAGGACAGAAAGATATTCTTCTTCAAAGATTTCAGCCCAGCGCCCCTTTCTATGCTCACCACCTGGCTCGTAGATGCGATATTTTTCTACGGCATCAATAAAGAAGAGGCTCAACACCTTGATTCCCTGTTTGTAGAGTTGGTGTTCACGTTCGAAATGTTTCTGTATTGTGGAACGAATCTGAATGCGACGAATCATGTCTTCTGTGATTTTTCCTACAGCTTGCCCTTCATAGATTTCCTGACCACTACTCAGACGAATACATCCCTTTACCCCATCTATCCGCTCTATGATAAAACCATACCGATAGGCCTCAAGCTCTCCACTTTCAGCATAAAGATCGAAGCCTTCGTCTGCCAGTCGAGTTGCCGTGCGCAAGCCTACTTTAGTGGTTGCGTCAAAACTAATACGTGCACGTGGAGCTTCGCCTTTATTCTTCGACAGGACTATCGCATCTAAATAGAGATAGCCGTTCGTGGCAGTTGTTCCTATCTGCTCCACCCCCATCACCTCTATCTTCTTGACTAGTCGTTTGTTGAAGGCATCAATCGCATCAAGTCGGTATACTTGATTGTAGACATCCTCTTTGCGGTGTGTGGCACTATACAGGAGGGAGAATAATGGATTGAACTGTTTAAGTCCCTGACGCGTCTTATTATTTTTCTTCTTATTTCCTAGCACACTCTGTGGTTCGTCAATGATAAGGATGGGGCGTGTTTCACTAAGCACGTCTATGGGGCGACGATAGCCGAAATTCTCTAACTTCATAGAGATACGTCGCGCAGCTTCGCCCGTGGCATTGAAAGCCTGCGTGTTAATCACCATCACATGTATTTTAGAGTCAGAGGCGAATTGATCGATAGCTGTAAGTCGTGCACTATCATATACAAAATGCTGCATACGCTCGCCATATTCTTCGGCAAAATGGTCAGCCATAGTCTCAAGACTCTTGATGACGCCCTCACGAATGGCTAGACTGGGTACAACGATGATAAACTTTGTCCAGCCATAGTGTTTATTGAGCTCATACATCGTTTTGATATAGGTGTATGTCTTACCTGTACCCGTTTCCATCTCAATGCTCAAAGCGAGAGTCCCGTTGGTGTCACGCAACACATGCTCAACCGGATCCAACTCCTGCTTAAATTGTATTTGACGAATGTTGCGAGTCAGTTCTTCATCCTTGAGTTGAATGCTTGGGTTGCAAAAACCTAGTGTATCAAAAGCAATTTGATTACTGCCCATATCCATACGGTAAGTAAACGCATCTTGTCTCGTCTGTCCACAAAATACGTCCACAACGGCTTGTGCAGCATCGTGCTGAAATTTCTGATATTTGAATTGTAGCTTCATTGCTCGTCGTTGTTTAGAATACATGGATACGCTTATAGACTTCGTCGTCGCTCCAGCCACAGAGCTGTTTGAACTTCTCGTAGATATTAAGTTTGTCTGCATCTGTTGCGAAGCACTCCTCACGGAATATGATACGAAGAGGCTTCAGCTCCGCAATGCGAGTGACGACATCCGCGTTGATTTCCTTATCGAAACAAGCCACGAGAGCTCCTTCGTTCACGATGTGCAGATTTTTACCATCATATTTCTCTTTACGGAGAGGATAGTTCAGTTCCACACCCCAGTCAACCATACAGCCAAAGAGCAAGTCAAGCTCCGAGCGCTTGGCTTTGACACTCTCGCTGAAGAGGTTCTCCTGTGTCGTTTGAGCAGGCTCGAAATAGACGTCCTTCATGTTGGACGAGTCCACGCGCAGCACGCGGAAGCCGGTGTCGAGACGATCTATCTTTTGTTGAATCGCTTCTATGGCTTGTTGTGCTTCGTTGCGCGTAGCTTCGTCTTCAATGTGTTCCCACAAAGCAGGATCTTTGTCTACATCTGCTCCAATGGCGAATTTCGCAAATTTCGTTTGGTGCTTTACTAGTTCTTTGTAGAGATTGCCCACCACTTGTTTTCCTGCTCTGCGAATGCGCTCCTTGCCGATTTCGCAAATCGTGTCGTAGCCGGCTTTGCGTGCTTCACTATTCTCCGCCGTCTTTTCTGGCAACTGCACCATAATATACTTACGCCGTCCGCCATCTTCGGCATTGAGCTGCATCACTGCGTGAGCAGTGCTGGCAGAGCCGGAGAAAAAGTCGAGGATAAGAGCGTCTTTACTCGAAATAAGTTGCATTATTCGAGATATAAGACTTGTAGGCTTAGTGTACTCAAAGACCGTTTGTTGCATCAATTCATCAAACTTCTTCTTTGCATTATCATTTGAATATATATTCTCTGTAAATTCTAAGGTGGAAAGGGGCTTTGTTCTTTTAATCTCTGTTATTTTGTATCCGTTTGTGTTATGCTCAATTTTAACCTTTTGGTAAGTCTTCGTATACAGACGAGGTCTTTGTCCTCCTCGTTTAATGACTATAAAGTCATTCTTATAACCAAAGGCATACAACTCCTTGCTCCATCTCCATCTCCATCCCCAGTCCGCACGTCCGTGCTGTCCTGCTTGTCGTTGTAGATAAGTTTCCTTATCGCCTCCTGCATAAAACTCTTCTCCGTCAATAACAATAGGATAGTCAAGAGAGGGAACATAACCTAATGAATCATAGTCTAAGGTTTGATTGAGTTTATAATACCCTCTGGTCTCGAAGTGTTCATCCTTGAGAGAATAACCCTCGTCATAATGAGTAACACCTATCAAATCTGCTGTGCTTATCTGTTTTGTATAAGCTAATATATAATCATGATTTTTAGCCGTGCTCACAGATGATTTGCCTCCTTTTTTTGTTACTCTTGTGAACTGCGCCACAAAATTTCCAGCCCCTAAGACCTCATCGCAAATCTTTCTCAGATGGTGCACCTCATTGTCGTCGATGGAAATAAAAATCACCCCATCGTTAGAGAGAAGGGTGCGTGCCACCAGCAGGCGACTATAAATCATGGAGCACCAGTCGGAGTGATAGCGAGGGTTGGAGTCGAGATTTTGACGAAGGCGGTTGCCCTCCTTATCCACGTTGCCCATTGCCTCATCCATCTCCTCACGGCTCATGGCGAAGTCGTCGTTGTAAACAAAGTCCTTGCCCGTGTTATAAGGCGGGTCGATGTAAATCATTTTCACCTTACCGAGATAAGCTCGCTGCAAGAGTTTCAACACCTCGAGGTTATCCCCCTCGATGTAGAGATTTTCCGTAGTGTCCCAGTTCACACTGTCCCCCATCACAGGGCGCAGCGTGTTGCGCGTGGGGGCAGCAGCCGTGCGTTTCGCCTCCTGCTTGCCCACCCACTGAAACCCAAAGGTCTCTTCGTGGGCATCGGCAATGGCATCGCCCAAGAGTTCGCGCAGGGTGTCGAAGTCCACCTTGCGAGTGAGTTGACCATCTGCTCCCTTCGCCTCAGTGAAGCACGAAGGCGCAATGGCATAGAGCTCATCGAGCGTAAATTCGCTATGTGACGCCGAAGTCATTGTTTGTTTCTTAGGTTCCATAAATATTTATTTTATCGAGTTGTTGTCTGCTGTTGTAATTTCTTGCGCAGCTGATTGATTTGACTGCGGATCTGCATTTGCTTATTAAGTGCTCGCTCCTTATTCATTTTAGCCTCCAACTGTGCTATATCTCGGAGCAGCCGGTCTTGCTCTTGCTTGTTTTGGATTTGCTCCTCGAGCGTCTGCTCATGATCCAGCACAATGTCGCCCACATAAGCCACGATATGCGCCCAAACGCGATCGAAGTTTAATCCCTCGAGAGGTATTTGCACCTCGTCTTGTGCCGACCAACGACCAGCATGGAAACCTTCGTGTACGATCGCCAGTTGCACTTCGCTCTCATGGCGCAGGGTAAAAAGCATACGCTGAGGAATAAGGCGGGCTAATAGCAAGATACTTTCCTTGCTGTAATTCTTTGTCTTGAGGCAAACACGCATCACATAAATTACCTCGACCTCCATCCCCTTAGAGATGGCAGGGAGTGTCTGTGGCGAAAGCTGTGCCACGATATCAATGCGAGCGATGTCGGCATCAATGCGCTGCCGTTGTGTCGTGGAGAGCGAAAACTTCTCAAAAATAGCCTTCTTGGGTATCTGCTTGCTCAGCAGCGTGCTCTGTGGTAGTGCGTACATAGGGCGTTTATCTTACGACGAAAAAACAAATGAGCTCAAAGTCGTCCAAGCCTTTGATCTCCTTGGAGAACAAATCGCCCGAAGCCCCTTCCAAGAAACTAGAGATATCGCTCTGCTCCTTGACAGTAATGATGCTCTTTATAGACTCTCCAAGTAGCTCCGAATAGGTCTTCATACGTCGCCCGTCAGCAGTTTCTTTGTTAAACTCCAGGCAAAGGTCTGCATGTGGAGTTGATTTTCCCCGACACGCTTGCCTAAGATAGTCTAACATCTTTTTGGGTTGTAGATGATTGACCACGACATCGCCTTCTATCGACACATAGACCATATAGAAAGGGTGTAATTGATTCTTGCGATCGATATTTACACCGGCATTGAGGTTTTTGAGGATGTATATCGCACCAGGAGGCAGATTGTCTGTACTGCGAAGCACGGTATGAAGTCCAGAGGGAGTCTGCTCCAAATCACCATTTCGCTTGACATAGTCGAGTAGATCAAGACGAAACTCGTTGAGCCCGAGATCAAGGATAGATATGCCCGTGTTCATTTCCTCAAGATCCACCACCTCTGTTTGCAAGCGTTCGAGTTGTTTGCGACGATATTCGAGGTCGCCCTTTTCTTCATCGGAGAGCAAGTTATCATCTCCCGTAGCAATCAACACCGACGCTTTCATGCGGTTTTCCACACGCGCCTTCAGGTTGATGTATACGTCGAGCTTAATATCCGGCCAATAGTTGACCATTTGTATGCGACTGTTACGCGAACCGATGCGGTCGATACGTCCAAATCGCTGAATGATGCGCACGGGATTCCAATGAATGTCGTAGTTGATGAGGTAGTCGCAGTCTTGCAAGTTCTGCCCCTCGGAGATGCAGTCTGTAGCAATGAGCAAGTCAATCTCTTCAGGCACGTTGGGCAATAAGGCTGCCTTATCTTTGGACAGAGGCGAAAAGAGGGTGAGTGCCGTGTCGAAGGTCATCTTCTGCCGTTGTGGCAACTTCAAGGTACTACGAGCATCAACGCCCCCTGTTATCAAGACACTATGCAAGCCATGTCGCTCCAGAATAGTCTCTGCTAAGGTGCTATACAAGTATTCGGCCGTATCGGAGAAAGCCGTAAAAATAATCACCTTCTTATTACCCTCATTGAGGGGGTGCGCAAATTTATGCTCAATATCAGCAAGCAGGTGTTGCAGTTTGGCGTCCTTGTCAGGCGTAATCTTTATTGCCTCGGTGAGCAATGATTGCAGTATCTGCCAATCATCGGAGAGAAATCTCTTCCATGAGAGATAGTCCATATCCTGCAAATCAATAGTAGCTTTTCCGCCACCGATAAGCAATTCGTCATTGACATCATCGATGTCTAAGCCCTCATCAAAGTCGTATTGCTCTACCTTGAACGATTTACCGTTCTCCACCTGCTCAATCTTAGACAAAGTGTCATCTAAGAGCTTCATAAGCCGTTCTAAGGTGAGACAAAACGAATGAATAGAGCTTTCCAATCGCTTGAGCATATTGATGCACATCAGCCGACGGATACCCAACTCGCGCCCCGAACGGCTCAGACCGCTAACATTTCCCTCGTCGTCTATTGTCGCATACTTATCCATTTTGCTTTTAAGAATAAAGTCCGAAGGAGTATAGATCGCCAAATTCAAATCCGACAGTAATGTATAGATGCGATTGTAGTTGATGAGGTTGGTCTCCAAGGTTAGCTGAGGACGGTGCGAAAGCACAGGCAAACGCTCTGGGAACGTACCTATTTCTGTCGTATCATAATACTGCTCAATATGGCGGCGAGAGCGAGCGATCGTCACACTATCCAGCACCTCAAAAAAGTCAAAACTCAGTGCGCTAAGTAGAGCCTCGGTGGTGCGTTCTGCTTCGGGCAACTTACTCCAACGATTATATTCCCGTTGTGCTTGCCGAAAGATATCATCGATGGAGCTTTCTGTATTCAACAGCTTATCAAAGGATTCTGCATCTCCTTCGTAGGCTAACTCCAGCTGATTCTTCAGATCGTTGAAGCGATTATTCACAGGCGTTGCCGAAAGCATCAAGACTTTGGTCTTGACACCTTGACGAATAACCTCATCGAGCAAACGAAGGTAGCGGTTCTTGCGAGGATTTTGGTCTTCAGCATCGGTGGAGATTTTGCCTCCATTGCGGAAGTTGTGACTCTCGTCAATAACCACTAAGTCGTAATTACCCCAATTGATTTTCTCTAGGTCAATTCCATTGCTATCTCCGCCTGTTCTCCCCAAATCGGTATGATATAAGATGTCATAGCGAAGACGGTCTGCCTGCAGCGGGTTGTTCTTGTAATTATTGCGATAGGTACTCCAGTTGTGATACAGCTTTTTAGGACAGAGCACGAGCACTGACTTATTGCGTAGCTCATAATACTTGATGACGCTGATAGCAGTAAATGTTTTACCCAAACCGACACTATCGGCCAAGATGCAACCATTGTATTTCTCTAGCTTATTGATAATCCCCAAGGAGGCATCTTGCTGAAACTTATAAAGCTTCTTCCAAACAGCAGTTTCCTTGAAGCCTGTAGCCTCGTTAGGAAGCACATCCTCTGAAACGTCATCTAAGAACTCTCGGAAGATATTAAAGAGAGTGATAAAGTAGATGAGCTCAGGGGGATTTTCCTTGTAGACGCTTGAGATACTCTCTACGACCTCGTTGGTCACATCTTGTAGGCGTTCCTTATCGTTCCAGAGTTGCTCAAAAAGCTGAGCATAACTAGTACTGAAAGGAGCATCCGCTTTTTGAATCATCGTGTAGGCATTGTTGCCTCTTTCTACACCAAGATCAACAGTTGTAAAGCCAGTTAGTGGCATGTAGGAAGTTTCGTCCACCACCCCGAAGCCCATCATATGTTCCTTTGTGCGGTTGGATTTGAATTGTACTTTGCGACGTATCCAATCCGCACACTCTCGTGCAATGGCCTTTTGCGTCAGTTCGTTACGGAGCTGTATTTCAAACTCACTTCCCGTCAGACTACGCTCACGATTAAGACGAGGAATATAAAATTCACGTTGAGCTTTATTCCCTTTCTCTGCAATAAAGGTAGGCGAGGTGAAGATAAAGCGAAGTTCCTCTATCTTCTCTAATTCCTTTCGAAGTTCTTGATAAGCATAAATCGAGAAACAGGAGGCTGCAATAGACAGACGACTCCCGGACGTAAGAGTGGTGCGTAGATCGTCTGCAAGTGTTGTATGTACGTTGTCTATCAGCTTCATTGCTATATTTTGGTGGGTATAAGTAGATCCTTTACGTCAATGTCTAGAGTCTTTGCTATCTCAACGAGGCTCTCAAGAGATGGCTGTGCTTATTCGAACACCACTTGGAAACTGGATTCTCAGACTGCCAATCCGCTCAGCGAGCCATTTCCCTGTCAATTGCTTCTCAGCTAACTCCGACTTTTATCTATTTATCACTGCCATAAGGTGATTCTTCTTTATTCTTATTGTGTTATTAATGCAAAGATAATGATTAGAATTGGGCATAACGATAATTATGCGAAGTTTTTTATGCTTTCCCACTTTGCCCTTTCTTTTCCTGACTTATCCTCACCCTGCTGAATGCGTTGTCTCAGAAGTGGGCAAGCTCTCCGTAGTCTCCGACATCGATGAGAAAGGGAAGCTTAAAACCGCCCCAGCGGAGGAAGCGCAACAGAGTAGCTTTCTCAAATTCAGCAACAAAGATGGACTGCTCAAGAACTTCATGACGAACTTTCTCAAGCAGTTCAAAGAGCCGAAACACTTTGGACTCTACAAGGTGCTGGCAGAGAATGTGGAGCCAGGTGTAATAATCTCAAAACAGCGCTGCAAAACAGAGAAGCTCCCGAGAACAAACTGCAACTTGAAGCTTCTCAAGTGCGCTTCGATGACTTCTTCCTCAGCACGGAAATGGCAGATTTCTTGGCCATGCCGTCATCGTTGTCGACGTCGCCGTCAATAAGAACGGGAAAAAAGCCTTTCTCCTCGCCGAAGGCAATACACCGGCTCGCGACATTCACCTCATCCGCAACTTAGAAAACCCATTTCGCTCCCCTTGGTTCATATCAGACGGCAGTGAGAGGAGATTCCTCTTATCCATTACCCCTTTCAAAGCAACTGACTTGAGACACTATTGAGCGCAAAGGCAAAAAGTCCAGCTTCGATGATAGACTTACTATACAAACAGATAAAGCAAAAAGTTTGTATTGGCGCCTTTATCCACTAATCAGTGTGTGCCACTTTCGTTATGAGAAAGTGGCACACGCTTGTCTTTACTTAGATCGACCATGCATTTTCGTATAGGACTTCTTTTCTATACGAACTGGCACCAAGTATCACAATTCGCACGCTTGCACTTGTAATGGCCGATTTCCATTCGCATAACCAAATTTTTCCCGCCAACCGTAAGGCTGAACAAGCCGAGAGAGCGGAAACTATCTTCACCAAATGGTCATGACGATACTTGGGTTAGCATTCCGGAGTTCGTTTATTTCA
>QWCI01001182.1_pt1 | contig 15917 bp, 12 predicted proteins | sample 1972541 | NCBI WGS metagenome assembly QWCI01 (sample SAMN09866712, study PRJNA288562) | Human oral metagenome isolate term3_saliva, whole genome shotgun sequencing... | isolation source: mouth | host: Homo sapiens | place: USA: California | reverse complement strand
AGCTTCCAACTCTCTACACACACGATCCACACCCTCACCAAATTCTTTCACAAAGTCGTACGCTTTGAGGAATTGGGCAATTTTTGGATTGCGAGAGAAGTGCGTATGACGTATGTTTGTAGGTTTGACCGTTCCAGGTAATCTGCCCGGAGACTCGAACACAAGCCGATCATCAAGCATTTTGATTTGAATTTCCGTACCCTTAATATTGTAGGCACGGTGGCAACAAGCATTGACAACCATTTCTTGAATTACAAACTTTGGGTAATCCCTATTGGTAACGAACTGTCCATGCAGACCAAGAAAGGTATGTTCTTCCACTTGGGTTTCCAAATAAGCTATCGTAGCTTTCACCTGATCAAGTATTGTTCCTTCAAAGGTTACATCCTTAATCACGTTCATTTCGGCTCCCACTCGCTCCTCTGTACCCTTATAGCGGATGAAACGAGTACGCCCACGAGGGAAGAACTTCTGGGGATATTTGCCAAACAGCAGAATACAAGCCACACTAACTTGCTCTTCTCCCTTTGCATTTGTAGTCAAAAAGCCATTGTTCTCTTGTAGATATTGCTTCGCCGACTTGGTATAGCCTATCAATTCCGTATATCTTTCGACAGCCGCCATGTCAATATCATCTACCGTAGCACCATACACAGTCGTATCTTCATAGTAACGCTCGCCTTTGTCGTACATCAACTGTATGCGCTCTTCAAAAGACAACCTTCTACTCTTATCACCAACACGCATATAGGCTTCGTCTGCCTGATTAGCGTGTAGCTCCGAACTTGCAGGGATATACATTAACAAGATATGGTTGTCGTTCCCATCCTTATCAGTACAGGGCAGTAGATCGCTGGTAATAGGCACAGAAGGATTACAGAAATCTAAAGGAACACGCAGCAACTCATTCAGCTTCTCTGTATGTTGAACTACACCCTCTATCTTCCTCGTCTTATCAGACACCCCAATAGCGATCGTTCCACCATCAGCATTTGCAAATGCCACGATGGTGATAGCCAATGCTTTAGGATCAATTTGAATGCTCTTGCAATCAAATGTCTGATCCTCCTTGCGAGTTGTTATTTCTTGTATGGTCATATTATACCTTTTTAATATCAAACGACATTTATAATCTTTTTATTTCTTCTATGGCATAATATATCCCTTATCCTCTGCTTTATTCACTATCTTCAAAAGTCTGCGGCATTGGGCAGGAGTTGGTAAAGAGCCTCTACCGATATAGGTTGCGATACCTCTGATGAAATCGCAATCACCATACGAAAGAAGTTCCTCTTTTGTTAATGCCTGATAAACGCTCATCCAGTATGGAGCACCAAGTTTGAATATCTCAACAGAGGCATCAATCTTAGAATTGAATTTATGTGCACGCTTGGCAGCCTGTTCTGTTGCTTTGGTTTCTTCTTTAGAAATCAGAGAACGTGTGAAGGCATCAGACAACGTGAACTCCACAGCCTTGAAGTCGCTCCAAGTACTAATGAGACGAGACAAACTACGCACAAGGCCACCTTCTGCCTTCTTTTCTAGATACTGATGAGTAAAAAAAGCCAATCTCAACAGCTCTGTGGCCAAAGTAGGGTATAGAGTCTGTTTGTTCCATATGCTAACCCAATCAAGGTCTGTTCCTTTCGGAAGTAGTGTCATCAACTTTGATATGGTATATGGTGTAATCTGTGCTTTGTTGCCGCCTTTCGGATACCATTCTTCCTTACTGATGAGCTTGTCAAGTTTATCAAAGATGATTATCGAGCAAACACACTTCTTGAAGAACTCGTCATTAATGCTGTCGCGGTCATTTTCATATATACCATCAATATAAGGAGCGAAAACCTTAAAGTTATCCGCAGAGCTCTTGCATACTTGGTCTGGATGCATAAGAATTGCATTGTAGCATTTTGCCAGCTTTTCTTTTGTTATCAGCTGGTCCTTGGGATTTTTCTGCTTAAACAAATCTCTCTGATGGGCATTTAGCTTCATTTGCTCCTGCTCCCACTTACCACGAGAACGCTCATAGAACCAAACGGTTTGATATGGATTGCCACCTATAGGTGGAGCCATGACTTTGCGGGAAAGCTGTTCTATCTTCACGTGGAATGGATGGTTGGAGAAGAAGTCCGCAGGCTTAACTGCATTCTGGCTGTTGGCACATTCAGAAATGGTCTTGGTCAACTCGTTGTAGTTCTGAACTTGTTCTTCCGACATATCATCATCTACATTCAGCACAGTCAACTTCATTGGCACGAACAAATTATCCATACCCTTTGGTGCTTCATTCTTGATGATAGCACTCGCCAATGCAGCAGTAGTTTGTCCTCCGTTGATTATTTGCAAATCTTTGAAATACGTAATCCTCGTTCTATCAGCAGAAAACCTTACTGAACGAGCAACAATAGCAATTCCATTATTGTAGGTAAAGAAATTTTCTGGTTGTTTCATAATGGTGCTACGTATGCCCTTGTTCACATTGCCTCTGAAACTTAGGAAGGCACGAACATTACCTTGTAGCAATCTGCTTCCGTAGTCATAGTAAATTTTGGCAAGAAATTCTCCAGGAACAATTCCCAGATATGCATCGTAGTTACTCAGGTCACCCAAATCAGCCTTCAGGCATGGGATGCCATCGCAGTTGTAGTCTTTTGTTTCAATCTCAAGTGTCTCGCTGGACTTAGAAACAAACGTCTGGAAAAAACGCTCTAATGTCCAAACGTTCAGTTCCACAGGTCTTCCCAAGAAGTCTGGACGCTTTAGGTTCTTAACCTGCTTGCTCAAAGTATAGTTCGATATAATGATGAACTTGAAACGCAAGATTTCCGTTGCTGTCATTCCCTTGCCTATCTTCTTCTTAAACTCACTGGCAATGTTCACGGCAGGGTCAGAATCATCACAGAAATTGCGAATGTTTCCATTTATTGCTTCTTCTATGAATCTCTGCATATACGATAGCAACTCCTCTATTCGAGTATTAGTCAGAGTTGGAGCGCTATCGTGCTGATTAGTAAATTCACTTGCAATAAGAACCAGAGCACCATCTGCTTCGTCGTATGAATAGCCATCAAAGGAGAGTATTTGTCTTTTGTTATTCCTTGTCTCAACCGACATAGGAATAGGGTCACTTAGTTCCCCTATACCTTCAAGATCAGTTAGAACACGTTCGATGAAATAGCTTTCCGGGTCTGAGCCTTCCAAACTGGCATCGTTTCTTATCTCATCAATAAACTGTTTGCGATATTCTTCAATTTCCATATCTGTTGAGTTTAAATGGTTCTATTTCTGTTAAAAGCAACTCATATTGAGCACGTGTAATTGCATTAGGCAGCAAAGACCGATGTAAACGAGGGAAGTCTTGGGTATCGACCTTATATTTGTACATATTCTTCAAAGCAAATACCAGATTATCATTTTCGTTAGAGAAATCAAATCCAAACAGTTGTAGCTTTGCCATAAAGGTCTCCCGCTGATGAGCATTTACCAACAAAGCTATAATACTGTTGACAAGTCCGTTTATCCTAATACCATCAAAAGATGGGCTCATTTTCTCCAGTTCATAAACAACCAATGTCCCATCTATGTCGCTGTCAAGTTGCTCAATGGAAGAAATACGATGATATGCCGTTTCATCATCGTTCACCACACTAACTGAATCCAAAAGATCTTGACAAAAGGTACAGAAATACTCCAGAAGGTTATTGTTTTCAAGTGAGAAACGCAGAGTCAGCACATCTCCGTCTTTATACTGTTCAACAAAAATCACATCAGAACTAGAGATTCTGACAGGCTTGTATTTCCCTCTGAAATCAAAGGCATATCGTGCGTCGTCATCACGTCCTATGTATAGACTCAGGTGGCGGTTATCACCAAATCTTATAAAGTGGCGACTGGGGAAATCCTCCTTGAATATTTTATAAATTTCGTTATTATTCATCGTCATCCTCCTCTTCGGGTTCTTCACCCTCTATGTTCAGTTGTTGGAATATCTTGTTGACTTGGTATTTTATGGCTTTGCCCTCATCTCGAACTCCCGGGCAACCTACCGCAAAAGCTACGATACAGTCTTCGCCAAGTGCTTCTCTGTATTTACATAACATATCTTCTTCTTCGCTGTCAGCCTCTTTAGGTTTAATAAACATAATTACCAGCATGGGCTTCCGCTTGGGAAGAAATCTGAAATAGGCCTTAACAGGAATATCTCTACCTTGACTGTTCTCGCCATCTTTTTCCCATTGACTGCGCTGAGCATTTTCTGCTCTTTCAATATCTTCTTGTGACAGAGCAAAACGTCCCTCCATACTTCCTGTCATTACACGACGACGCGTACTAATTTGTATGATGTTGCGCGTGGTGCTGCAGATAGAACGCTCCATACATTTTACCTGCCGAAGCCCTTCCACATCGTAATGTGTTGTTGATTTACCACTTTCAAACACAATATCCCACAAATCAACACCTTCCGTATCCTCATCTTCCAAGAAACTGATGATGTTATTTGCATCAAAGCGAGGATTTGCCATTGAATATTTAATGCTGCGCAAAAAATTAATAACAACATCTTTAGGAACATCAGCAAAGTATCGGGAGGTACCATCGGAAGTGTCTTTTACATCCTTGCCGGATTTCCTGTAATCAGTAAATCTGAGTGGATAACTTTGTGCAAGAAGGTAGGAAGCAAGTTCTTGAACCCTTTGCGTGTTTATCTTGTTGTGCTCTATCTTTGAAGTGATGTATGGCGTATCATAGATATTACCATAGAAAGAATACATCATATCTTTGCTGGTAGCAGTCCTCATTTTGTTTGAAGCTGTGATTTGCAACTCATCACAGTTATCACGAACTTTAATACCAAAATCCTTTGGGGTTAGTTGCTGGTCAAACATCTCACGGATGTCGTTTTTCAGTTCTGTTGAAGCTTTTGCAACTTCGGCATACCACAAGGCGCTTGTGTGGCTCGTCCATATTTGGAAGAGGTCTTCATAACCTCGTCTGTAACCAAACCAACGTCCCATCTGCATCAGAACATCAAAAGTCGCAGTATTCCGATAGAAGTAGCTCACCATCAGTCCTTCAAGTGTCAATCCGCGTGAAAGAGCAAGACCACCCACTGCAATCACTCGTAGTGATGGATTCTCTTTGTAATTGAGCGATGCACTTTGCTTAGAGCCGTTTACCATTTTAACCTCTATCTTTTCCAATGCTGTCAATAGAGATGCTTTCTGTGAGACACGTTCAAATGTCACGTCATTGACTTGACTGAAATGCTTTTCCCAAATAGAGTTCAATTCTACATATAATGGTAAGTGGAGATTCTTTCTTGAATCGTCGTTAAAATTAATACGAATATCGTTGAATAATTCTTCAAACCATTCAGCGATTTGCTCTGTTATTACTTTTTGAACGTGAATAAAACGGGACATGTTTACCAGCATACTTCTGGGTTCTTTACTTTGCCCTCGTAAATCACGGACGACATCGTAATATAGCGCAGATTACGGTAATAGGCTCCTTCTGGATAAAATATCTTATCTGCCCCCACATAGTTGGACGGAGCCTCTAATGCATAAATGAAGTGCTCTGGAAAGAGGTCCGCATGTTGCATGGAGTCTACAGAGTCAGGATCAATGAACACATTCGCAAATGGTGTGGCAGTAAATCCTACGTATGTGGAATTCATGAAGAGATTACAAATTTGCCGGATGAGCTTGTTAGTGCGGGTAGGGTCGGTCTCATCCTTGCGAGTATTCACAGATGCGTTGTCTGCTTCATCGTCAATAAGAAGCATTGGTACATCCACATATCCTTTTACGGGATCGATATTTTGTTCTCTGAGCCAATTGAAAAGTCTCTGAAGTACCGAAACGTTTTTCTTTATGACAAACAGTACCAAGGAGTTGCTGGCCAATGACATTGTAATTTTGTTGCAGTTGCCAACGAAATCGTTAAGCGTTGACGTAACAGATGTAGCCCTGATTTGTTTGTTGTCTAAGCCCACACCGACTCGTGGGTATTTCTCAACTTTGCCTTCTTTCTTCATGGTTATGCCTACGATGCCCTCATCAATACGCTCCTGCGTCTGTCTACGTAGGTTTTCTGTGATGCCTGTAAGCAGAATAACCACCTTATAACCTGCATCAACTGCCTTACAAACCAAACCTGTATAAGTTGCTGTCTTGCCTGATTGCACATCACCGATGATAAGTCCACGACGGAGACGGGGGACGTCCAGAGCATCATTGGGATTGCCGAGACAATTCATAATGCCTGGCAATGTCACATCTTCAAGTAAGTTGATGCTAATACGGCTGATAGAAGAATGGTTGATGAGATAATCCTTGTATCTCGACCAGAAGAAGTTGTCCTGTATCTCCAAATAGGAGTACCACTCACGCTTTTCATCATAATCGTTGAATATCGCTTGACCTTTGTTGTGGACAATCTTATATTCATATTCCATATCAATGTAAAGACGTGTCTTTGTGGCTTCTTCACAATCTAGTTTGGATAGCATGACAGCCTGATTGATATAGGTGTCTATATCGTCAGGCTTAAGTTCTTTACCCTGTGATACAGACAGGTTGATAAGGGTTTTTGTCAACTGTCTTAGGTCTATATATTGGCTTTCTGTCATGTTACTGAGTTTTTTCTTTGAGTAATTTCTCTTTTATAGAAGGATATTTACACCAAGGTTCAGAATTCATTAGGTCTTTGACTATTGCTTCCCACCCGTCTGAACGGATGTTCATCATGGTAGTCGCTAATGTCACAGCCATCTGATACACATCATCCAGTCGTTCATCGGTCTCTTCCGGTGCAGAAATAGATTCGTTGCTCTTGTCTATATACAACTGCTGGATAGGCAAGTTGTTTTCAATCTCGTTAAGAAGCATTTCCAGATAACCATAATCTTCATCGCTCATTTTGTCACGAATGAACTGAAAAAGTTTACTTTCACGATTTATTTGGTAGAAAAATGTGTTATTCCTGCCTCTTTTTCTATCCCAGATGTAATCAAGATTATCATCAACTTTTTCTGTACGCCCTCTATACGTCTGTTGGCGAACAGAAAATTCAAGTGCTTCCTCCACAGCCTTTTTCAGTCTATGTAGAATTTGCTTGGGGATAGAGGCATGTTGCTTCTTGATATCAATAGACCATATGTCATCGAGCGAATTAGGAATATCCACACGAATGCGTGCGTTCTTTGTCAGTTCCGCGCGTTGCTTCATGCCAAACCAAGTGCCCCTTATAATCAATCGCTTATTGCGATAGATGTAGAATCCTTGTTTTGTACGAAGATTCTCAACACCACCAATCAGTTGCTTGTCTTTTCCTTTTAACTCTGTAGCAAAAGGCAGGATGAACGGACGGATTTTTACCATTCTCTCAATTCCGTTACTGTCTTTGATATCTAACTCTATTTCTTTCTTGACCGTAGTTTTAGGATGCTGTTCCAGGAATGGGTCTAGTGGCTTTATGTCGAGTTCGTTGATGAAAATATGCAAGCGTGACGTTCCTATTTCCGACAAATACCGATGATAAATCAAAGCGAGGGTACTTTCTAATGAGGAGCACAACTCCATCAATGTCGAATATACTTGTCCGCCACTCGAATTGGATAGTACATCAAAATCCTGCCAGATGACCAATGTTCCATTTTTTTGCTCTTTTAGTTTTGCAATATACGGTAGAACATCGATTTCTCTGGCATCCAATTCCTTTATCATCCAATCCTGAGTTTCAAGAATGTAATTATAGTCCCAAGTGAAACCATTCAGTTTCTTGCCTTCGTAGCTTACGACAGTTAGACAACGGCATTGTGACAATGATGCGGATTTCATACCCATTCCAAAACGTCCAAGGTCTTCCTCTGAACGTTCTTCTTCAGCAGACAAACTTCCATAGCGCATTGCCTCAAAAAGGACATCCGCAGTCATTCCATCACCATCATCCAGTATACCCAGCGCCAATTCGTCCATAGGGTTGGTCGGAAAGAGGATGCGTATGTTTTGTGCATGTGCGCTGATACTATTATCAACGACATCAGCTACTGCAGACTCAAATGAATAGCCCATAGAGCGAAGCGACCCCATGAGTGTAGAGGCTTTGGGTATATGTCTTCTATCCTTGCTCATGTTTCTTTGTTTGCTTTAATATCTCTTGGAATACCGCTTTAGACAGCAGAGGTGGTACTGCGTTACCAATCTGCTGTTGTATGTGCATGAGTGGACCATCGAAGATGAATGTATCTGGGAAACTTTGAAGCCGTGCAGCCTCTCTCACTGATATACCTCTGTCTTCGTAAGGGTGTATGAGCATACTCTTTCTGTAATTCGATATGACAACTGAAGGCTGGTCAGCTCTCAAACGCTTGTAGATTCCGCTATGGCACCGCCTCTTGTCAGCATAGTTCTGCATAAGGTGGTCAGGAATAGCGCGCCAGTTCTGGCCTTGGTCAATAAACTTGTATCGTTCAATGACCAAATCGTTGTTTCTGGAGACATAGTTTTGCCGGGCCATGTCTGAACCTTTGCGCATCAATTGAGCATAAGGGCTTGCTTCTTCCAAAGTCAAGGTGTATGGGGCTTCATCAATCATCTCGCCATTCTGCAAAGATGGTAAATCACCAATAGCCTCTTCAACGGTTATCTTTGCTTCGTGTTTCTTTGGAAACTTGAAACCTATTCCAAGTCTGTTGCCTACCATGAAGAATCGGTTCCTGTTTTGAGGGACGCCATAGTCGGAGGCCCAAAGAATCGAAGAAGATATGTTGTCATAGCCTTCAATAGCACGGAAATAATCCTCAATCATCTTCTGCGTCTTTCCATCGTCTATGTTGGTGAGACCCCAAACATTCTCTAGAACAAACCATGCTGGTCTTATTTCCTGAACAAAACGCACGAATTCCAAGAACAGATAATTCTTCTCATTCTTCATGTTCCTGGTTCTGGTGTTCGACAGAGAGAATCCCTGACAAGGAGGGCCGCCCATTATCACAAACATGGGCTTTTTCTCGCTATGCAATGTCTTTGGGTCAATGCTTTGAATATCACCCTGTAACACCTTTGCCCCTTTATGGTTTCGCAGGAAGGTCTTTGTTGCGTGCGGATTAATCTCTATGGCAGTACTAATCCTAATACCAGCCATCTCTGCTCCGAGGCTCAATCCCCCTGCTCCAGAAAATATGTCTATTCCATATCTCATATATAATTACTTCTTACCTGATTCCAGCGAAAGTAGATATTGTTTATATTCCCTCACAAACAGTTCTCTGATATCGACCTCTAATAAATCTGCGATTTTCAGTATTGATGCAAGGTCGGGTTGTGATGTGTTTGTGCACCACTTGCTGACAGTAGATGGTGTCACTCCCATCTGTTCTGATAGCCATCGGGCTGTGTGCTTCTTCTCGAATAACACCATCTTGATTCTATTAATATCTTCCATCTGATTGAATTTTAATGGTACAAAGGTAGTGATTTGTTTTCAATTTCTTTCATTTAAATTCAAATAATCACTGATATACTCTTACTTTTATGCTTTTTTGTGTGTTTTGACCGCTACACTGGCAATAATATCGCTATTATTCTAAAATTCAAATAAGGAGAAGATTAAGATTCGCAATCAGCCTTTAAATTATATTTTGAATAGAATCGAACAAATACACATCTAATTCGCACAATTTTTAGTTAAAGACAACAAAAATACGCACAAGATAGAACGCAATTGCAAAGTTATTTATATCTTTGCAGTAGTTTTAACGTACTTAGCTATGCAAACGGAAATATTAAGAATCATAGAAGGAGGCTTGGCGAACGATAGGCGTAAGATCTTGGCATACTCCAATAGGCTAGCCGATCGTTTAGAACGGAAAGGAGATACGGCATTATCTCGATGCATCCGTCAGAAATTGATTGAGGGTGTACCTCAAAATGCGGCTGTTGCAGATGCGGTTCGGATGGTGCCTCTCGATGCTGACAGTCGCTTGCAAATAGTGGAAGTCATCCCCTCAGATACAGAGCGACACAAGGTGATACTTGCAGAGAGTGTAGGTAGTCAAATTAAAGACTTTATCCAAATGGTTATCCATCGTGGGGATTTGGAACTTGCAGGTGTTAACATCAAGAAAACCCTGCTGTTGTATGGTCGTCCAGGTTGCGGAAAAACCAGTATAGCGCACTATATCAGTGAGCAAACAGGGCTTCCTCTTGTGGTGGCTCGACTCGACGGGATAGTCTCATCTTTGCTTGGTAGTACAGCTAAGAACATTCGTAAAATATTCGATTATGCGAGCAGTATCCCCTGCATTCTCTTTCTTGACGAGTTCGATGCTATTGCCAAAGCGCGTGATGATCAGCATGAACTGGGTGAACTCAAACGGGTCATCAACAGCTTGCTTCAAAATATTGATGCAATGCCGTCTGATCATGTGCTCATTGCTGCGACAAACCATGCTGAATTGTTGGACAATGCAATTTGGCGTCGTTTTGTCCAAACAGTAGAAATAGGACTTCCAGAACAAACAGAGATTGAGGAAATGATTGATATATTCTCAGAGCCATTTACGTCGGAGTTGACTACCGACCCTTCACGTCGTAAGGCTTTTGCCAAAGTTGCAGAAGGATTGTCACCGTCAGATTTGAAGACAGTCTTTGACCGTGCAAAAGTAAAGTGTGTTTTAAACAAAGAGACGTGTATCCGGATAGAAATGCTACTTAGTAGCATTTATGATTTGAAGGTGAAAGAAAAGTCAAATCAAAACTATGTTCGATTCTTAAGCGATTACGGTCTGTCGCAGATTACTATTAACAAAGTAACCGGTATAGGACTCAGAAAGGTAAAGGCCTATCTTTCGTCTATTTAATAAAGTTAGGAAAGGAGATTTTTATAATGAAGACATTACCTATACAATTAGTACATACGCGCGAAGAGCAAGATCGTTTCTTGAAAGAAGGAATGGGTGACAACAAACTTCCCAAATGGGCGACACAAGAGACCGTTTCCACTCATGCGGCAATGATGTCAGAAACATTCAGTGCTGTTGCGCAAAAGTTTGATGCACGTAAGGACGATGGGTTGCCCATTATGATGGTTGCGACCTTAGACGAGCATGCCACAGCTAGGAAATCCTTCAGGGCAAATGTGCGTGCAGTTTTTGATATTCGTGAAAAGAGGAATGTTTTGGGTAAGGAAAGTCACAGAGGCTTGCTTGTCAAAGTGGACAACCGCGCAGATCTTCAACGAATCAATGAACGGGTATCTCAAGCAAGTCAAGCCATAGCTAGTCAAGACAGAATATGTGGCGTGGCAGTCGTTGACGACCTGAAGCTATTCAGACCAACGGTGGAAAATGATATAGAAGGAGGGACTCTGAAAGTGAGAATGGTAAATTATCACGATAAACGCCTAAACAATCTGTCAGAAAACCTTATCTACAGATTTGGTGAACAAAACGGTGTTACAATACGTCGTCTGAACTATACAAATGATTTACGGCTTTTCGCAGTTGAAAACGCCAACCCTGGCATAGTTGCCAGTCTTGCAACCATGGACTCTGTTATTTCCGTGAAAAAGATGCCTTATTTCGAGTTGTCTTTTTCTCCAGAACCTTACAATACGAAAATAGAAGTACAATCACCTCAGAACGGGGAAAGTTATCCAAGTGTGGGACTATTGGACTCTGGCGTTGCAGCCATTCCACACCTTCTGTCCTGGATTGTTGGAGATGATCAAAACATTGCAGGTCTTGAAGAAACCGATATTAATCGACGTCACGGAACCTCAGTGGCTGCCATTATTAACTATGGCGATGCACTACAAGGCACAGAATGGACGGGCACTTGCCCATCAATGATTACCTCCTGCATAGTCAACACAGATGAACACACCATGCATATATCCGAGGAAGAGATGATAGAGCATATCAAGACTGCTATTTCAGCAAATCCGGAGGTAAAAATATGGAACCTTTCTCAAGGCTCAACCATAGAAGTAAGCGATGATGATTTCTCTGACTTTGCTGTAACACTTGACAGCATCCAAAAGGAAAAACATATTCTTATCTGCAAATCTGGTGGGAATATTCGTAATGAGAATCCAGAACGCACTCGCATCACACAGGGAGCAGACTCTCTGATGTCATTAGTAGTAGGTAGCATAGCCCATGAGAAAATCAATGCTCATGATTTGGAAGAAGGAAGCCGTTCCCCCTTCTCACGTATAGGATATGCTCCAGCAGGAATCACCAAACCAGATTTAGTCCATTATGGAGGCAATGCAGTCACTGGTATATATACTTTCTCCGAGACAGGTTACCAGACCGATATTTTCAAAGGAACAAGCCATGCAACACCTCGTGTCACATCTCTTGCCGCAAATCTTGGCTATCGGTTAGAACATTTTGATCCGCTTCTAGTAAGAGCACTACTGATTCACAGTGCTGGGTTCACTAGGTTGGAAGGGTATGACAATGATTCCCTTCGTCAAGAGTTAGGATTCGGAAAGCCTGCTGTTCTTGGCGATATCCTTTATAATGACTCTGATGAGTTTACAATGGTGCTTTCACCTGATTTCAACGGACAAGACTATCAGATACAAGACATTCCCTTCCCCGAAGAACTTATAGATGAGAATGGCCATTTTGAGGGAGAAATAACAGTTACAGTGGTTACCGAACCGATCTTCAAGAGTGGGGAGGGTAACGAATACTGTCAAAGTGACGTGCAAATTCTGCTTCAGACATACGACAAGATAACGTATGTTGTACTTGGTGCTGCAGGTGTGCCATCCACATATAGAAATTCATTTAGGCTGGCAGAACCAGAGAATGTACTTGTAAAGTCTAGGTATTCAAAACCGTCTTTCAGAAGCATGGATGCATCGTTGCGCACCATCATCTGTTCCGAAGATTACCATCCGATAAAGAAGTACCACATTAATCTATCACAGATGATTCCTTCAGAGAAGGAGAAATGCCTGAGAAAGGGTCGACACTGGGGTATGAGTATTAAAGCAACTTATCGAGATTCCACCCGTGCAGACAAAGAGGATGGACAAAATGTAGAAGATGTGAAAGCTGTCGTTATTCTCACTATACATGATCCTAAAAGAAGAGGGATAACCTATGACCGCTGTATGGCCCAACTATCAGCCAGAAACTTCACACACAATGATATTGCCGTACGCCAAAATTTAAATATTGTGAATGAGTAATACATTTTGAATACTTAGGCATATTTAACAATGAAGTGTGATTAGTTTATATCATAATTACATCTTGACGTCTTCCATTGGCATATATTATATTTAGTACGCCCCTTGCTATATATGCGCAATTTGGACTAAACTTATTCTTCTTACGCCAGAACAATGATGTTAGCTGGCGAAAGGAAAAAATATCTTCTCTTTTCGCCAGTAAATGAATCAACACTATAGGTTGAGTGCTGGTAGGCTGTTAATGGCATCCTCTTTCAATTTGTCCACTGCACGAGTATATTTTTCGGTGTGCTTCAATCCGCTATGCCCTAATAGGCTGGCAACGGTCTTGATGTTGGCACCATTATTCAGAATATTCACAGCAAAACTGTGGCGAGCACAATGCCAACTAATGTGTTTATTGATACCTGCACGTTTTACCCATCGTTTAACAGATTTGCTGCAACTCTCATATGAAGGTAGGTTGAAGATAGAAGAATTTAAATCTTCAGGAGCTTCGCCAATTAAAGAGAGTAAACCGTCATTGAGAGGAATAATAACACCACTATGTGCAGAATGCCCTTTAGTCTTATTCTGTTCAAACTTCAGCAGGCGATTGGTATAATCTACATTCTTATAGGTAAGGTCTTTTACATCACAGAAGCGCAGACCACAATACAAACAAAGGATAAAGGCACGTCTGACATTAGGATTCTCATTCTCATAATGACATTGAATCAGTGCTTGTATTTCGTCCATTGAGAGTATATCTTTGCGTAACACTTGGTCATCTACCTTGCACACAACACCCTTGCAGGGATCTTTCTGCATCACTTCATGGTCTATGGCATAGCGCACAACTTTCTTGAAACGCTGGTAGATACTCTTTGCCCCTTCACCCACACTTCTTGATTGTAGGTATTCAACAAAGTGTTCCATCATATCTTTGGTTATCAAGTCGGGCTTGATACTGAACTCATAAACAGGGTATTGCTCTTTCAGAAAATCCTTAAAACGATTCAAGGCTATCTTTATCATTCGCTGGTCTTTCTTTGTATAACTGTCTATGTACGCCTGATAATAGTCTAAGAAGTTGACATTTCTGTCTTTCTTCAGGCGATAACCAAGCATGCTCTCCTTAAACTGCTGTTCACGCTCTGCACGGATCTTGGTAGCCAGTTCAAGCGTTTCTTTGTTTTGTTGTCGTTCTATAGGAGTACGGGGCTTAGCGATCAAGTACAACTGCAAGTTTTCTTTTCGCCTGTTGTGTTTGATGTGTACTTTGGGTTTGCCTGCCATCTTTCCTGTTTCATACAAAACAGAATTACCATTTTTATCCAACACAGGCGTTTCTTCTCTACCAAGATAATACTCAAGATAAAGACTTATCCGACCATCAGAAAGCGTATTTTGCTCCAATTTCGGGTTCTCCTTTGCTTTATTTTCTAATTTTGCCATAGTTGATAGTTATGTACCTAAATGTGTATCAAACCGAATAACATCATTAACTCATTTATTTTCAGATGTTTTCTTATTTTGCAAAGATACTAAAAAGTTCCGAATATCAAAGTGTACTAAAAGTGTACTATTTAACCAAAAACAGGCAAAAATGGGTAAAATAACCAAATATAAGAAAACTACAAATAACTGATTATCAATGCAATATATTCCTTTCATTTCTCTTGTTTTACCCACTTTGTACCGGGTCTGGGTACAACAGAAGAAAAGGAAGTAACTGATTATCATTTTGATATAGTTACTTCCTTTCTTTTTGTAGGAACTTTAACGGAACTTTTAGGCAATATTTCCGTAGATTCTTGATAGTACACCCTATCAATTTCCCCTATTATAGTTTTAATTTTAGTTGCTGTCACTTTTAACACAACTCACAAAGTGGTTATAGTAAAGTGGTTATAGGCAAAAAGAGCGTGACAGCAGTGACAGCAACTTTGAAATCGTATTAACACAAGAGATGCTAAACAGGACAAATATTCGACCTTCCCTGCAAGTTATTATGTCTTGTATAGGCATAATGGAAATTATAATGTTATCATTTTTTGTTTATTATTTAAGGCATCCTTAAGTGCATACAGACTGCTTCGTTCTGTACGCTAACAAATAATATTCTGTTGGCAATTTCATAGTCAAGTCATTAGGGGTAATTGCTGCCTATTGCCTGTTTCTAAAGAAGCCGTGTATCAATGTACAAAGAGCCATTGACACACAAATTACTTTATTTTGAATTCGTCGAACTCACGTTAAGTTAGTCGCAAGCGTATTGACTATGTTACATGAGTGGAAAAAACGGAAAGAACAGCCACAACCGCAGGAACATATTCACAGGCACAGTTTTGACCTCAAGTCCTCGAAAGTCTTTACTTATATGGTAGCAATATCTGTCCTTTGTTTTGTTTCTTTGGTCGGCAATTATTTCTTGTGGAAAAGTAAACAACAATACAAGGATGATGCTTTGAAATTCCGTATCATCAGGGTATGGAGAGGATGTAGCCCAAAGGAAATCCTATGGCTCAATGATGTGTTTGACATTCATCGCAATGAAAAGATTATCAAGCTAATCAAGGAAAAATCCGATGGTTACGACATGGAATTGAAGCAAAAGGCAGATAGCCTGATGCAAATGAAATTGAAATAACCCTATATGAAGCAAGCCCAACCAAACGAGAATTTTGGTTGGGCTTGTGCGTTGCATCTTAGTC
>QWCI01001501.1_pt1 | contig 15923 bp, 12 predicted proteins | sample 1972541 | NCBI WGS metagenome assembly QWCI01 (sample SAMN09866712, study PRJNA288562) | Human oral metagenome isolate term3_saliva, whole genome shotgun sequencing... | isolation source: mouth | host: Homo sapiens | place: USA: California | reverse complement strand
CAAGACTTCAAGACCTTTTTTGTCAGCCAAAAGTTTGTTGTAAAGGTTCAAGAAGAGAGCTTTTTCTTCAGCTGTCAAATCTTTTACAAGAGCAGCTTCATCCAATTGGATACGAGTCGCACCAAGTTCTGACAATTTAGCAAAAACTTCTTGGTAAGCAGCAACTAAACTGTCTACGAAGTCTTCTGCTTTCACGCCTTCTTCAAAGTCTGACAATTGAAGGAAAGTGAATGGACCTACAAGGACAGGACGAGTGTTGAGACCAAGTTCTTTTGCTTCTTGGAACTCATCAAAAATCTTGTGACCTGCAAGTTTGACTTGAGTGTCTTTTTCAAATTTAGGAACGATGTAGTGGTAGTTGGTGTTGAACCATTTCTTCATTGGAAGGGCGCGAACGTCTCCTTTTTCTCCTTGGTAACCACGACCCAAAGCAAAGTAGCGCTCAAGGTCAGACAAGTCCAAGTTTTGAACTGAAGCAGGTACCACGTTGAAAAGGAAAGCTGCATCTAGGAAGTTATCATAGTGAGAAAAGTCATTTGATGGAATTTCAGTGATGCCTTTTTCTTTGACAATGTTCCAGTGTTTAGCACGCAAGTCTTTTGCTGCTGCCAAGAGTTCTTCTTCTGAGATTTCTTTTCTAAAGTATTTTTCAGTTGTAAATTTTAATTCGCGGAATTCGCCCAAACGTGGGAAACCGATGATTGTAGTTGACATGATGTGTCCTCCAAAATTTGTTGTTGAAACTATCTTAAGTCCTCCAAAATTTGTTGTTGAAACTATCTTAACAGAAAAGAAATCATCTGTATAATTGTAAAAAATTAGGCTTTGATATAGTTTGAAACTATATCTCTATTTTAGACAAAAGAAAAAGACTTGAGAAAAATGCCTCAAATCCTTTGTGTAGCTTATTTTATAGCTGTATTTTAGTTAGACGGTTCAAACGCGTTATTAGTAATTCTTATAAGTGACTATGACTTGTTATTAGAAAAGACTATAAGTTGATTCCCTTCTCTCGTAGATTATCCAGACACTCCTTATAGTAGACAGCATCGTGCTCCTTGTAAATAGGGCTCGTAAAAGTCTCCTCAGGTAAATCCTCATAAGAAGGACAAATCTTGCCACGGGTAGTTCTTGTCCAACCACTCTGGACTAACATTGTAACCACGGTCAGCCATTTCCTTCATGATCAAATCATGGTAAGCAAATAGCTGGTAAGGCGAGTGGGTAAAGACATAGTCCACCGTTGCATGCTTTCTGCCCCAACCATTTCCACGAAGAGCGCAACACTCTCGATGCTGCCCCAAGAGTTGAGGACGGGGAAGTTGTAAAATCAAAGCCTCATGCCAAAGTCTCAAGGGAGTCTCCTTTCAGTAAAGTCGAATGTTGCAAGTAGGTATTTGGATAACGATCAAGCAAGTCTCGAGTCTTAGCGATCAAGTCTGCCTGAGAAGCCTGACCAAATCGGTAGCGAGCTAGCAAGAGTATGTAGTCCTTGCGCTCAGCATCTGTCGCTTTCTTTTTGAAATAGCCCCAAATATGATGAGAGGCATTGCTAACCTGACCCTTGTGTTCTGGAATCTGACAGGCACGGTCAATCATCTCTTGAACCAGACTCACCTCCACCTCTTCATTCTTGAGATACTGACGAATCTCATTGTAAATATTGCTGGAATGGCTCAATACGAGGTATTTGTTTCTCGCCCAGAGTTGCTGGCAAAGGGCACGTTGGTTGTTATTATTCATATACATTATATTATTTTTGCTCTAAAATCTCCGCCACTTTTACATCATAAGCATTTTGAAGATTGAGCCAAGTTTGCATGGAAACGCCACTTAACTTAGCTAACTTGTGAGCAGTTTCTTTACCAATGGACTCCTCTGCATCTTCAATCAACTCTTCAACATACTGACCTGGATGAAAAGCAATCAGGTCTTTGTATTCAACAATTTTATTACTCATAGTGATTGCTGACCTCCTCTATTCTATTGAACTTATTGGACTACAAACTGTCTGTCAGGATGTTATTTATAATTCTGAATCTTGTCAAACAATAACGCTAAATTAGAATATCCATTCGTCATTTCATTTTGTTTTATAAACTGCCATGATTGTTCGTAATCATCTGCCGGGCATCTACTTTGGAAAAATGCTAAAATCCCTTCTACTCCCGCATCGCCTTTTCCATCATACTGGTCGATGAAATCATCAGCAGCACTCATTTTTTCATGATTTGGTAATATTTTTCCAAATAAAACATGTTCCAAATTAACAGAATTATAATACACACAAGTTTGTACTAACTTCCGCTTAACCAACAAGGAAGTCCCCTCTTTAATCAACTGATTGACATGCCTTGACTTTCTCTGTCTCGTTTCAGTAATATCCATTTTCTTCTTCGGAGTTGAAAATAGCAGCCTCCGAGTTTGTAAATCATATTGAAACGAATCTGTCACTTCCATAGAATCATCTACAACTAAAGAAGTTGGATTCATAAACATGCCATCAGTATCTGTTACAAAGGCAACAAACAGTAGATCACTTACTTTCCATTTTTCTGTAGCAAGAACCTCGCAAATTCTATCACTTGCAATTTTCGTTCCAGATAATGCAGAATATCTCCTATCTGAAAAGACATCTCCATACATCACCTTTAGTGTGATATGCATATCATTCAATCGTTCCACTAATGAATCTGTTATAAATCCTACAACAGTCTCATCAGATTCTCCCTCTACAAATACTAGAATAACCTTTCTACTTTTATTCGCCAAGCTTGATACCTGCCTTTCTCAAAGCTCGTTTAATTTTACTATTAGAAACTCCTTGATACAATTCTTCTTCGTGTCCACCCAGCTGAATTCCTCTTAAATAAATATCTCTTAAGTTATTGCTTGGCTTAATACCCGTTAAGCGGATATAACGATTTGTCGGAGAAGCAGTTGAGAACACAACCTTGTAGGATGGAAGTTTTTCTAGTACACGTAGATTATGAGAAGTAAAAATTAGTTGTCCTTTAGCACTTTCAGAAAAAATTTCAATCAACTCGCCTAGTAGATATTCAAATACACCTGCATCCAATTCATCAATAACAGCGATAATATTCTCTTTATTATATACTTCCACCAAAAAACCAAGCATACTAATAATTTTACGAATCCCTTCAGATTCGTGTTTTAAAGAGAATCTTTTACCTGCACGATTGGAAATAAAACTAACATTTCTTATTTTTTGTCCATCATTTCGAATCTCTATCTCACCTGCTTCCATTTCAAGTCTCAAGTCAGGGATAATAATAGGAACAATTTCATTCAAATAGTCAATCGTGCTCTCATAAACACTATAAAGTTCTTCATTTATAGAAATTCCTCCACTTTGAAGAAACATGGGGATAATCCCCTGATAACTCACATGAGAGTCACGATTCTGATAGTTAATCGTGATAGGAGTAACCCCACTACTATTCAGACTAGATAACTCTTGGGTAAAAATTCTCAAATTTTGATAAAAGTCTTGAATGACATTATAAATTTCAACAAGCGTCGATAAATCTTGCTTACTTGAAGTATAAATAAAGCCTCCTAATTCTTTTGAAAAAATAAAGGAACGATTATCATCAATAATTGTCTTTGTTAAAACACTAACTGCATCCTTTCCCATAATACTTCTTTGAGATTTTAAATATCCCGTATGTCGCGGTTGTTCAGCATCAAAGTTACTTCCTTCATATTCGTAACGTAGCAAATAGCGGTATCTAGAGCCAGATTCTAGAGGTTTATAGGCAAGTTCTTCTTTTACAACCATTACATCTTGCACGCCTGTAGGTTCACTTGCAGCAAACTCAACTTTATATCGAATAATATATGTTTCTGGGACTTCTAATTCTAAAGTAATCGCATTTTCCCCTACTTGGTCTATGGCATTAAAAATCCCTTTTGTATGTTGTGGAATAGACTCTCCTTTCATCAAGGCAGATAGAACTTCAAATACATCTACAACAGCTGTTTTCCCAGAACCATTCTGACCATAAATTCCCGTTACATTGATAAAGTCAGATTTATTTTGAAAATCAATCACTCCATACTGAACGTTCTTTATATTCTCTATAACGAGACTCCTTAATTTTACCATGATTTTGGACTCCTTAGTTTTTCTCATCTTAATTATATCAAAAAAAGTCATTTTACATGACTTTTTTTGATTTATTTTCTATTTTTTCTGTATTATTTGAAAATCAATTCTATTTCCTACTTAACCTTAACATATCTATTAATCAATGAGGATACAAAACTGTAGTTTTCAAATACTCTACAATTGATATACCAAGTTTCCTTCCCCATCACCCTTTAAACTCTTTCAAAAACTTTTTGAGTTCAGCATCGGCTTCTGGTGTAGTTCCGTGTAGTTGACCGAGCATTTCAAGTAAAGAAGCTGTTTGGTTTTGGATTGCTTGATTTGTCGTATTGATCTTGCCAACGATATCTGTCAGTGGTTCGACTTCTTCTTCCTCAAAGGTATCTACATAGCGAGGGATATTGAGGTTGTAGTCATTTTCGACGATTTCTTCATAGCTTGCCAGATGGGCAAACTTGTCAATCTCCTCACGTGACTTGTAGGCTTCCAGAATCTTCTCGATATGAGCATCCGTCATGATATTCTGATTTTTCCCCTTATCAAACTCCTTAGAGGCATCGATAAAGTAGACATCACGATTGGTACGGTTCTTTTTGAGAATGATGACTGTGGTCGGAATGCTGGTGTTAAAGAAGATATTAGCAGGTAGACCGATAACCGTGTCAATGGCTCCTTCTTCTAACAAGGCCTTGCGAATGGTCCCTTCCGCATTGCCACGGAAAAGAACACCGTGAGGAAGAACGATAGCCATGACTCCGTTATCCTGCTTGAGATGGTAGTAACCATGCAAGAGAAAGGCAAAATCAGCCTTGGATTGGGGCGCTAATTTCCCAAATGGAGAGAAACGAGGATCCGCCATAAAGCCAGAGCTTGCTGACCATTTGGCAGAGTAGGGAGGGTTCATGAGAACACCGTCAAAGTTGGTCGGCTCTTGAGTTGGCCAGTCTTCATCCAGTGTATCGGCATTGTGGAGAAATTGATTTTCAACAGGAACACCGTGCAGGATCATGTTCATCCGAGCCAAGTTATAGGTTGAGGTATTGAGCTCCTGACCAAAGTAGACCACTGTCTGCGGTTTATGAGAGTATTTCTTGGCATTGAGCAAGAGAGATCCAGATCCCATAGTCGCATCATAGATGGTAAAGCCTAACTGGTCCTCACGACCCAAAAAGGCAATCTGAGTCATGAGTTTGGCAACAGGCTGAGGTGTATAGAACTCACCAGCTTTCTTACCCGAGTCAGTCGCAAACTGACCAATCAGATACTCATAAGCATCTCCCAGCATATCACCAGCATGACCAGCCACATCTAGCACAGCCAACTCCTTCATGACCGCCGCCACCGTTTGGTTTTGCTTTTGCGGAGTTGCCCCTAGCTTTTTAGAATAGAGGTCAATATCTTCAAAGAGGTTTTCATAGAGTTCATCACTCTGCTCAATATCACGAAAACCCTGAGCCAAATCTTCCAGCTGGAAAGTCCCCTCATTGACACGTGCTACTAGAGCCGTAAAGGTCAACTCAGGCTTGATACTATAGTTGAGTTCGTCCTTCATGACTACAAGAAGATTCTCGTGGGTGTCCGCATCCTCATAGTAGTTACGATAGACCTCAAGAGCAGCCTCTAGACTCTCACTCCCCTCCTCCATGGTCTCCGCCACGAAAAAGAGCATCTTATCTGACAGGTACTTATAAAAGACCATACCCAAAAGATAGGACTTGTAGTCATTGGCATCCATCTTAGAGCGGAGAACATCCGCTGAGTTCCACAGAGCTTGGTAGAGCGACTGGGACGTTTGTGTTGTTTCCATAATGTTGCTTTCTAAGTCTTTAAATACAATTGTTAAAAGTTATCACTAATCATCTAGATAAACATATCCTGCAAGAGTTTCTTTTTCAAAGTCTCAAGCTGAGAAATTTTTTCTTGGTAAGAGTTGATGAGGTTATCGAGTGTGAAAAAATAGGCACTGATGGCTTGTTGTTCTTTAATAGTTGGAATAATAATTGAAATATTCATAAAATCATCAAAACTAATATTTAACAATCCATCCATTCTAGCCCCCGATGAAATGAGTTTCCCTAATTCCCTATCTGGAATTTTTGTTGAAAACATAATTTCAATAAACTTTGCATCGGCTAGTTGATTAACTCTAAAACTGTGATAAACCTTTGGAACAAGCGCTTCTTCATATTCCTGTAGTTCAAAAACAACTCCATATTTTGCTAATTTTGAATTACCATGGTTATATGATAGTTCTCCTTTTTTTAACAGGGTATAGTTTTTTTGCTCTTTTCCAGCAATATTAGCAGAAAATCGATCCATTTGATTCATCCAACCGCCTGAGGCAGAAATTGTTAAAGTTGGCAAATCCATTCTTCCATCATTACCCTGAACACGATGAGCGACATCTTTTAATTTAGATTTTTCCCACTCACCCTTAAATCCTTCCAAACGAATCTCTGGAACTGTCTGTCCAGCTTTTGGGAACATCTTAGAAAGCATGGTCGCCTTAAGACTGTCAATTGAGGAACACCCGTAGATTCATTTAAAATTCTCATAGAATTAATCTGATTTTCAAGATAATCAACATCAATTTTTTCCGATTGAAGAGTCAGGAGTCTAACAATTGGAGTAAAATTTTCATGTCTTGCTACTGCATATCCAACATCTCCTCGACCTGTAACAGTCACTGCAGGAGATTTCACTTTATAATCGTCATAAAATCCAACTATTCCTTTGTTTGTCAAAGAATTTGCAACAACGGGATATTTACCTTTATTCTTTAATTTAAACCTATCAATATCTCCTCCGGCAGAAATTGAAACTATATTTCCAATTTTATCCTCATTCCATAGACCTTTAAATTGTTTAAATCTAACTTTGGGGATATTATTATTTCTCATTTTTTAATATCCATTCCTTTTTTTTTGAAGCACATTAATACATTTTAATAAAGTACAATATTCCGAAGATGATGATTTCCCGTTTGAACTCAAATAGGTAGACAAATTATACATTGACATTAATAAGTAATCTAATCTATGTATGTAATTTCCTAACATCAACATATTATAAAACTCCAGGATTGTTCTCTGCTGAGTGGGAGATAGATTATTAATATTACCGATTATAATAGTATAATTCTCTGTATCCCTATGAAATACTTCTTTTATTTTATTATAATCGCCATGTAATATATACTCAATATCTCTTTCTATACTAAAATCAGTTTTTTTACGATTACAATCATGACACGATAATACGAGGTTACTCATCCCATTTTTATTTCTTTTAAGGCAATTATTAAATCTCGGAGATTTTTTATAAATAAAATGATCTATCTCAAACATTTTCTTAGGAATCAAATCTAAAGAAACGCCACAATAAACACATTTATTATCGTAAACTTCCATAAATTCCTTTTTATAATTATTACGAACTAGACTATAAAAATCCTTTGTTCTGGGATGTTCTATTTTGATTTTCCTTAACAAATCCCCTTTCTTCTGTTTAATATCTTGCAACTTTTGTTTTTCATACTTAGTAAGTCTATAATCCATCATATTCATCTTTAGCTCTACTTTTATTCTATTTTTGAAACAAATGATTGAAAAGCTTTAATAACATTGTCTAAATCTTCTGAAGATAACTGATCATACTCATCTGTTCCTTTTATTGAATTTTCAATATTTTCTACCAAATATTTATCAATTTCATTTTTTTCATTTTGAATCCGTTCAAGTATTTTTCTAAATTCTATAATATTCTGTATTTTTTCTTTTATCAAAGGTATAATTTCACGAGAATAGAAATCAAACGCTGACTTCTGAATTTCATCAACATTACTCACATAACTTGTTAAATCGTATTTTGCAATTGTTTGAAAATCTTCTCCAATAGCTTTTTGAGATATAACAATAACTTCTATATAAGGAAAAATCTTCTTTATAATTAGTTTAAATTCTTCACCAGATAAAACACTCCCTACCCCTCTATTCTCAAATAACCTAGAATCAATAAAAACTATATTAGCATCTCTTATAACTTGATTTTCTAATAATGTCTTATAAGAATCATCTTGTTCAAAAATAATAGATGAATAATTTATTTTTATTCCTTCTTCTTTATAAAATTCCAAAAATAAATTTAGATATATATCTGGATTATCATCTACATAGACTATATTAATATTTTCCATTGCTTTCACCTAAATAAAATTCTATATTAAATCCTTTATTATTAAAAATTTTTGTGATTTCTCCTCCTGAATCAATCACCGTATTATTTATAATCCACATACCAAGTCCATGACCGTCTTCTCTAGACGTTTCATGCACTTCTAAAATACTCATTGGATCTTGAATATACTTCTCATTCAATCCTTTCCCATTATCACAATATTTAAATTTTAAAAAATTACCATCTTTATTTATTAGAATACTTATTATTAAATTTTCTTTACTTTCATTATTCTGGATACTGTTTAAAATAAGGTTGTCCAATATTACTTGAATTATATCACTGTATGTTGGAAATTCTATATCTTCACTAATTGTAGCGTTAATTTTTAAACGACCATAATCTCTTTCCCAATTTTTCTGAATATTATCAATCTCATCTTTTATATTAATTTTTATTTCTTTATTTTCTTTATTAAATCTTTTCACCTCTAATTCAGATAACATTGTATTTATAAAAGAAAAAATTTTTTTATTTATATTTAATGTTCTTGTTAAATAATATGGAATACAATCAACTTTATTAGTTGTTGAATTTAGTTCTTCCCAAATTCCTTCTTTTTTTAACAGTTCAATTACTCGAGGTATGCTAGAGATTATTGCTATTCTATCATTTTTTAGTTCATGTGCTATTGATGAAGATTTTAATCCTATGGTTGCCAACACATTTAATAAACGAACATCATACTTATATTTCTCCTCCTTTTCTTTTCTAATTCTTTCATTATTTTTTTCATTAGTTCGAAGTTCTTGCAATTCAAAAGATAAAGTATTGAAATCATCGTCAGTTAACTCACTCAATTTTTTTTGTTTATTTGCAATTGAATCAACAATGTTCGATTTATTTGATTCAAAAACTTGTTTTTCATATTTTACAAGAGATCGGATTATTGACTGACGATATCTTTCAAATCTATTAATAGATTTGATAATAATTTCTACAAAAAAATTATAATAAATATTTTCGTCTAAACCTTGTCTATTAGACAAATCTTTTAAAAATCTGTTTTCATCTTTGTCAATTGTAATTTTACCTGAAATCTGGTTTTCTCTAACTCTCCATGCACCTGTTAAATGAGATGCAGCGGCAGGGGATTTCCTACTTCTTTTTCCTATTCCTAGCCAATCTTTACTTCCTTCGTATGAAGAAATACTGAAAGAATTTCTATAAAGAATAATACCATCTCCTTTTATTGGCGACATCAGTGTAGAATGTTTATATAAATATCTCTCTAAATCAACTCTCAAAGGTTTTATATAGAAATACAATTCGCCTGAAAAATCACCTAAATCTTTAAGAATCTCTTTCAAATAATTATCTGTTTTGTACTTATCCAAAATTGGTTCAGCAGTCTCCTCAGCTATAAGTTCTATCAAATCAGTTCTATTTTGATACTCAATAAACAGATCGTCTTCAAAAGAAACATGATTACTGTCGATATCAGGCACTATTTCATTTACTTCTGATCGAAATTCATCTGAATCAATATAAGTAGTCAGTTTCATTTTTTTACTATCATAGCTAAATTTTATAGATGATAAACAATTAATTCCTAGTTTAGGTTTTTGGAAGAGAGGCTCCACAGAAAATTTAATATCATTATGCATAAGTATTATTTTCATTACATTATCATGGTATACCTTACCTAAAAAAATACTTAAATTCTCAACTCTTTTTTTTGTCCATCGCTCTCGTAAATTTCCGATAAATATCTTTGTTCCTTGAAATTCACAATCTAATGAATCAATCGTAGATGACTCCCAATTAGTCTTCCAAATAACACCTCTACTATCAATTTTTTTTGATTGTAACTCAATATCTTGTCCAAGTCGTGCTAATGCAAACCTACCAATCCCCATTGAACCTGCCATTTTTTTGTGTACACCATTAAATTCAATACTCTTATTAGCTTTATGGGACTTTCCGACATGCATCCAATATTTTTTTATATCGTTATAATCCATTCCAACACCATTATCTTCAATAATGAGAAAATCATTTGAGAATATAATTTTTAAAGTCCGTGCCCCAGCATCAAATGCATTTTTCACAAGTTCTAAAATAGCAGATTCATCAGTTGAAAAATTCTGCTTTCCCAAAATCTCTGCTAACGTACTATCTTCAATAACATAACTTAATCTTTCAACCATTCTGTAACCTCCTAAAAAGTAAAATTTTCAATATCCTGCGAAGTTATTCGATAAGAATTACCATTTATTGGGATTCCAATACTTTTAACATATTCAAGAAAACTATCACTACTCAATATTTTTTTACCATAATCTAAAGAATAACAATCGATACCTTTGGATTTAACAATCATACCAGAATATGCAATATCTTCCTTTTCTAATTCACAAACTTTAACTTTATTAGTTACAACTGTCGAAATAAGCAGTTTAACAGTAAATATCCCTTTTATAGCTTGGCTTCGACCATACTCAAACCATTGAGAACCTTTATCCCTTTTTCTTCTAAGGAGACAGTCTTTATCATTGAGTAAATAACAATAAATATTAGGATAATTAGTTATCATTTTATCTTCACTTATTTTATAAATTTCATCATTGATAACCTCATAGGGAAATATTATTAATTCGTTTTTTCCATAAGTCACTGATCTAGGAGAGAATGCTCTTCTGATAAGTTCCTTTTCTAAAATTATATCATTAACAACAATATCACCGTTTTGTTTTAAAGTGTATGAACCATCCTTCAAAAGAAACACTTCATTGCATAATGTAGCAACTGAATGTGTTACCTTATAATAATCCCCAAATCTTCTATATCCTTTTTTTATATTATTGTGCTTTGATAAAACCCACTTATCTCTAAGATCTTTTTTATTAATTAAAATCCTATTTTTGGTTAAACTATCATCATAAATAATTATTCCACTTTTATCTAATTTATCAAATCTAATAATAGAAGACTTAACTAAAGCTTTATCAAATACATTAATCTTGCTAAAATCAATAATACCACTTATATGTTCTATCATAATATCTCGTAATCTATTACCAGAAACTGTTTTAAAAATACTACTTGGAATTAAATAAGACATCTTTCCCTTATCACTCAATAGATTAAGACTCTGTTCTATAAAAGCATAACAATAATCAAATTTTCCTTTTGAACATGAAGTAAACTGTTGTTTCAAAAATAATCTTTCATTCGCTTCTAGTTCTGAATATGTGATATAAGGAGGATTTCCTATTATAAAATCAAATTTATCTGTCGGCATCCATCGTAAAAAATCATCATTATAAATTTTCCAATTTACACTAGGAATTCCATTTTTATGAAGAATAGAATTTAAATTATTTATACATCTTTCATATTGAAACAAATCAATTTCAAAACCAAAAATATTTTCTGAAAGTCCTTGTGCTATTTCCAGAGAATCTCTACCAAAATTAATACTATCTTTTATATATCTTGTAACAATCTCAGACAAAATTTGCCCATCTCCACACGAATTCTCCAGAACTTTTTTACCAAATAAATTATACTTATAACCTACCGCATCTAATAAATTGTAAACATAATTTATCGGCGTGAATACTTGATGTTTTTTTAACATATAATTCCTTCCTGTTTTATTAGTCTAATCATAGAATTTTAATTTAAATAGAAGTTAATAATATTGTGTAATATAAAAAAGAATATTATAATTTATCTTATTATTACTTAGAGTGTTAAATATGATAATTAAATTTATAATAAATAATTATTCTTGTTTCAATAGAAAGAATTATCATTTAACTAATAAGAAATAAAAAATATACCATGTATCTCCACCATCACATATTAATTGCAAACCAAAATATTATTTTACAATTCTATTTCATAATCAATATTTGTTCTCTTTTTCCTATCTCCCAACCCTCAACGGCTCAATGACTTCCTCTACTAGCTGGGTATAGGCTTCCTTGATTTGTTTTTTATAGAGGAGAGGATTGAGGGCGTCCGCCACCTCTAGTTTATAGTCTTGATAGCGCTGGCTCTTGGTCAGCTGGCTTTCTCCTAGTTGTTTTTTAGCTCCCTTACAGTAGTGTTCGACATAGTAACGGAGTTCATCCTCGCCGACATACCAGCGTTTGCTAAAGACTTGGATGTGTTGCTGGATGACCGCCTCAATCATCTGATCCAAGATATTTGCGATAGACTGACCACGATAGCTTTCTGGATGTTCTTGGACTTCTCTCCACAGTTCAGTGATGATCTGGGCAAGATTTGGATTGGTCTTCTCAAGACTCTGAATATAGTTATCCACGGCTTCCCTATCTTGAGCGCTTAGGTTCTTTTCTTGACTTTGGCCTTGTTCAATCAGACTTTGAATCAAGGTTAGGATATAGGCATAGTTGATCTCATCCACTTGGATAGACTCTAGTTCATAATGGATATCAAGGGGTTCTCCATCGTCATCATCCTCTACTCGGCTTTTTAATTCTGCAAGGACATTTCGATAAAGGCCCAGATACCTTTCCAACTTTTCTCCATCAAGTCCCGTCTGACTGTAAAGTTCTTCCTCATCATACTCTTTGTACACTCGGATAGAGGCTAGGTATTTATCAAAGGCTTGATAGGTTTTAGCTAGTTTCCTCAACTCAGGCGTAGAGATTTGTTCGATTTGGAGTCCTTCCTCAGGATCATCGATGATGAGATTTTGAAAATCACTGCAACTCCGTAAAAAGTTCCTCTTTTCCTCTTCCCAGCTTGGAGCTAGAACCTCGTTTTCACCACCATTTGAGTAGAGTTTGAGGGCACTATCTACTGCTTCCTTAAAGGCTAGAGGCTTTTGGAAGGTGATGATATGACCGTAGGTTTTACTAGAATCAAAGATACGGTTGGTTCGGCTAAAAGCCTGAATCAAGTCCTGCGGTTGCATGGGTTTACGATCGATAAAGAGAGTTGATAGACAAGGCGCATCAAATCCCGTTAAGAGACGATTAACCACGATGACTAAGTCCAACTGTTCCTTGCGATAGAGGTATTTGCCCTGCTTTCGAGCAAGACGGTTATTGACATCCGTATTAAAGCTACGCAGATCCGCCATGGTGAAGTGGGTATCAAACTCTCGATTATAGTCTTCTAAAACCTGCTTCATGTGGTCTTGGTTGGCTCTTGAGTCTTCTTCATTTTCTGTGACCGAGTAAGTGATGGTCGCCTTTGGAAAGTCTGGAAGGACCTGCTTGACCCTTTCCGATACCTTGACCCTCGTCTCCCCAGCCTTGACTCGTTTGAGGAGGTCATAGTAGGCTTGGGCTTGAGGGATGGACTTGACGGTCAGGATGGCATTATAGGTCTTACCAACTCCCTTTTGGAAGCCTAACTGTTGACGGGATTTATTGATAATGGCATCCAAGACTTCCAGCATATGCTCCTCATCCTCGTAGACGGTATCTGGTATGTCATTTTCAGATTTATCCGTGATGAGGGTAGTGCGATAATCTACCTTAAAGCCTAAAACTGCTCCATCATGGATGGCTTCCTTGACTGTATACTCATGGAGACGGTCTCCGTACTGTTGCTGGGTGGTTTGGGCTAGATCGCCGACTTGCTGGCGTTTATTTTCCTTAAAGATAGGTGTGCCTGTAAAACCGTACCAGAGAGACTGTGGGAAAAAGGCCTTAATGTCTTTTTGTGTTTGAGGTGTTACGGCACGGTGACATTCATCCACGACAAAAGCCACTCGAAGACCCTTGATTTTGTCCGCATCACGCTGGTAAAGTCCTTGCTCAAACTTGCGCATCATGGTGGTAATTTTCTGGATGGTCGTTACCACCACACGCTTATCATTACTTCCTAGTCGCTTGACCAAATCATGAGTATTATCCGTCTCATCGATATCAATGACATCATTGGTCGCATAAGAGAGAAAGGACGAAGTGGTCTGTTGGTCCAAGTCTCTGCGGTCAACGACAAAAATCGTCTTTTGGATAGAAGGGATTTGTAGGAGATTCCGTGCTACCTTATAGGAGGTCAGGGTCTTCCCTGAACCTGTCGTATGCCAGACATAGCCAGACTCCTGACGGCGAGAAGCTTCCTGAACAGCCTCAATAGCATGGATCTGGTAGGGACGCAGGAGGATGAGAGCCTTCTTGCTATCATCAAGGACAGAATACTGCATAACCATCTGGTGGGCACGAGGGATGGAAAGGACTTCGTGAGCAAAACTGGTCAAGCTCGTTATGGGTTGATTATCCTTATCCACCCACTTGGTTAGAAATTGCTTGTTGAGTTTATTTTCTCTGGCTGCAGCGATATAGCGTGTGTCTACTTTATTGGTCACAACAAACATCTGTAAGCTAGAGTAAATACCACGGAACTTGCCTTCGCGGTCATATTTTTTAATTTGATGAAAGGCATCTAAAAAAGCAACTCGGGGACTTTTAAGCTCGATTTGAATCATGGGAAGGCCATTAATCAAGAGGGTCACGTCTAGCCTTCGGTCTTGATCCTGAGGATTTACTTTGTCTCTCTCGACTTGATTGACAACCTCATAACTGGACTTGCCAGCTGCGATATTGTCTCTCCAGATGACAGATAAACGGATAGTCCCCAAACTAGCATCTTCTCTCTGAACCTCAACCTTGGCAATGCCATTTTCGCCGACCAACCACTTGGCCGCATCATAGTAGCTAACAAAGTTCAGTTGATTCTTTATCTGGCGTTTTTCCTGTTCTGTCAGAGGATAATCTGCCAATAAAGCCACATTGTTCTGGGCTAGCTTTTCAAAGAAGTTTTCCCATAATTGCTCTTCTGTTTTAAGGTCATCTCTGTAAGTCCATTGACTTTCCACAGTTACCAGTTGGTTGATCAGTTGTTTTTCTATCTCCAGTTCTGGTTTCACCTGTATCATACTCTCTCCTTTGCTACTTATCTGCTCCCTTTATTATAGCATGTTTAGCCTCAAAATCCATCACTCTTCCCATAGCAAAAATACTCATTCCCCCTTTCTCCTCCAAAATGTGGTATAGTAGAACTATACTATCTATGAGGAGTTTACATGTCACAGGATAAACAAATGAAAGCTGTTTCTCCCCTTCTGCAGCAAGTTATCAACATCTCATCGATTGTCGGTGGGGTTGGGAGTTTGATTTTCTGTATTTGGGCTTATCAGGCGGGGATTTTACAGTCTAAGGAAACCCTCTCTGCCTTTATCCAGCAGGCAGGTATCTGGGGTCCACCCCTCTTTATCTTTTTACAGATTTTACAAACGGTCGTCCCTATCATTCCTGGGGCCTTGACCTCGGTGGCTGGCGTCTTTATCTACGGTCACATCATCGGGACAATCTACAACTATATCGGTATTGTCATTGGCTGTGCTATTATCTTTTATCTGGTGCGCCTCTATGGAGCTGCCTTTGTCCAGTCTGTCGTCAGCAAGCGCACCTATGACAAGTATATCGGTTGGTTGGATAAGGGCAATCGTTTTGACCGTTTCTTTATCTTTATGATGATTTGGCCCATTAGTCCAGCTGACTTTCTCTGTATGCTGGCTGCCCTGACCAAGATGAGTTTCAAGCGCTATATGACCATCATCATTCTG
>QWCI01001631.1_pt1 | contig 15998 bp, 14 predicted proteins | sample 1972541 | NCBI WGS metagenome assembly QWCI01 (sample SAMN09866712, study PRJNA288562) | Human oral metagenome isolate term3_saliva, whole genome shotgun sequencing... | isolation source: mouth | host: Homo sapiens | place: USA: California | reverse complement strand
AACGCCACCGATACCAAGATAAGTTAGAATCTTCTTTTTATCATCGGGGATAAAACCATTAAGTTTACCACCGAAACCTCCACTTCCCTGCTTAACAGGTTTCTTTTGGTTTGGATTGTAACCCCCACCCTCATTTTTCATTTTTTCTAATTCTGCGGTAATATCATACCCGCCAACACCTGAATTTTCTTCTGGCGTGTTATTGAAACTTGTTTCCACTAAGAAAACCTCCTATTATTATTTGTCTTTTCAAAAATTATAACATTAGACTGGTTTGTAAAGTTCGATATTTAAATTTTCCGGTCGATCGAGCTTTAGTTGAATATCATCAGATTTAAACAAAACTGAATTTTTATTAAAAGATACATCCAAATTATCACAATCAGAAAAGATTGATTCGATGATTTTTGCATTAACTTTATCGACAAGAAACTTATCACCAGAAGGATCTCCGTCAGAAACTTTCGTCACCTTAACATCAAAGTTATCTAATCGGCGAATTTCCCCATTTTGAACATCAACGAATAAAAATTCAGTTTCTGGAGAAAATCCTTTTTTTAATTCCTTTTTTGAGTTAGAGATAACATCAATAGTATTAGACCAGTTTTCTCTATTATAAGTTACAGCTGTTTCAGGAATGAAGATTTGATCATCCTCCAACACTTTTGTATGAAACAACGGTAATCCGTTAAACCAAAACACGTCGTGTTCCTTGATGTATGACAGGTCGAGTGTTTCACGTTTTTGAAGAAGCCCAAGTACTGATACTAATTCAGGCAGTGAAAAACGAACTGTATTTACTTCAGATAAAGATTCACCAACTGAAATATTCACAGAAGAGAAGGTCAGTTTGTTGTCATAAAAGCCAACATCCAATCGTTGTGGTTTGGAAAGTTTTAGTTCACAAAAACCGGAACGAGTCGCAACTTTCCCAACCCCGTCAAAAATTTGTTTGAGTTCTGAAATAATATTTTTATTTGTTAAATCAGTCAAAGTGTCACCAACTTTCTTTTTTTATTCATCATCTTCCGGATCGTAATTAGGGATTTTTTCAGGATCCGCTAAACTCAATCGGTTAGTCAATGCAATGATAACAACCCTATGTGTTAAAAAATCGACGTAATCATCAACTGTTAATTCCCAGTCGGGATTTTCTTTAAGTTTCTGCGTCACATAAACAATAGTTTCAAGTGAGGCTTTCAATTCGGTCAATGAATCAGTCCAACCACGTAATAGGTCTGCAAGTGACTCCTCAACCCGCAACTTAAACTTCTTGTTGTCTCCGTTTTTTAAAACAGCATTCTTAGCCGTTGTAAACCATTTTGTTTCAGGAATATCGGTTTCACCCCAAACGTTGCTATTGTAAGTATGATCAGTGATTGCACGCAAATCACGAATTGTTTGAACATCGTTTAGCAATTTATCTGCTTCACCACGTGAAAGATTTTTGTTATTGATTTGTTCTTCTTTGTTTGCCATTCAGTAAAATAAGACCCCTTTTCAAAAAAAATTAAACAAGACCTTGTGTGGGAAATACCAAGGTCGAATATTCGTTGTATATAAGTTTATCACATTCTCACATTGGTGTCAATCGTTTTTTATATTTTTTTCAAAAAAATACCACTTGACAACGAAAAAAAATCGTGATAGAGTGGTGTATAATAAAAAACGAGCAGACAAAAACAGTAACGAGAAAATGACCAAAAACAATAAATACACAAACGAACGTTGAAAATTAAATACTTAATTATTAATTTAAATACATAATGGTTGTATTTGGTTGACAGGTTTGCTTACACAAACCTGTGCGAATTATCTTCGATAATCCGCAAGTGTGAATTTTATGCCAGAATGCACATATCAGACGTTCTTGAAAATAAAATAAAACACCTTATAAACCAACGTGTCAGAAAATATAACACAGTTAATCAAAACTTCGTAGCTTTTTTTGTAAAAATAGAGCCGAAGGCGACTTCCAACAAGGCGAAGCCCATCTCTGAAAATATACAAACCTAACATTTTTGTATTTCTAGAGCGAAGCGACGTTTTCGAGAATCTTTGATTCGAGAAAATAAATACTACAACTCTTTAATAATTACAGTATATAATATTCTTTAATAATTAAAGTATATATAATATATATCTTTAATAGTTATAGTATATATTCTATATATATTATTTATTATTATTAATATATATAAAATAGTTTAACTATTTGTATATTTAGTATACCTATTTGTTTGTTTCAAAATATCATTGTAATATTATTTTTTTTGAATTGTTATGATTCCATTGACTTTGTGTTCATTCTATGATATACTTATCAAGTAAGCAATTAATAAAACTGAGGAGGTCTCACAGACTATGTATTCAAAATTAAACGGAAAATTTGAAGTTGAAAATGCAGAAGGTGTTGTTCTTCGTGACGGAAAAGTTTTTTCAACTTCTGGAAAAGAGCTTGCTTGTGAAGAAAGTGTAGTTGAAAGTATGAGAGAAGGTCTTGTTTATCCAACAAAACCTGTTTTAGAAGGCTCTAAACTTATCCGTTTTATTGAGTTGCGTGGTAAGAGTGAGTACTCTATGGGGCACTCAATCGCTAAGATCTCAGATATTGTCAAAAACTCCGAACACTCACTTGCGTTAACAGATCCTGAAGTTGGTTTTGGTATCTATTCGTTCAACCAAGGAATGATTTCAAGTGGTAAAAAACCAATAAACGGCACTGAACTATCATTCTCAACAAAAACTTCAACTATGAACCTTGTGTTGTTAGCTAAAAACCACAATGCTTATAAAGTTTTATGTCGTATTCTAACAACAATCTCTAGTTTGAGAAAAAAAGGAAAAAGCGTAAGTCTAAAAGTTTTGGAAGATTTTGATTTATCAAATTTTGTTTTTATCTCAGACGCTGATTCCAACAACACTCTCTTTAAAAATCTCTTAAAGTTAAATATTAACAAGGACGACTTGTATCTAACAACAGAATTGCAGGACGATTTGAGTGATGAACGAAATAGACGTGTAGAGCTTTTAGCCAAAAAGAATGATATCAAGATTGTTTTGACAAACGATTATCGTCAAATTAAAAGCGAAGACTCTGAAGGTTTTCGTGTAATCCAATCACTGAAACAAAAAAAGGTGGTAACATCTGCTAAATTAATTTCGGGAGATAATCACTATATCCACACAAGTGATGAAGTTGAAAACTGGGGTGTGCCTGTTGAATGGTTGGATAATACAATTGAAATTTTAAACAAAATTGAAACTTACGATTTGAGCGTAAAAGATAATTTTAATCCAATTTTCAATATCCCTAAAGGTTTTAATAGCGAGAAAGAATATTTCTGGCACCTAGCTAAAGTTGGTTTAAAACGCCGTTTCGGTGATAAAGAAGTTCCTAAAGAATATTGGGATCGACTTGATTATGAACTTGGCATTATTGATAGTATGGGATTTAATGGATATTTCCTTATTGTTGCCGACTTCATCAATTACGGTAAACGAAATTTCGCTTCATACGATGATGAAACCGTTGCACGCTGGAAAGATTTTATCAAGCGAAGCGGTTATTCTGAAATCCCTATCAACTTCGGACCAGGACGTGGTTCTGCTGCTGGTAGTTTAGTGGCCTACGCTACAGCTATTACAGACGTTGATCCACTAAAATATGGATTGTTGTTTGAACGATTTTTGAATCCAGAACGTGTCTCAATGCCTGATATTGACACAGATATTCCGGATATGCACCGAAAAGAGATTATCGAATATACACGAGATTTCTACAACGTTTCAACAGATATTACCGAGTCACGTGTGGCAGGTATTTCAGCATTTGGAACTTACCAGTTGAAAGCACTTTTGAAGGCAATTCCTCGTGCTTATTACCAATCAAAAACTGCAATTTCATTAGGTGAAAAACTTGCAGGATTAGTTCGTGATGAAAAGGGGTTCGGTATCAAAGAGTTTTGTGAGTTACCAGAAGTAATTGCCCTTTCTGAAGAAGATAAACGTATTTCCCGTGTACTTGAGGTTGCACCGTTATTGAGCGGTATGGTGTCAAACTTGACACAGCACGCCGCTGGGTATGTTATCGCTCCTGAAGCTGTTACAGAATATCTACCTACTGTTTTTGTTGAAGGTGAGCAACTAACAGCTTATACAGATGTTGAATCTTGTGGTTTGTTAAAAATGGACTTTTTGGGGCTGAAAGCTGTTACAATCATCCAATCAACACTTGATAAAATTCAGGAAAAGACTGGAAAAACGTTGACAGTTACAGAAATTCTAGAAACTGCAACCACAGATCTTGAGGTTTTCAAAACAATTGCTTCTGGAGGAACTAAAAACCTATTCCAACTTAGTAGTCCGGGAATGACAGACGTTGTTGTGAAATGTCTTGCAGATATTGATGAGCCTGGTAGTGAAGATCGTGCGAAGTCGGGAGACTATTTTGGTCGTGTAGTTGCGGCTATCTCTATGTACCGACCAGGGCCTTTAGCCTTCATTCCTCAGTTCATCGAGAACGCCCTACACCCTGAAAAGATTGAATATGTTGTACCAGAGATGGCTGATATTCTATCAACATCTTACGGTTTGATGATTTATCAAGAATCAATTATGAGTCTACTTCAGGTAGTTGGTGGATTTACACTTGGTGGTGCCGACTTGGCTCGTCGTGCGATTGGTAAGAAGAAGTTCGAAGTCTTACAATCCTTGAAACAAACGTTTATTTACGGTGATGAAAAAACTGGTGTCCTTGGTGGTATCAAAAAAACTGGTCGTAGCGCAGAAGAACTTGAGGATCTTTGGGCAGACGTAGAGGCTTTTGCTTCTTATGGATTTAACAAATCTCACGCTGCTGCATATTCAATGGTTACAATCATCGAGGCTTGGCTGTTTACGAATTATCCAGAATATTTTGCCGCTGCTGATCTAAATAAAGTTGGTGGAAACCAAAAAACAACTGAGCGTGAAGCTCTTCACGAAATGATTGAGTTTTACAAATCTCGTGGTTTGGATATTAGACCAGTCGATATCAATATTTCTGAAGACGAATTTGTTGCCGATAATGGTGCGGTATATTTTGGGTTAAACAAAGTATCTAACGTAGCAAGTGCCGCTGAAAGAATTAGTAATGAACGCAAGACTCGTGGGGAATTTAAAAATCTTTATGATTTCTTAAGTCGTATGCAAAGAAATCACGAAAAGGGTGTCAACAAGTCTGTTCTAAAATCTTTAATTGTTTCAGGAGGTTTTGACAATTTCTCTGGAACACGTAAAGACAAGTTAGAAAAACTCGAAGATTTATCAAATCTTGGTAAAATCTTGAAAGCTAACGAAAGTATTATTTTCGATAAATACGGAGAAAGCTATTTCGATACTTGGATGAATTACAAGAATGAAGAATTGGACATTCAAGACCTACTTGCAGAGGAAAAACGTGTAACCAGCTTTTATATTAGTGGTCACCCAACTGAAAAATATTTGAGTGTAGCTCAAAAAGAGTCTGATTATCAACCAATTGGAAATCTAGACAATTTATCATCGGGAACTTCTGTTTACTTGTTGGGTATTGTCAATAGTGTTAGACAGATCACTACAAAGACTGGTCAGTTGATGGCTTTTGTATCAATAGAGGATACAAGTGGACATTGTGATTTTGTTGTGTTTTCTGATTCATATAAAATGTTTGGTAGATATCTTGAGGTTGGCGAAGTACTAAATGTGTATGCAACCAAACAAGTTGGTGCACGTGGTACATCCTACATCGTAAACTCTATTAAGAGAGCAGGTGATATCAAGATTTTCACTACAACCGATCACATTCAAATTAAACTTTCAAAGGACAATGAGGTTGCCCAAAAAGAACTTGTTAAAATTCTTAATGAAGCCAACAACCCTCTTCACGAGTACAGTCCTTTTATAAAAATGTCTTATGTTTTTGGTGGGAAAGAACTTTTTAGAACTAAAGCAAAACAATCTTTAGAAATACCATTTGATTTGACTATGGTGAACTACATCAAAAATATTCTTGGTGCTTCAGGTATCAAAATTATTTGGAAATCAGATTATGAAAAAGAATTGAAAGATGTAACTTTAGAAGAATTATTGGAAGATGATAGCTTTGAATTGAAAATTTAAAAACGTTAAGACCGGATTTATTTCCGGTCTATCGTTGTTTAACACTGTATAACTTTAAAAATAACAAAAATAAAAAGGTGGTATATATTGAATACGAAAAAAGTGTTGATTATAAGGGATCCAAACATCTATTTAAAGTTTGTGAGCAGAATATATATTCTACTTGAAATTTTAAATAAAATATTTTTCGGTTTGTCATTCTTAGCTTTAATTGTTTCAGTTGGGATTTACTTTTTGCACGGAATGGAGAACCGGGTTTACTTAGCAATTTCGATAGTTGTTGCTTTCTTGTTGTTTGTATTTGGAATACTATTGTACGTTATGAGAGATAATATTTCTCCAGAAAATGAAATTGAAAAGCAAGGAGTGATCCTTGCTAATCAAATAAAAAACGTAGAATCAGAAGTGGAAGTTTCCAAGTTGAGCGGAAAAGTTGTTAAGGTATCCAGAACTTTCGGATATTACAACATTAAAATTAGAATGGAAAATGGAAAAAATTTAAAAATACGAGTTTCCGGTGACACACGAGATCGTTTCGTTCACGATCATACTTTGTTGTCCAAATCAGAGTTTGAAAACTTAGACGGTTCACCTGTTACAGTAAGACAGTCATCTATCAAAGTTAAAAAGTATGGATGGTTGAGGGATCACGCAACAGTATCTGTTTTGGAAGACAACGGGCGAACTGCATTTAAATTTGAAACGTTTGCACCAACCGGAGATTTATTTGAAGGTAGGAAGATTTTTGGTTAGAAAAAAGAAAAAAGTTGGGGGTGATATAATTATCGCCCCTTATGAAAAAGTTAAATTTCACGAACAATTCGGTGATGATTATATTGAGTATGGAACTTACGTTGCTGAACAGAGAGCTCTGCCAGATATTAAAGATGGTCTTAAACCTGTGGCTAGACGAACTTTATATTTGATGAAGAGGAATGGATACACAAGCGACAAGCCTCACAAGAAATCAGCACGTATTGTTGGTATTGTTATGGGAGAACTTCACCCACACGGTGACGTTTCCATTTATGAAGCTATGGTTAATATGGCTAAACCGTGGATAAACCCAATGCTATTTGTTGATTTTAAAGGGAATCGTGGTAATAGACGTGGAGATGGGCCAGCTGCACAACGTTATACCGAGGCAAGAATGTCATTATTGTGCGAACAATTATTAACTAGACTAAATCAGTCTAGTGTTCCTTTTGTTCCGAACTATTCTGATGAGTTTTTAGAACCTGTTGTTTTACCGTTCGAAATTCCGAACCTGTTGATTAACGGAAATAGTAGTATCGCTGTTGGGTTCATCAGTCGCATTCCTTCTCACAATCCTTTAGAGGTTATTGAGGCTTTTAAGTTATTTATTAAAAGAAAACGAGTTACTGTTGATGATTTATTAAAAGTAATGCCAGGGCCAGATTTCACGACTGGTGGTGAGGTTTTTGCGATTAAGGACTTACACAATTTTTATAAAACCGGTGAAGATACCAAAATGATGGTTCGTGGTAAAACAAAAATCGAAGGTAATTCTGTAATTATTACAGAGCTGCCTTATATCATTGTATCGAATATTGATAAGTATTTTGAGAGTTTGGTCGATTCAGTTCTTGATGGCGTTATCACAAATGCTTCAAGCTGTAAAAACAGATCAACGCACAAAGGTGTTGAAATTGTAGTAAACGTAAAGGACGGTTGTGATCCCAAAGATCTTGAAGCTGAGTTGTACGCAAAAACACAGTTGCAAGGAACAAAACCACTACGCTTCAATGTGCTTAGGAACGGTATTCCAACAAGAACTGACCTTCTTGAATATTTTTCTGAAGTTAAAGATTTCGCTCTTGAGACTATCAAGAACGACTCGTCACACCAGTTTGAGAAAATTTCAAAAAGTATACGTCTTAAAACCGGGTTGTTATCTGCACTTGATCAGATAGATATTATTGTTGAATTGATTAGAAATTCATCAAAAAAATCAGAAATTATTGACGGTTTGACAAAAGGCAAGGTGTCCGAAAAACAATTCAAAACGAAAAAGAATTTCTTGCAAGCTAAAAAATTAAACTTTACGGAAGAACAAGCGGAAGAGATCGTTCGTATACCTCTAGGTAGATTATCTTCTCTGTCAAAAATACAGATGGAAGATGAGCTGAAAAAATTACAGGCTGAAGCTAAAAAGTTAGAAAAAATTGTATCTGACAAAGAAGAGCAAAAGAAAGTGCTGTTGCAGGATATTGCAAAAATTGAAAAATTTTTGATTTCTATGGGTGGCTTCGAACGAAAAACTACACTAAGTGATGGAGAGGCAATTACTTATAAAGACAAGGAAATAATTTCATTGTCTGTTGTTTCGGTAGATAAATTCGGTTATCTCAGAAATTTATCTGTAAATTCTAGTGAAGCAAATCAGGAAATTTTCAGAAAAGAAGCCAAATCAAATCAGGATATTTTTGTATTTACAAACAAGGGTAATCTCGGAAGGATTAAGATTTCCGATTTGGGAACTCAAACCCTTAAAAACAAAGGTCAAACCTTATCAACTTATCTAAAACTGCAACCGTCCGAATATCCATTAATTTCAGAGGATTCAATACTGGTTGCTTCAAGAACCGAAGAACTGGAAGGTTTTTATCTCTTTGTTTCTAGGCCAACGGAAGAGATTCCTGCTATTAAACACTTGTCAAAAGGAACAAGTTTAAGAACCAATGCAGAATTAGTTTTTGCTGGATCAATTCAAGAAGAAAAAACAAAAGCTGTTATTGTAACAGAAGGTGGGTTGGTTAAGACTGTAAGTATTGCAGATGTTCCGATTTTGGACAAGAAGAAAATTGGCGTTAAAGTTGGTAAGCTCGATGATGATAAGGTTGTATCAGTCAAGTTGATTGACGACTCTGAGGAATTGGAATTATTTGGTAAAAAAATTCCAAGTAAATCTTTGAAAGTCGAAAAATTCACAACAAAATTTAAAAAAATAAAATAGTAAAACAGCGCAGTTTCTTGACTGCACTGTTTTTTTGTGATAAAATAAGATGAGTATGGATATTGGAGGTCTCTTTTGAAAAATAAATTTTTTTATTTTATGATTTTATTAACTGTTTTTATTTTTAGTGCAGAATACTTTTCAAATAAAAATAAGATTGTTGTGCCTGAATCAAAAATTTCAACTTCTAAGTATAACGATAAGGATCGAATCGGAACTATTGAAACAGAATTGGAATCGGGAATCATCCAAAGTCACGTAATAAAGGAGTCCGGAGCTGTAACTATTAAAGTTATGGATTTCAGAGACACTAAAACGATAGAGGCTGATGAAATTGTAGATTTTCGTGAGGGTGATATATCACGTGATGTCTCATATTCAGTAATACGGAAAAATAAATCGGGTGACGATTTTGGTAAACGGGTAATTGTTTTACATAATAAAATCTCAGGTAATGGTGATAAGGATAGAGCTATGACTAGAGATAGGAATGTCTTAAAAGACATCTAACTTTTTGTCGGCATAGCCAAGTGCGTTAAGGCTGCGGGCTGCAACCCCGTGATCCCCGGTTCGAATCCGGGTGCCGACTTATTTTTTTCTTAGAAAGGATATTTATTAATGCTACAAACAACAAGAAAACTTTCTGATAACAGATTTTATAGAGCATTGAAAGAACTTACAAGAATTTTACAAGATGATACTTTATCAAGAAAGTCTTATGACTTTTTATTTAATATGACTACTGATAATGTTAAAACTATTCAAACTTATTTCAATGTTTCGACGCTAGAGTTTTCTAACAGACCAGTTATTAATGATACAATTTTTCTTTTCAGTTTTTATAGATGTAGTTTTGCTAAATTTAAATTGAAGTTGGAAAAATCAATCAACAATTTGATAAACTCAACAAATATAACAAGCGAGGGTAGGGAAATAGATTTAAGCAGTGGCTCGGTAATTCTAGAACAATTTTCAGAAAATGTTGCTCTCGATATTATCAAAGGAGAACTGACACTTGCTTCGTTTTTTGCAGAGATTGAGTTATTGAATAAAAATATTATTTTCGAATCTGAATCAACAGAAGGTAAAGATCTTCTTTATTTATTTAAGTACGACGATGAAAATATTTTTATCAAAAAAGAAATCTTAAGTTTGTTTAAAGGTAAGGAAGATTTTATACTAGATATTTATAGTGGTATTTTTGAGGAAGCTAGAACTTTTAAAGAAGAGATGGCGAGTAGATTGGTCTGAGGTTGTTTCTAAATAAATATAGGTTTTAAATATAAAAATTTATTAACTTTCAAATCCAAAATTTAGTATAATTTTTAAAAATAAATTTATTACCCGATTTAACGGGTTAGAAAGAAGGTGTATAGATGAAATCCTTATTTTATCTAACCAAAGAAGAGCTTGAAGAACGGGGTCTCACCCGGGAAGAGTCTGAGAAATTAGCTAGTTTTATTTCAGACGCCAAGAAAGGTGTACTGAATTTCTCGTATAAGAAAAAAGACGGAACAATCCGTCAAGCAGTCGGAACAATCAACGTTTCCGTAATCAAGGATCATCCAAACGTACTTATTGACGAATTTGAGCTTGAGTACTTGGAGGATATCTTTGAAACTGAAGATATTCCAGCAGGAACTGTTCCTTTCGATACAAATCTTGTTCAAGATCTGAAGATTCTGTATTATGATATCGAGCAGCGATCAATTCGTTCTTTCACATCAGGAAATCTTATTTCTTGGAAGTTGGAGGTTGATGAAGATGAGTAAAATTTCACTTCGCCGAATTGCCAAAGAGTATGATTTACCAATTAAATTCTTAAAAGATCTTCACAAAACCGGTCGATTAACATTTTCTGGTTTTCCTCGTAAGATTAATCAAGAAGATTGGGATTTGTACCTAAAGGAAATCGGTGGTTTGGATCATCGTCGTGAAAATATCTGGGATAAATTCGGATAAGGAGGGAAACCTCCTTATTTTTATAGAAAGGAGAAAATCTTGGTTATTGCGGTAGAATTAGAGTTGAAAAAATCTAATGATAGATTATATAAAGGTTGTTTGGATTGTTTGAAACTTATTCACTCTGATGAATTTGTTTATTTGTACAAAAGTTGGTCTGATACAATCTTAGTACGAGATTTGCTATATTATGACCTAAAAACTGGCGAAATCAGCAATCACTTTGAACCGAATCAAACGATAATGATTGGAGTCTATTTTCCTGGTGCTATAAACGTACTTGTATCGAATATTGATAAGAGCATTTCGGAGTTATTGATTGCTCCAAAAAACAATAAATTCGATCTTGATAGCGTAATTTCGGGTTGCTCTATATTAGAACAGTACGAAAGCGAGCCTGTCATTTCATATTTGGAGGATATGATTTTTACATTTCCATTCTCCACAACCAATTTCATACCTTGGTTTTTGGATGACGGAGATGATGAGTATATTTTGACTGATACAATAACAGAGGATATACGATCAAAATTATCGGATAGATTTTGGAAGAGACTTGATGAAGTTTCTAAATTTTACAAAAACTAAAAGAGCACTTAATGTGCTCTTTTTAATTTTCTAAAACTACCTCTCTCATCAACACAAACAGTCTGTCGATTTGAGAAAGATCCTTTGTATTTGAAATTACTTCATCAATTGAAGAAAAGTTAAATTTATACTCGTACGATAAATCGAAGAGAGTGGATTTTATTTCATTATCCGTCAATAGAGATAATGGTACAATTTTATAAGTTACATCGTCGAGGGTGTAATCAGATACAAGCAACTCTCGAACTTTATCTTCGATTGATTTTTTTAATAGATCGACAAGCAAATTATCAAACTTTTTACTGTCATTGTTCCAGATTGCATTTGAAAATTCAATGCAAAGTTTATCGAAGATATTGTAAGATGAACTATTATTCTTCTTATTTACTAAGGAGATTCTAATAGTTTTATCAATATTTTCATTTACAGGAGAAAGCTCCCCGGTTTCATAATCAAAGTATAGCAAATATTCCCAATTTGTAACATTCAATAAAAGTTTGGTATTTATCAACTTAAATTTATTTAACATCTCCTCGAATACCAATTCGGATAAACACTCTATTGGAGTTTTAGCACGTATACGATAATGACCACTAATTGGACTTTTCAAAATAAACTGTTTAAAAAAATCAATAAAACTATCGAGGAAAATTTCAAACTCTTCGCTGTTAGAGCCACACGCTTTGACAATTTTTTGGCAACGCTTTAAACTGCGTTTTTTGGTTAATATGTTAATTTCTTCAACTACCAACTCATACTTTTTATGAACATCATTACTTAGAACATAAAAACGAAATTCATCCTCATCTAACTTAAATATATTTGAAAAATTATTATAGATGAAAAAAGAAACTTTTGGGTATCTTGTGAGGTAAGTCAACCAACCTTTGATTTCATCATACTCTTGGTAACTTTGATTTTCTAAGACGGTAATTAGATCTACTAATCGTCTTTGCAGAAACTCTTGCAACTCTGAAATTGAGTTAACATCACCCTTTTTAATAAGCAAATTTTTGTTTAAAGGTAAACTTTTAATTGTAAAATCCTTCAAGAGGGAAACAACCTCATCTTTAGGAAAATCCTTCAAATAACTGGTCAACTTATTTGTTGCAATTAATCGCTCACAAGATCCGGGTTTTAATAACACTTCACCTTTTGTAACGATGTCTTTTGTTGTTTTCATAAAAAATCCTTTCTACTGAAATAAATTCAGGGAAACTATTCTATTTTTATTACAGAATAGATTATGTGATGTTTTCTAAATTTTCTATCATCACATCTTTTAGTAGTAATGTTAATCGAACCAACTGATCTTTTCTTTTTATCCTAGTTTGAGTTTTTGAAAATAGAATACGTGGTGGTTCATCAAAAGCTCTCAATCCTTCAACAATTTCTAAATCTGTTAAAAAAGAGATTGGTATTCTATCAGCTATAACATCATAGAAGCTAAAGTTTTTCTTTAATAAATCTTCAATCGAAAACTCAAGAGATTTTTTTATAGAATCAAACATTTTGCTTTTTAAATCATTTTCTTCTGCGTTCCAGAAATCGAACCCCGTTATTATATTATTTTTTGAGACAACAATTCTAATATAATCATTGGAGTCGAAATTATGTTCAATTAAAGAACAATCTTTAGAATCAAAATAGATACTCCCAGGCATTAAAAACGAGTTAAACAAACAAGAATCAAAAAACAACTCTAATGTGATTTCAATAAAATACTCAACTTGTTCAAAAATTTTATTTCTAGAGCTAAATGAATTGTATGTGGAGGCTTTAAAGGTATTCTTTTTTACTAAAGACAAAATGAACTTGGAGAAGTGTTTCAAATAACAGTCCATCTCATCATTAGACACACCAAACTCTTTCAACAGTGATAATAATAATTTATATTCTCTACTATCACAATCAACTTTTAAGTGTAGCGTATTAACCTTTAAAGTGTCAAACGTCTCATTTTCTTCTCTATATATTTTATATTGTAATGAGTTCGGGTTGATAATAATCATATCATCCCAATTATTAAAGAAAAAATTTGAAAATGATTCGTGTTTAATGAAAAATCTAATCATCTCTTTAAATTCATTAATATCACTATCTTCACAATATGTATTTAAATAAAGATTTAAATTTTCATTTAATTGATTTCTAATTTTAGATAAATAATCATCAGAGGTTGATTTAATCTTCATATTTCGCAAAATACTTTTATAGAAAATGTCAGCAGCTTCGTCTTCGGTAATATTTTTATAAATATTTTTCAAACCTTCAATAGACTGAATTTTTTCGCAGACGCCCGATTCTACTGTAACAATTTTAGAACTTTGGCGTTCCTTACTATTCTTCATTTTTACCTTCTTTCTACTGGAATAAATCCAGAAATATTTTATTTCTTAAATTATAAAAGAAGGGAGAATGTTTTCTCCCTTAATTAAATCCAGCTTTTAGTTTGCTTTCTAATGCTTTAATAAGTCTGTTAATTTGCTTATCATCTTGTGTGTTTTCTACGACTTTTGAGAGATCTTTCAAGATTGTTCCGGATTTTAAAGAATTATTAATTTGATCATCGCTTAGTAGAGTTAATGGAACTAGGCCATCACGAACTTGATTCAAATTAAATTTATAATCAAACAATTTTACAATTTTGTTTTTCAGAGCCAACACGAGCTGCTTGGATAAGTATGTCAAAAACTTATCCTTATTTCCCGACCAAAGTGCTTCGTGAGTTTTTTTATCCAAAACTTTAAATCTCATATTACAAATAATAAGCTGTTCTTTATTATCCTCTTTTTTTAAAAGAAAGCTTGTCATCTACAAATGAATAGTAAGCACCGTAACAATTGGTTCTGTGGTTAGATAAGTCGGTTGAAATTTTTTGAAAGAAACCAATCACGGTTGAATTGATTTCATTAACAATTGAAGATGTCAGAATGTCATCTGATAAGTTTTTCAAATCTGAATTTGTGCAATAAACACTATCTTTCGCCACTAGCCCAACGAGAAGTTTGTTGCCGATGGCTTCAATTGTCTCGATGTGATTTTCTTTATTATTATCTTTTAGGTATTTTAAGGTTCTCTTGTGGTTCATATAAAATTCAATATCATCAATAATCAGATCCAGTCTATGAAATTGCTTTGTCTTACTCGGATTCAATCTATATTTCAATCCGAAAGTTTTTACAAAATCTTCAGATTTCTTAATTTGAAACTCATCAATTACAGAAAATCCACCCAACAAACCTCTGATAAATAGTGCAAAGTTGTAATCGTTGATTATATCATCGACAAACTCGGAAAGGTCAACTCCGAATTTATCCAGCCCCTCCTGGATTATTTTCTTCTTTTTATCTAACAAATTTTTGCGCTCTTTGTCAAAACCAACAGTATAATAGTGATCATCACAAAAGAAGTTATTTTCAATTTCTTTTCGTAATTCAGTATCATCATCCAATAATCTTGAATAATAATCACGGAGTTGCTTGAACCCGTCCGTAATTTGTGTTGATCCAACCTCAATAGAGAATAAGGATGAAATCTCAGACTTTTTTTCTTTTGAACTTAATACCATTATTTAATCCACCTTCTTAATTTATTAAAGTTACTTCGTTATTTTCATCTTTTATTATAACAGAAAATGCTTGATTTTGCAATAAATAAAGAAAAGGAATGGTTAACCATTCCTTAAATTTTAGCCAAGATTTTCATAAATCGTGCAAACTGATCTTCTGATGTAATTTTCTTGATATTTTCAATCGTTGAAAAATCATAAGATTTTTTGTACTTTTGAATTTGAAGTAGGATTTGAACATCAGTGAATAAATCAATTGGTACGTTACCAAGTTCGAGATTTATAAGACTGAAGATGGGTGAGTTAATATCCACGATAGATTCAATTCGTGAGTCTATTGCAACCTTGATTTTATCTACAAAAACTTCAGTAAGTTTTTCTTTGGATAGGTTATCGCCCAATAAAAATTTATTAAAATAAAATAAATCTTCTTCCTTATTATTACCTTCAAAAAAATCACAAATATATAGTTTATTTCCACAGGTAGACAAGTCATCTTCAGTTGTAGGAATCTTCAATTCATTTTTATCAAATACAAAATAGAGCTCTTTTTCGTGTAGAGATTTGATAAAGAATAATTTGCTAATATCACTTACTAAATCACTAAAGAACTCTTGCGCCCGATATTTGTCTGAATGATAATCTGAAGCGTAATAATCTGATTTCTTTTTGTGAGTTTCTAAGTAAAGTTTTGCTGACAAATTGAGCAGCTCATCTTTCAATTCCTTGTCTAATTCAAATGAAGGAATGAAGTCTTTT
>QWCI01000507.1_pt1 | contig 16062 bp, 5 predicted proteins | sample 1972541 | NCBI WGS metagenome assembly QWCI01 (sample SAMN09866712, study PRJNA288562) | Human oral metagenome isolate term3_saliva, whole genome shotgun sequencing... | isolation source: mouth | host: Homo sapiens | place: USA: California | reverse complement strand
CGCCTGCAAGGCCCACGGCGGCTTCTACCTCGGCTCCATCGGTGGTCCCGCCGCCATCTTGGCTCAAAACAACATCAAGTCCATCGAGTGCGTCGAATACCCCGAACTCGGCATGGAAGCCGTTTGGAAGATCGAGGTCGAAGACTTCCCCGCCTTCATCCTCGTCGACAACAAGGGCAACGACTTCTTCAAGCAGTTGCCCCCCGCCTGCGCCAAGTGCTAAACCCGCTCCGCGTCCCTCGTTTCCCCGAGGGGCACGCCCACAACACACTCCCCCACCGTCCGCTCGACGGTGGGGGAGTTTTTTTGTATAGGTCCTGCCGGTGCGCTCTCAATCCGTCCCTTTTATCTCCCCCTCTGTCTCGTCTCTTCCCTCTCCCTGCGCTGCCCGTAAAATCCTCACAACTTTTGCGCAAAACCCCACTCGTTTCTCTCAAAAGAAGTCTCATTTTGGCAAAAAGCCCACACCTCGCACTTCCTCTTCCTCATCACCTGCAGCAAACACGCTCCACACTCACCATCACACCACGGTCTCAACCTCCCCCTCCTTTCACTAATTCAACAAAAGAACACAAAATCTTGTCGCTCGCCCCCACCATCTACCCTTCATCTGCATTTTTCTTTGGGATTACATGCTATCCAATTCAACAAAACGACCAACGTTCACATCTTTTGCATGTAAAAATAGCGCACAATTCAAAACAAATACATATCTTCGTTTAACTAAAAAATCAAGTTTTCCGCGACACCGGTCGAAGCCTCTCTTCTGTCACTGCCACATTGCTATGAATAGGACAACAGGGAAGAACAATCAGCTCACCGCCGCGGACGAACAAGACTCATTCGGAAAACATCCTTCTAAAAGACCTTTATTTATGACTATTTCTCCCACCCTGTATCAGATTCTCCACTCTCGCAAGCTAAAGAGCGACGACATCAATCCCAATTACCCCATTTGGAAACTCCGTCTCAACGACGAAGAATACGAAGCTATCAAAACACTGTTGCGAGAAAAGGAACACAACCTCAAAGAATATGGCTTAGAAGCGATGATCTTTTATGCCGAGTGGTGGAAAAGAGACTACAAAGACGGCATACCCTCAAAAAAAGATGCTGCAGCAGTCATCGGATTTACCTCGGAGAAAAGCACAAATAAACTCTTCGAAGTTGCAAAGCAACGCCTTGAAGCCAAGGCTTATCACATCCTGCGAAAATCAGGGGGAAAAAACGATCTTTCTTTCCGCACACTCTTGTTCCAGGGTGGACTTCAACTGAACTACATCAAAAAGAATCTCGACAACCCGCAAAGTCCCACAGTTGCTTTTTTCAAAGCTCTGGTGAAGGCACTTGCCGAAGATGAGACTTTCCGCAACGAAGCACTGGAGAAGGCACTTGCCGAAGACGAGGCTTCCCGCAACGATGCTGAGCAAGGCAACTACAAAGACGTGAACGAACGCGTAGAGAAAATTGGGCAAGAAGTAAAATTAACGCACGACAAAATCAGTCTTTTGGGAGAGATGGCCCTGAAAACCGCTCTCGGTGTCGTACTCGAAGACGAAGAGTGGTTTCCTTTCGACGACAAAACCAACGAAATCGGCACATTACTGAATGATTTGCACCACGAAAACAACCGCTCCACCCCGCGCAAACAAGAACTTTCGCTCATTTGGCAGTGGAAGTGCGGTGCCGACACCCCTCTTCGCGTGCTGCTTTGCGCCCCCAAGCAGCTCCCTGCCCATCTGATCTGCGACGAAAACGGCACACGCCTCAACCACGAAACCTGCAACTCCTTCAGCCTTATCGTCGACGGGCAAGAAGTGGCCAAATATGAGTATAGTTCCGATCTCTCTGGAAAAGAAAACAAACCCATCTATCACCTCATCAGCGACATACGTCCCGCGAAGGTGACGACGCAGACGCAGCAATCGATGGTAGAAGTCGTGGCTCGGGGTGATAATCGCCAGCGCATCACACTGCAAGTGCCCGGCAACCTACTGCCCGACTTCAGCTATCCGCAGGTGTGGACGGGCACCGATCAAGAAGGGCTCTACCAAACTAAAGGAAAGAAGGAAAGCGCGAAAAAACTTCTCCTCTTCGATGCCGAAGAGTGGGAAGTAGCCGACTCGACCTGTGCAAATATCGGCGAAACGAAAATCGGAGCGATCGAGTTCAGTGAACGCATCGTACTGCGCCATCGCTCCTCCGGCGAGGAAGAGCCCTTCGAGAATCAATTCACGCCCTATAAAGTGTCCATCTGCGGCACCTATCTGCCGTGGATCGAGCAGTCCTCCGCCCTGCTCCTCACGTCGCGACCGGACATCCGAGTCTATGACGAAGAGGGCAACCGCGTGAGCAAGCAAGCCTACACTTGTTTCTTCCGCCAAGAACCCCAATCCACCCACGCACGCAACAACGGCAAATGGCAACCACTCACGCGCCGAAGCACCCTTCCGTTGGGACGCTTGGGCTTCAAGGTGATTTTTCCCGATCAGCACGAAGAAATCGTGCACGCCTATTCGATCGGCAACCTCCGATTCGAGACAAAAAAAGCCGACACTCGGCACATCGACCTCGCAGTGTGCGGCAGTGAGGAATTAATGGTGAAGCCACTCGAACAAGAAGGCATGAAAGTCACCCCCGCCGGCGAGGGCGAGTCACGCCGGTGGTGCATCGAGAGCAACAATCCGAACACACCGCCCGCCACATGCACCTTCGAAATCTCAAGTCCGGGTCATCGTCCCGTCAAAGTGAGCATCCCGCTGCAGTTCAAGGGGCGCTTGCTCGCCCACATCGACGGCCGAACCGTTGCACCGGAAAGCATTCTGTCGCTCTACAACTTGATGAACTTCAAATTGCACAACAACGAAACACCGTTCGAGCTCTCGTTGAAACTCTCCTCCCTGCCAGTCCCTCAATATGCGTTTCATTTTCCAAATAGACAGGGAAATGCGATGGCCGATCAGTTGAAGGCACTCGGTTTAGAGCAAGCCCCGGACACACAGGAAGTCAATTTACGTATTGGTCAAAACACAGATATAGAAGAAGTTTCCCGCGTCTCCTTCGCACAAGGCACTTCTTCACTCGACGAGGTGTGCAAAGGAGAGATATTGCACGCTCTCCACTCCGTAAAGACTTTCCTCTTCAAAAAATTCCTCTGGTTCTCACTCAGGGACCGCATCTATTTTGTTCTCCCCTACACACTGTGCACCAAACAGCGCGAAGATGGGCGTATAGAAGTGACCCGTCGCTACGCCAATAACTTTGAAAAGACGTACACAAGCCATCTCTATGCACTTCCCGTCGATTTCGATCTCATCCCTGAGTTGATTCAGGCCTATCCTCTCGACGCTTGCGAAGATGGCACAAACTTATTCAGCTTTCCCACCGGTTTTCCCGGCAAAGAATGTATTGTTTTCTCCGGTCGAGGCGACAGCCACAAAGTGCGTCCCCGCTATTTCAATCTCAACACCAAGTTGAACGACGAAGAACGACAAGACATCAGGGAACGGCGACAAGAAAGTTTGCGCCAATCCCTCCTTGAGCAAACTTTCAACGGGAAACGTTGGGACGAAGCCTGCCGCGTGTACTCCATCTTCGCAGAGTATTTAGTGCCCTACTCCACCCACATCAGTCTCGAATGCATCGCTCGCGATCAGGAACTATTGTGCAAATTCATCGTGGCCATGCATTCACGTGGGAAGACAGTCGAATTGCTCCGCGAAAATGGTTTGAATTTGCTCGCCCCGGACATTTTCAAAGACGAACCCGAGACTCCACGCGAACAATCTTGGCGAAACCAACTTAGCCAACTTTGCGAAAATATCAAGAACTCCGAAGAGCTATTGAATTCACTGCGCAAACTCCTCGGAGTCATCGACACACCCTCTGCATAGCCGCCACAAAAGAAACCACCAAGAGGCATTGTCCGATGCTTTGCGCGGACTCACCCATCTTACTCCACTCATTTCCTCACTTTTCTCCCACCTTCTATGAATTACTTCAAATTTTACACCGATGCCCGCAAACGACTCATCGACACGATGGTCAACCTCTGGGTACGCGGCCACAAAGAAGAAGAAGATTACCTGCGCCAACTGCTCATAGATAAAGAGCCGCTGCTGGCCGAGCCCGTTTTTCAATCCATTTTCCCTTGGGAAAGTAGCGAACACACCTTCGCCGAGCACGCTTCCACGCTCGACGTGCTCAAACCTGAATTTGTAGAAGCGCTCAGTGGCGACAATGTCGATTCCGAACAGCGTTTTCCCCAAGATCGTCGCCCTTACAAACATCAAACCGAGAGCTGGAAAGCAATGCTCGGAGAAACTAAAGGGAAAAACATCGTGGTCACCTCCGGAACCGGCTCGGGAAAGACCGAATGCTTCATGGTGCCGGTGCTTCAAGACCTCGTCAATCAGAACAAACAAGGGGCGGTACAAGCTATTTTCCTCTATCCGCTCAATGCCCTGATGGACAGTCAGCGCAAACGCGTGGCCGCTTGGTGCAAAGCACTGAATCCCCAAGTCACCTTCGCCATCTATAATGGCGACACGGAGGAGAGTTCCAATACACCGGAGGAGAAAGCTGCCCTTCCCGAACTGATTTCGCGCTATGCGATCCGCAAAACTCCCCCACAGATTCTATTCACCAACCCCACGATGCTCAACTATATGCTGTTGCGCAACAAGGATCGCCCCATTCTTGAGGAAAGCCAAGGCCAACTGCGCTGGATTCTCCTCGACGAAGCCCACACCTATACCGGAAGTGCCGCCGCTGAGCTCGCACTCCAACTGCGCCGCGTGCTGCAAGCCTTTAATGTAACCGTCGACCAGGTGAATTTCGCCGTTACCTCAGCCACTATGGGAGATTCTGCAGAGGCCCAAAGCCGACTGAAGACCTTTGTGTCGCAGCTCACCGGCAAAAAGCCGGAAGACATCGTAATCATCGGCGGACAGCGCATCATTCCCCAACTCAACGAGAAGAAAGCGCAAGATCGCCTCGAAAAAATCAACAAAGAACTGAATACTTCGATCAATCTCGAGCAAGTCAAAACGATGCGCAAGAAGTTGAACCGCGAAGCAGCAGTGTCTCTGCACGAGTTAGGCGAATGTTTCGACAAAACCTTGTCCTCTGCAAACAAAGCAGACAAAGACACGCACCAACACGATGAGAGCGCGCGCGAAAAGCTCCTCAAAGTCATCGACGCCTTGGGCGAAAAAGTCGAAAGCCTCAACGCCGACGGCACGGACAGCGCCCTTTTGCCCACCCGCATACACCTTTTTGCGCGTTCCATTGGGGGAGTCTACACTTGCGTCAACCCCGAATGCACGCGCCACGAGGACATTCGTCTGCCCATCGGCAGGCTCACCACCTACCAGCGCACCCATTGCTCCGAATGTGGGGCACCGCTGCTTGAAGTCTGCACCTGCGGAGACTGTCGCGGCACTTTGGTGACGGGAGAAGCGAACGAGGATAAGGGATTCCGCCAGCGCAGTACAATAACGAACTTCGATGACAATCCTTTCGGCATCGAGCTCGAAGAACTCACCGAGCAAGAAACTGAAGAGGACGAAAAAACAGAACAAAGTGCCGATGGTTACGAAACGTTCTTCTACGCAATGCCCGAAAAGCAGCTCGAAGAAAAGGGAGATAATTGCCTTTATTACAAAGTCACCGAAGATCAAATCGAGAACAGCGAAGAAAAAGGCTATTTTTTCGTTTCCGATGGCAGAGATTTCAAAAGTCCCGGCAAAGGGCAGTGGACTAAATTTAGCATCACGAACGATCCTCGCCCGCGATGCCCACATTGTCGTGCACTCACCACAAGGGTGAAGTATTTGCGCGCCAGCGCACAGTTCTCCGGCCGTGCACTCGCCGAGATTTTTCTCCAAGAAGCACAACCTATGTCCAACACTAAGGCAGAAAGCGGCAACTCGGAGCAGGGCAATGTCCTCTATGAGGGAAAAAAGTATATCGCCTTCACCGATAGCCGCCAAGGCACCGCGACCTCAGCCCAAGCCATCAACAACGACATGGAACGTGTGTGGCTGCGCTCGGAGATATTTCGCAGACTCTACAAATTGGGCGATTACAAGTGCGAACAGCCAAAAAAATGGACGGGAGACGATGAAAAGAATCTTACCACATTGAAAGCGACTCTTGAAACCGATCCGGCAATATTTAGCAAAATGCTTTCCCCAGAAATCGAAGCACTCGAAAAGAAGAAGGGACAAGAAGCCACGATCACGGGGCCAAAACCAGTAAAATGGGACGTCCTTCTTGAAGACATCCTCCGCGATTCTACTTCATTCCGCGATTTGTTCACGCATCTCTCCTCGGCTCGTATCAATACGACCCTATCTGACGATGAACAACTGAAGGCTTATCTCAACGCCCTCATCTTCGATCAGTTCGGAGCCGTTCTTAAGCAGCGAAGTTCGCTCGAGACGATGGGATTGGTGCATTTGGAATATCCCAATTTGGCGCACGCCACCCGCCCCACGGATCTTCCCGAACCGCTCAGCGGGCAAGATTGGCGTGACTTCCTCAAACTTGCGCTCGACTACCACATTCGTGGTTACAAACACCTCCAAGTAGAGAAGGAAGAGCAGCGCTGGACAACAGTGAACAATGCTTATAGACCTATTTTCCCACCCGATTCCACAAAAGAGGGGGTGGATAAATGGCCACAAGTGCGTACCAATACGGACGGTCGTACAGTAAACCTAGTACAACCTCGTTTGGTGCTGCTACTCTGTGCCGCCTTGGGTTACCATACGGTGGACGATCTCAAAGAAAACAAAGACACAATCAATCGTCTGCTCAAAGCTGCATGGGATTTCCTCTCAAAAAACATATTAGATCGCAATAAAGACAACGGCTACACCCTCAATCTCTTGGGAAACGAGGTAAAAATCTGCATTTCGACCAAGAGTTATCTCTGTCCCGTCGACAAAGTGCTGCTCGACACCGTGTTCTGCGGCTACAGTCCTCACCTTTCCGGACGACTGACGCCGGGAAACATGGAACGCTTCCACATCGCCTCGCAAGAAGTGGAAAAAGAGGGCAAGAAGAAGAAAGAACTTTGCACCTTCGAGACACCTTTCTGCCCTCCACTGGCCGAAGATAAAGAAAACGAGTCCGTCAGCCAATGGCTCAGGCTCACAGAGAATTTTAAGCAACACAAGGAAGCCGGTCTCTATAATGACTGGCTGGAGCGCGCATTCCTGGAGACCAACATCTACCTGGCGGGCGAACATTCGGCACAAATTGACCGCCGAATATTGTCGCAGCGCGAAAAAGATTTCAACGAAGGTCGCTTGAACATTCTTTCCTGCTCCACCACAATGGAAATGGGCGTAGATATCGGCGGCATCAGCGAGGTGGTGATGAACAACGTGCCACCTCAATCTGCCAACTACCTGCAACGCGCCGGCCGTGCAGGACGTCGCGCCGAGACCAAGTGCTTGGCATTCACTTTCTGCCCCGCTTCGCCCATCGGCATCGCCACTTGGCAGAACCCCAAGGCGCCCATCACCGGAAATACCGACATGCCTCTGCTCAAAATGGACAGCGGCATCCTGATTCAGCGTCATATCAATGCATTTTTCTTCTACGCTTTTGCGCAAGAGCACAACTTCACAAACGGAAATCAGAAGCCAGGAGCAATTCACGTCTACTCACAAGTTAAAGACCTCTTTCCCACACCGGGAGAAGAGGAGAATCAAGACTGCTACAACGAGTTTTGTACCTTCCTCAACGAACTGATCAGCGAAAAGCCGCAAGATTCCGGGGACAAAAAGGATTGGGAAGAGCTATATGCGCAACTGGTGAAGGGAACCTACAAGGAAAACTCCTCTATCTCCGACGCGGCCGAAGCCACAAAGGCGAGCCTCGAACAATTGAAAGACGCTTATGGCAAGCAAATCGAAGCACTGATAGACATTATTAATGAGAAGGGGATCGGGATCAAGCGCCAACAAGCGCTGGTACATCAAATCAATAACCTGAAAGAGAAGAACCTCCTCTCCTATCTGGCCGAGCAAAATTTCTTACCCTCCGCCGGACTCCCCACCGGCCTTGTGGAATGCCAACTCGGTGAGCAGAAATCAAAAGAGGATTCATATCGCCCCATTAGTGTAACGCGCCATCTGAGCCGTTCCATCCTCGAATTTGCCCCGGGCACACAGTTGGTGTGCAACGAATGGGTGTACGAACCGAAAGGCATCGTGATGAAAACAAAGTTTGACAAGGCGGCCGATCTCTACGCCGTGTGCACTTGCGGGCACTGCGGGCACAGTTTTGTGGAGCGTGGCAACATCGACAGCAATACTCCCTGCCCACAATGTGGATCACACAAGCTTAAAAGTTTAGACGGCATTGCCAAAGGGGGAATGTTCACCCGTGTGGTGGAACCGGCCGGCTTCACCGTTTCCGTACAGTACCGCCCGAGACGATACACGCGGAACGACAAGCAGTTCCAAATGCTTTTGCCCCAATTGCTCAACATGGCTCCGTGGCCCGAGGACAAAGACAACACCAACGGTCAGAAATTGAAACTCCGCACCGCGGCCGACACCGACAACGCCCAAATCCTCTTTTTCAACAAGGGAACTCACGGTCACGGCTTCGCCCTTTGCATCACCTGCGGACGCATGAAAGCAGAAAACAGTGAGGAGGAGCAGAACAACAATCCGCTCTCCCCCCACAAACATCTCCACACAGGCTGCAATTGCAGCGGAACCGTGCTGCGTCACATCGTGCCGGCCGCTCGCTACAACACAGATTTCGTGGAGATGCGCTGCTACGGCAAGGATGGGGAGCACATCACAGATCGGAGTTTGCTGCGCTCGCTCGGCGTAGTGCTCAGCCGTGAGCTCACGCATCACTTGGGTGTGAACGAAGACGAGGTGGACTTCGGCTACAATCCCGTTACCGGCTCCGTTTTCCTCTACGACACGGCAGTGGGTGGCGCCGGCTACTCCACACTTCTGCTCGACTATCGAGAAGAAGTGCTCCAACGTGCACTCACTTCGCTCAATGCCTGCAATTGCAAGAAGGCCTGCACGCAATGCCTCATCGACCGCCGATCGCAATGGTACATTGCCGATCTCGATCGCAATAAGCTCATCCGTTGGCTCGAGATGGAAGAGGATTCGCGCACCGCACCGCAGGAAGTCACCGAGGCGCTAGGAGAAGGTGTCACCACCGTCACCACCAACCTCACTGCGCTGCTCACTCCCCTCTCGAGCAGCACCAAACTGGAGGAGATGCGCATCTATCTCGACGACGATTACGAAAAATGGAGCAACGAGCTCGAAGGCCACCTCAAACTACTACTCCCACTCCTGCACAAAGGCATCGAGACGACATTCGTAGTTCCGAAGGAGATTGACATCAATAGCTATCCTTTTGATGTTCAATCGCTACTCAATCAGCTGACAACGCAATACAAATTCGCAGTTTGCTCCCAACCGGCCCATGGTAATTACAAGCCCCTCCTCGCTTTGCGCTACGAGAACAAGTGGCGCACCTTCTACGGTGCTGAAATTCAACGTAGCTTCGGCTCCGCTTGGGGGGAAGGACAGCTCTACGAAAAGAAGAACGACACATTGGGTGAGCTGAAACCCGTGAAACGCGAAGAATTGTTGCAAAAACTCAAGACCAAAGACACTTTGGGCTTCGATGTCCGGCTGAAAGCGGACTGTATGCTCTCCGAGCTTTTCCTGTTGTTGCAAAAAAGCAAAGATAGCAATGAGAAGGAGCACAAGGAAGATTGGAAGCAGATCCGAAAAGCGATCGAGGGAAAAGAGATCAGCGTGAGCTATACGGATCGCTACCTCATGACTCCACTGGGGTGCATGCTCTTGGTTCGCTTTCTGCAGTGCCTTAAAGAGCAATGGGGCTGCAAGTTCGAGAAAGTCGAAATCAGCTTGTCCAATAAAATTACCCCAATTAGCAACGATTACGCCGTTAACACACCATTCAAGAACTTCGAAGATCGCGATAGCTTCCTCACAGCAGCCCTCACTCAGTGTTGCGGGGTGAATAATGCCAACATCCAATCAGATCAGTACATCGCTCACGAGCGCGACCTGAAGATCAGCACCGGAACCTACAGCCTTTGCCTTCGACCCGACGCCGGTATTTCTCAAGGATGGGTTCCCAATCACAATGATAAAGACGGCCGAAAGCAATATCTCAATTATCGTTTCAGATTCGAAGACAATTGGAACGAGGATTTCTACCTTTTCAATAGAAACAAGCAAGGTCAGGGGCTGCTCTACACCATCCTATTCGGCCAAGAGAAAAAAGATAAATAGCCTTGCGAACAGGACTTTGTACGCCTGCGCCAAGTGCTAAACCCGCTCCGCGTCCCTCGTTTCCCCGAGGGGCACGCCCACAAAAAAGTCCCCCGCTATCTCGCAATAGTGGGGGACTTTTTCGTAAAACTCGCCGTATTTCAGCAAGAAATGGCCGACTTACGTAGAACGCGCTGTTGCGTGTGAAAAGATTGGAGAAGTGGGCAAAGAAGCCCTGCACAAGGCACAAAAGGAGAATCTTACACACTTTTTCAGACATTACCATTTTTCTGCCGTTTTGAAGTTTACCGGACAGCAATAGCTCGGAAAGGGCAACCGCATCGGCGATAGCTCGGCACTGCGAATAAGAGCATTGGTGCGCCGAAAGCGCGGCAAACGAAAAAACTGCACCCCGCCCTTGTGCACGCGGCACAAGAGCGGGGTTTGTGACTGAATGGAGCTGACGCCCACGCTGTGGGAGGCGGCCATCGACGAATCGGCGCGACAACCTCAATAGAGGAAGCCGAAGAGCCAAAGGGGAATCTCGTTGTCGCCGCGTCCCACCTCGGTGTTGTAGCGGGCGAGGACGATGTTGGGGTCGCTCTTAACGCGCTTGCTGCGATCGCAGACGTGGATTTCGACATTTCCGTTGATGCGGTAGAGTCCGTCGCGGCGTCCTTTGTTGACGGTGTGGTGTCGCCAAAGGGAGTTGACGAAATAGGTCTCCATGATGTTCTGCTCGGAGATGGAAGGCGAGTAGATGGAGTAGATGAGATTCGGATTGTGGAGGAGAACCGCCGCGGGTTTCTTGGGGAAGCCTTCGTTTTCCTTGTAAACAAGGTTGACGAGTCGGGCTTCTTCGAGATACTTGAGATAGTTCATCACCGTTGCGCGCGAAGTGCCGATCTCTTCTGCGAGACGGCTCACGTTGGGCGTGGTGTTTTCGCTGACAGCGAGGAGATAGAGGAGCTTTTTGATGCGCTCGAGGTACTTCAACTCGATTTGCTTGATGAAGAGAATATCGACTTCGATCATCGTGTTCATCGCGCGCAGGAGTTGCTCGGTGAAGTTGCGGCCTTCGAGGAAGAAGGGGTAGTAACCGTGGTGGAGATACTGCTGGAAGTACTCCCAGGGGCGCACTTTGGGCAGAATGGTTTTGAGAATGCCCTTGTGGTCCTCAAGGAGTTCTTTGAGGGTGTAGGCGCGGAAGTTTTCTCCGGTCTGCAAATTGATGAATTCGCGGAAGGAGAATCCGTGCAACCAGTATTGTCGGGCGAGAGAGTTGAGTTCGGTGTGGTCGTTCTCGCCTCCGCGCACCGAAGTGGTGGAGTAGATGATGCGGAGCAGGGGGAAGTGCTCATAGCACTCGATGATCTGCTCGCGCCAATTGGGTAGTTTGAAGGCTTGGTCGAGGAGTAGCACCTGTCCGCCGGCTTTCACAAAATCGCCGGCGAAGTCAACGAGTTTCCTTCCCTGGAAGTAGAAGGAGTTCATGTTGGCATAGAGACATTGACGCATGCGAGGATCGAAGTTGTCCTTGGCATACGAGAGGAGGAATTGTGTGCGGCCTACTCCGCGGGATCCGCGAATGCCGATCAGCCGGTAGCTCCAGTCGATCGAATCCATGAGCGCGCGCCGAATGGGAGCATTGGTGTGCTCTATGAGATAGGCGTGTGATTGAAAGAAAGTCTCCATAGTTCTCTGGTATAATCGGAATTTCGCTTGGGGGCATGGCTCCGGTGCACCGCAAAAGTGGTGTTAAAAGCCTTTTATGCTGCAAAGTTACTACATCATCGTGGGATTGCAAACCGAAAGTGCCAAAAAAATGCGTATAGACTTCGATTTTAGCATTTAAGGGGTGATTTTGACACTGAAAGGGGGCTGAAATAGGGGTTTTGTGCAACAGTAACTCGGAAACGTTGCGGTGTTTGAGCGGCCGAGTCTTCGAAATAAATGTAAGGTTCTGTGCTTTTGGGCGGGTAAGTTGTTGAAGGAGCGAGAGTTTGGCGGCAAAATGCAAAATATCGACCTCGAAATGCGAAAATGCGTAGCAGGCGGGCAAAAAAATGGGGCTGCAAACGCCCAATTCGACGACTCGCCCGAGAAAGCGAGCGCCTATTCGGCGAGGGGGGCGGGAGGATTTCCACAAAAGAGGCGGCGCGCTCGGAGAAAGCGGGGCGACTCGTTCTCAACTCGACCTTTCGCCCGGGAAAGCGGGCGCACATTCGGCGAGGGGCAGGAGGATTTCCACAAAAAAGGCAGACGACACGGAGAAAGCGAGAGCGAACGCTGCGAGAAGGGGCAAAAAAGCGCCGCACTCCACGGAGGAGTGCGACGCGAGGATTGGTTTTGCGGAGATCGCGGGCGTTCTGCGTGAGAACTTGGCGATTCCTTATTTAATCGGCGAGCTTGGCGCAGATGTATTCGCGGTTCAAGCGAGCGATATTGGCGATCGATTCGTTCTTGGGGCAAACGGCTTCGCAAGCACGGGTGTTGGTGCAGTTACCAAATCCGAGTTCGTCCATCTTGGCCACCATGAATTTCGCACGACGTGCGGCTTCTACGCGACCTTGGGGGAGGAGGGCGAGTTGCGAAACCTTGGAAGAAACGAAGAGCATGGCGCTACCGTTCTTACAAGCGGCCACGCAAGCGCCGCAACCGATGCAAGAGGCGCAGTCCATGGCCTCATCGGCGTCGGGTTTGGGGATGAGGATGGCGTTGGCGTCCTGGGCTTGACCGGTGCGGATGGAGGTGTAACCGCCGGCAGCTTGGATTTTGTCGAAAGCGGTGCGATCGACCATGCAGTCCTTGATGACGGGGAAGGCCGCGGAGCGCCAGGGCTCTACGGTGATGACGTCGCCGTCGTTGAAACGACGCATGTAGAGTTGGCAGGTGGTGGCGCCCTGTGCGGTTTTGCCGTGGGGCGTACCGTTGATGTAGAGGGAGCACATGCCGCAGATGCCTTCTCGGCAGTCGTGGTCGAAGACGAAGGGCTCTTTTCCGTCGTTAATGAGTTCCTCGTTGAGGATGTCGAGCATTTCGAGGAAGGAGGTGTCGTCGGGAATGTTCTTCATTTCGCGCTGTTCGAAATGTCCGGCGTCCTTGGGCCCGTTCTGCTTCCAATATTTTACTGTGAAAGATATATTCTTAGCCATTTTCGTGTACGTGAGTTGGGTTAGTGCATTAAAAGGGTGCCTCATATCTCATGGATATGGCACCGGGATCGAACTTACACGCCATGTGTAATTAAACAATCGATCCCTTCACAATGAACTAATTACGACTTATAATTACGCGTTTGCACCTTGATGATTTCGTACTCGAGGGGTTCTTTGGAGAGGACGGGTGCTTTGTCGTCGTCGCCTTGGTATTCCCAGCAGCCCACGTAGAAGAAGTTTTCATCGTCGCGCTTTGCTTCGCCTTCTTCGGTTTGGTGCTCTTCGCGGAAGTGACCGCCGCACGATTCCTCGCGGTGAAGCGCATCGTTGGCCACGAGTTCGCCCATGAGGATGAAGTCTTCGAGACGCAATGCCTTTTCGAGCTCCACATTCACGCCCTCGGGCGTGCCGGGGATGAAGAGATCGGTGAAGAAGGTCTTGCGAAGTTCCTTAAAGAGGGTGAGTGCCTTTTCGAGACCTTCCTTGGTGCGACCCATACCGACGTATTCCCACATGATGTGACCGAGTTCCTTGTGGATGCTGTCGACCGAGCGCTTACCCTTGATGGCAAAGAGGCGTTCGATGCGTTCGCGCACATGCTTTTCGGTGGCTTCGAATTCGGGAAGCTCCGTCGAGAAGCGGGGAACAGTGATTTGGTCGGCAAGATAGTTCTGGATCGTGTAGGGCAACACGAAGTATCCATCGGCCAATCCCTGCATGAGAGCAGAAGCGCCGAGGCGGTTGGCACCGTGATCGGAGAAGTTACATTCACCGATGGCAAACAGACCATTAACGGTGGTCATGAGTTCGTAGTCCACCCAGATACCGCCCATCGTGTAGTGGATGGCGGGGAAAATCTGCATGGGTGTTTCGTAGGGGCTTTCGTCGGTGATTTCTTCGTACATGTCGAAGAGGTTACCGTAGCGCGCAGCGATCTCATCGCGGCCGAAGTCGCGGATGGCTTGCGAGAAGTCGAGATAGACAGCCAAGCCGGTGTTGTTCACACCGAAGCCCTTATCGCAACGTTCCTTGGCAGCGCGGCTGGCCACGTCGCGGGGAACGAGGTTACCGAAGGCGGGATAGCGGCGTTCGAGGTAATAGTCGCGGTCTTCCTCGGGAATATCCTTACCTTGGAGACGACCTTCTTGACAAGCCTTGGCGTCTTCGAGCTTTTTGGGTACCCAAATGCGGCCGTCGTTGCGGAGCGACTCAGACATGAGGGTGAGTTTCGACTGTTTGTCGCCGTGTACGGGGATACAGGTGGGGTGAATCTGCACGTAAGAGGGGTTGGCAAACACGGCACCCTTGCGGTAGCAAGCGATAGCGGCCGATGCGTTGCAGCCCATGGCGTTGGTCGAGAGGAAGTAGGTGTTACCGTAACCGCCGGTACCGATTACCACAGCGTGGGCGGCGAAGCGTTCGAGTTCACCGGTGATGAGATTACGCGCAATGATACCGCGTGCACGACCGTCGATGATCACGAGGTCGAGCATCTCGTAACGCGTGTAGAGTTCCACCGTGCCGAGGTGTACTTGGCGCATGAGCGACGAGTAAGCACCGAGAAGGAGTTGCTGACCGGTCTGACCTTTGGCGTAGAACGTACGGCTCACCTGTGCGCCACCGAACGAACGGTTGGCCAACATGCCGCCATATTCGCGAGCGAAGGGAACACCTTGTGCGACGCACTGGTCGATGATGGCATTCGACACTTCGGCGAGACGATAGACGTTGGCTTCGCGAGCGCGATAGTCACCGCCCTTCACCGTATCGTAGAAAAGGCGATAAACTGAGTCACCGTCGTTCTGATAGTTCTTGGCGGCGTTGATACCACCCTGAGCCGCAATCGAGTGTGCGCGGCGGGGCGAGTCTTGGATGCAGAAGTTCTTGACCTTGAATCCCATTTCGCCGAGAGAAGCCGCGGCGCTGGCGCCGGCCAATCCCGTACCCACGACGATAATGTCGAGCTTACGTTTGTTTTTGGGGTTCACCAGTTTCTGGTGCGCTTTATAGTTGGTCCACTTTTCGGCCACGGGGCCTTCGGGGATGCGTGAATTAAGAATAGCCATGATGGATGCTTATATATATAATGAGTGTAGGAGGTAGAAGTTCCGCAGCTTAGCAGCCAAAGTGCAGGTTGCCTTCGAGCATGGCCTGAACACAGAACTTAATCACCACGGCGGCGTACATGGCCATCAACACGGTGGAATAGATATAGCTGATGCATTTAACACGGGGGAGCCAGGTTTTGCCGCTGGCACCGATGGTGTGGAAGGCACTCCACATACCGTGGGTGAGGTGGAACCAGAGGGCGGCGAGCCACACGAGGTAAAGCACCGCATAAACGGGGTTGGAGAACGTGTATTGGATCCAATGATAGCCGTCGGTGGCGTAGAACTCGTCGCCCACGTGTGCCAATTCGACAAACATCATTTTAGCCCAGAAGTTGTAGAGGTGCAATGCCATGCCGAGCGCCACGATGATACCGAGCACAAGCATGTTTTGCGACGCCCATTCCACTTGTTGGGGACGATCCACCACAGCGTAGCGGCTGTTACCGCGAGCGCGACGGTTTTGGAAGGTGAGGATGAAGGCATACACGAAGTGCA
>QWCI01000505.1_pt1 | contig 16080 bp, 9 predicted proteins | sample 1972541 | NCBI WGS metagenome assembly QWCI01 (sample SAMN09866712, study PRJNA288562) | Human oral metagenome isolate term3_saliva, whole genome shotgun sequencing... | isolation source: mouth | host: Homo sapiens | place: USA: California | reverse complement strand
CAGCCTGCCTAAGATCGTAGTAGAGCACCCTGATTTACAATCAGCCTGATCTACGAGCACTTCTGATCTTCAATCAGCCTGATCTACGACCACCCTCCTCCTAAAATTCTTTTTGACAAAGAAAACTCCAAAGAGATTGTCAACCCTGATTACACCTTATGGCACAAAACTGATCAGATCCCCCCATTTTACAGTTCCAGAAGCAGAGGAAAAAAACCTTAACTGAACCCGTCGGCTCAAGTCGTTGGCCTCAAAACCTCCCGTGATCTACGACCACCCTCGAGAAATCGTTCTCTCAACAAAGCACCGGATCTTCTTCGTTTACAACTTAAAACCATGATAAAGGGAAAGATTAGTGTATTTGTCAAAACCCTCTTTTTTTCAGCCATAAAAAATAAAAAGTATCCGATGGCGATCTGGTCCTATATTCGCTTGCTGGCCTGGGTCATGAATACGAATCCTTTGTGACCTCGATGACTATTCGTACGCCCCCTCCCTTCTTCTTAATCATGAACAGTTGCTCTCTCGCTTCAACTCTCCTTCCAATGAAAACCCTCAACCTACGGCTTGAGTACCCGTGGTCTTGGGCGTGGCAATGGACGACAACGTCCCCAGAATGCTAATCCTAACCGTTCCCGCGGCTCCATTGACCATTACCAACGTGGTCAATTTGATCACCCCCTTATCACAACAAGGCAGCACTTCACAACCAAAGCGGGACTGACTTAGTCTTATAGGGGACCGGTTTAACAATGGGAAAGACTCTCTCGTTTCTTTTCCGAACAAATCGAAGAACAACAAGTCAAGAAAAGGACAAAGGAATTAGATGGACCTAAACACAGAACAAGCTTTATTGATAGTAAAGAACTCTTTTTCTTTTTACACCACCTCAAACCAACCAATACCAAGACTACTTGGGCATACTTTGCTTGCCCTCACAATACAACAACCATAAAATTGTTAGAAGGTAGTGACTTGTCCCATAAGTTTCCACTAATGGAAGGAATCTCCTAGACCAGAATGACTCTCAAAAATTCTATTGACGTCAGTCTCCCACTTACATCTTGACAACTCACTCTCACCACTAACATCATGCTCCCTACCTTTATGTCACTAAAGACACCACTTCTACCCTATTTATTAACCAACAACACAATGCCCCATAGACAATAATACCCCTATAATAGACCCCTAATTGAGTGGATAGCATGAGTGCATTGACTTTGAACTTTCCACTTATTTCAATAGTACACTACTAGTCACACCACCATCTTTCATGTCTTTTCCTCTGGGTTGTTCCTGCTGTAGTAGATTCCTCTTTGAGTCAGCAATGTGAGCTCCCTTCTCATTACAGAGGGGTCCCGCGAGGTGGGTCCCAATTGGTGGGCCCCACTATCTTTCTTCCTAAACGCCCTCAGGTTCATCTGATTCATATTCCTTGGAAACTAATCACGCTAGGATATCGTCATCATTAAGATCGTAGAAAGTCTCAATAGGCTCCAGTGGCTGTTCGTTTAAGAAAGATTTCTCCCACTCTTGGAAATGCCGAAAGATCTTTTTTCTTTTTTTCTTGAAAGCTTTCGAGCAGCCCTTTGTATAGTAAGGGGCCTTTTCAATAGGGTAAGACGCTGATCGATTCCTCTCCTTCGATCTGAAGAAAGTCCTCGTGCTGCTGACTAGGACCGTCGATCGGATTTGTTATCTGATCTTGGATACCTTCGTCGCTTTTTGAAGAAGAGGAGAGGGTGGTCGTAGATCTTAAGAGTCGCCCTTTCTTTGGAGAGGTTGATGGTTGAGGGTTCTCCGATGGCGGCGGAGCTTCGCGATTTTCCTTCACGGGTTCCCATTCAGGAAGAGTCTCATAGAATCTATCGCCTTGCATGTTCTGTTCCGTCCTTAGCCGCTTGTTAAGGAATACCATCTTACTGCTCTTATCATACTTCCACCTACAATAGTAGTTTCGGACCAAAAAGACTTTATTTTTGTCCCTCGTGCGGTCTACTCTAAGTCCGTAATCCCACCGGATGATCCAAGGGACTTGGTTTATCGCCAAATAATGCAAGACTGAAGATGGCTTTACTTCTGATACGGATCGAGATCCCCCCTTATGGTGATCTCCTTCCGTGTAAAAGCTCGAGTGTACAATTGTTCAGGGCTGCGGCCGGGACCCCTTGTATAGTAAGGGAATCCTCCACCATTTTTATCCTTTCTAAATTGGAATCTTCCATGGTTGGAAGTCTTTCCCTAGGAGGAAAAACCAGGAATGCCTTCTGTACGGATTGTTCACCTTTCTGAGACCATAGCTCAGGGAACGCCTCCTTGTATGAATTAGAATTGCACCATACACTTTCGTAGAACCCGAACCTGGTTCGGCGTCTTTCTTAGTTTTTGGGGTCTGCCGGCTCCCAAGTCATAATCCTTTTGAAAACACACGTCGAGTGTCAAATTGCCCCGACGTCATCGTTTCGGTGCACGATGTATGAAGTTCTTGTCGCCCTGAGAATGCTTTCTGCACGTCTCCATGTGATTTTTGAGGCGCTATGAAATTTCCTAAAATATTCATTAGCTACTTCCCAGGGGTCCTGATCGATGTAGGCCTGTTCAGTGTGGACCACGATTTATTTTGGTGTGATTCAGTTTCCACTGGCCGTCCATTCCTTTATTTTCATCCTGCAAGATTTGGTTGTTGTATGCACCTGAAGATATTTCAACATAAAACTATTATCTTTTGTGACGTTTAGTTTACCTTACTAGAAAGGGGGTGCGGTGTCTTAGTTTCAAGGGCCCAAAATCTTCGGAATTAGGATGTTGAGACTGACGATTGGATATAGAGTTATCGTCCTAGGGCTTCGATTCTGAGTTGATCGACCTTGACATCATTCCCTTTTGAACATTTAAAGCTCTTTGAAGCCGAAAAGGATCAGCTTGGGTATTTTTGTGGCACATCTGGAGTGTGCTTCAGTCTGAGAGTTTTGTTCTACGGGAGGCTTCACAACTGATCCTAATCTGATCTTCGACCACCCTGCTCTTGGTATTCAGACGAGTGACTAAGTGCAGAAGAGGTAATTTGCAGATTTTTGGGTTTTCTATTACCTATATAGCCTTGTGTTGATTGTAATATGTTTTATTTTTCGAGACATTGATCTCTCCAGCTCATTCTAGAAGACAGGTTTTCTGTTGTCAGACCCTTTTCGTGCCGTGTGACCTAGTGCAGACCCCTAAATTCGAACTTTTTTGGTAACACATCTTGTGTCGATTTGCGTATACCTTATTGAGCGAAAGGGATTTCTTTCTAGCTCATCATAGAGAACGTTTGGTTTGATGGTTTCGAATGTTGGAACGCGGATGTTTACAACGTTCCTGAAGGGCTCGTCTTCCCTTTTGAGGCTCTGGGCTTTAGCTTCTAGGGATGAGTTCCTATCTATTAGTCGTAGTTGAGTCGGATGCTTTTAGGGTTTTGGGAAAAGATTGTAGCTCTTCATGCGACCCCCTATTCAAACCATCAACCTCTCGGAGAAAAAGCGGATTTACAATCAGCCTGCTTAAGATCGTAGTACGAGCACCCTGATCGTTCCGACCAGCTTGATCTACGAGCAACCTCCACTTCCCTTAATTAGCTTGTTGAGGAACGTGCTTGACTATATAGGGCAGCCCCAGTTCCAGGATTGGAGGAAGCACATGGCATGGAAAGCATGGTAAGTAGGACAGCCAATCCTTAAGAAAGCTATCTCACCGGGGTCCGGGTCCGGTTAGTCGACCTAAGCTAAGCACTGTTCAAAATGAGGGGAAATGGCTTTTTAAACGAAAAATGCTAAAGTGGCAGATCGGGATTTCCTTATTCCGGGGAAGCTTTAAAAGAGAGGGATATAGATATTATAGGATATTTTAGGCTAACGCCCTATCTCCTTTAATAAAAGGGCTGGCTTTTCGCTCGGTTGATTACTGAAGAAGGCTCTTGTCTCGGTAAGTCTGTTCTAGGCACTCTTTCCACCTGAGACCTTTGGGTATACGGCTCTCGATCGAATGCGACAGCACCTATCCCTGCTTTCTTCGGTGCTGATACTGCCTCTGACTCTCGTGGGTAAAGTCCTACTTGATTAGTAAAAACTTCTCTGTCTCAACTCGTGGACCTATCTATCCTCTTCTTTTTAAGAGATAGGGGCTACATTAGCTATTCCCGCGGATTTCTTGTATTTCTTTACCCCAATTAATGGTTTTTACTTTGTTTCAGCCCTTCCTTCATCTTCACCTTCCAATACTAATCTCTCCTTCTGGGGAAGACCCTTCATCTTACCAGGGAGCCAGCCGTGCTCTTGCCCGAGTGGTGACTTCTTTCGCGAGTGAAAAGCTCGTTTCTTCCTTGCTTTCAAAGTGACGGGTTTCGGCATTCAAAGTCAAACGATTCTTTAGATTCTCGAGGAACTGGGCGAAACAGGGAAGCTTAAGCTTTGGTAAAGAGATATGAGAATGAGGCTAGCTTTGGGCATCCCCTACCTAAGCCCTAAGAGAAGGGATGTGTTTAGGTGCAGAAGCCATGATCGGTATAGTGAGGTGCTTAACGCCCTCTTGACCTAGGCTTAGGCTGGTATCTCAGAGTGGGAACAGTCTCCAGGGTATGTGTGATATTGGTATTTGAATACACAGTTATCAAGAAGTCAAGACAGCAAGAGTCGGATGCTCATATCTAACCAATGCAGTAAGGGAGACATCAACCCTACTTTCTGAGATACAAAGCTATATGGATTGAAGCGCCTAAGCAATGCCCTTCGGAGCGCTCGGTCGATTGGGAATGAAAGAGAGGCTCTTTATTGGATTCAAAAAGTCAAAGTCAACCTATTATATTATATTATATTAGGGCGGAAATTAGAATCGAGTAGAAGCTGGTGCAGGAGCTGGAGCGGTGCTAGGCTTCACTCTTTTTTCTTTATTTTCATTTCAATCTGAGGAAGATTGTCCAGTAGCCTGAACCCTATCCTATACTACTAAAGAAATTTCGAATCTCTTGTCCCCCCCGCTTTTCATTCTCTTGTCCCCTCCGCTTTTCATTCTCTTGTCCTGTACCCGCAAGAGTAGGCTTTTCAGTTTGGCTGCTAACGAGGGAAGAGGGCTGACACAAAAGTGGCTTTTAGGCTGGAAAAAAACCTTGGGTAGTAGTCTCCTTGGGGCATTGTATAAGGAAGAGATTTTCCCTTTATCACAGCTTGTTGAGAAAGGGGCGAAACGGCTTAAGGTAAGGAGCTGCATTAGTGTATAGAATGCCTAGTTACGTTCAACGCAATGTTTCCAGTCATAATTCTCTTCCTTTTTCCCCACAGGAACTTCCCAACTTTAGAACCCCAGAGGGGGCCCCGGGTCAGTGCATGAGAAGTAGGTGCATGGGAAGCAGGGCAGGCAGCAGCAGTCCCACAGGCAAGGGAAAGAGCATAGTAAACTCCCAGCCGGATAAAGAAAACTCTGCAAGCTGATCTACGACCACTTCTGATCTTCGATCTGCCTTCTCTACGACCACCCTTAAGAAAAGTCTTGAATTTATTGTTCGAGTTTCGTTAGCTGAACAGCATTTCTCCTTACTTGTGACGGTTTGGTTGAGTCCCGGGAAGTTCACCTTGCCTATTTGACTACCAGTCAATGAATGATTGATTGATTAGCAACGATCAATTTTTAGGCGAGTCAGGTGTACGTACTTAGTTAACGGTCGATTGATATTCATTTGTATTAGCTGACTGAACATCACATCAAGGTGACAGGATTCGAACCTATGGCCCTCTGTACCCAAAACAGATGCGCTGACCAGACTGCGCTACACCTCGTCTCACCCCCCGGAGCATATAGATCCACCCGATCGATGAACACTCAAACCGAACTCGCCCATCCTTTTGGGCACAGGGACGCGAGAACCAATCCGAGGTTTCAACCGCTTAAAAAAAGAAATCTGCCTCCAGCAAGATAGGGCGACGCCTTTAAACAACCTGACGCGCTTCGGCCCCCCGGGCCTCCGTTTGCTCCGTATAGTGCAGGAGCGCTCACATTTTTTGGCTTCCTCTTTCACTTTCATTTGAAAATCCGGCTCGCTCCCGGCTACGTGTCCTTTGGACCCTTCGCCCGCTTAGAAGTGGATTCGAACCACTGACACAAGGATTTTCAGTCCTTTGCTCTAACCAGCTGAGCTACCTGAACCACTTTCCTAAAGTCTGTTTTCTTCATCGAATAGCGCCCTACCTTACCACTTGACTAGTAAGGGAAAAGCCCTTTACTAAAAAAAGAGTTAGGGCTTTTTTCGCTTGTTCGTCAAGCTTTCGAGCAGCTCTTTCAACTGCCGCCTAATCTCCCAACATGCTCAAGAACCGAGAGCCGTCCAGTCCCTGGACGGCCGGAGGGAGCTTGCTTATAGAAAGAAGATAGGCCGGTCAAACAAAAACAACGCGCAACGGGCTCTCCGCTCCTAGTCACTAAGTAGTGCTATTCTGTCCTCCGGGGGACTCCACCAAGAGGTTCTTTCTCTCACGTAATTTCGCCCGCCCGCTCCACTTCCGTGCCGGAGGAAATGGGATTCGAACCCATGATACAATCTTCTTGTATGTCGATTTAGCAAACCAATGCCTTAAGCCACTCAGCCATACCTCCAAGTTGTTAATGTGCCGGGTTTGGTTGGTTGCCCGACGGGCTATTTGATCCGATCAACTGCGTAAGCCGTAGCGCGCGCGCGCGCGTACTCTTCCTCTATATATGATGAGCGAGCCTCTATCCAGATCTATGGATCTCCCCAGCATCCAAGCGAGACTCCATCCAAATCTGCCACTCGTTGGGCGACGCCTTCTTTTCTATGAACACCCCACCACTGAATGATGAACTTTGCCAGTCTTCGCCTCCGACCCGACCAGGAGAGAACACACGGTCAAGCCCTTACCCGCCTGAATTGAATTCATATCTCCTTCGTCTGGTCGAGAAGGGAGAAAGCCCGGAGAACCAGGCTTGCTTAGCTTACAAAGCTAGCTTACTAACGCGAAGGAATTGATCGTAGATTGCACGAGCTAGCCAGCAAGCAAACCCCCCCTTACTCACCTCTGAATCTATAAAAAAAGCCTGCATGATCTACGACCAACCTTGTTTTCTTTCCGATAGCAGCCGAGTTTTTCCAGTTTTCAAGTCAAGCGAGAAAGCAAGTGGATCAGATTCTTTCTGGTTGTCTCACAAAAGAGTACTGCGTGGCGGTATACCTGTTTGTTTGTAAAAGGTGGTTTAAGGATATGGTTAAGCGAGCCAGTTGGCTCAACACAGCTTTATACGTTAAATGCTGTAGTGTGTCGCTTATGCGCGCCTATGGCGGGTGTTGGGATCGACACGAATCCTTACCGCATCCGATATCCCGCTCGAGAGACCTCGAGTGATACCGAACTTCCATAGAAGACTAATTCGTCGTCATGACGTTCGGGCGGACAGATTAGTTAAAATGTATCTATCCATGTTCTCAGTGTCTAAGCTGATTCTTGTTCCTAAACAGAGCAACTATCAGTTTAGTAGCATTGTGGACGACCCGTCGACAGACGTCGAGAGTGTTTTGGAGAAGTACGGTATCCTAGTGAAGGACCCTTTCTTAAGGTATGTGCAAGAACTTCCTTCCATCCCTATGGTACTGAATTGGCGTCCTTTCTGGTCTTCATCTCCGGTGAAAGGTGATAAGGCCCTAGTAGGCCGGACTCCCTTCCATCGGATGATTTGGGAGCTGTTTGCAATCGCTTTATGGGATCGCGCGGTTCTCAAGGGGTTGAACCCCAAGGATCCGGATAGGGCGGCGAAACAGGCTTGGCCGTTTGAAGGTTGGTTCCTTTACTGGAGCTCTATCTTTATACTGCCCCTGTTCAGCGAATTCTTTCTGCCTAAGACCTCCTTGCGAGGTCGCAAGTGATGAGGATCGGCCTCTGCGTGTCCTCCCTGTGAAGGTTGCAGAGTTACCTTCGGATTCCTTTAATAATGAACGGCAAAGTAATTTCAGAAGCAGTTGGTTCGTTCGGTGCTGCTAGCGCTAGAGTTAGGAAGGCAAGAAGGCAAGGAGTTAGTTCACAGCGTCGAAGTCTGAAAGCAGAAGGCTAGGAAGGATATTAACGACTAGTTCTGAAGGTTCTGAAAGAAAGCCTACTTCGCTCATCAAGTCAAGCTGAAAAACGTGATAGACGCGCGTACTCGCGCGATATGGCTTTTCAGCACGGGGGCAAGCTTAAGAAGAGAGTAGGGGCGCGCTAGCTGCTAAGAAAACGCTTACACAATTTAGATATAGGGGCGCGCTAGCCCCCAACTAGTAAAGAGTTTTCCCTTAACTATTAAATTAAGGTTTCTGGAATTTCTTTTGATCAACCGAGTACCGAGCAAAAATGACTTGCTTTACTAACAGCAGCACCTGCCGTGGGCTTTACTGACTAACGAGTTCTCTGTCGCTATCCGTCTAGAAGATTGCTTAAACGGTTTTTTTTCCGGGAGACTGAATAATGTTGCTGATGCCTTGAGCGGCAAAGCTGAGTTAGCTGCATTAAAGCTGGACGAGCAGGCCAGCACAAGACAAGTGCCGCACGGACCGCGTTGAGATCGCTAAGTCCGTGACAGCTAGCAAGCAGGCAAGCAAGAAGCCAAAAAAGCGAGGATTGGATTTTCTAAAGCGCGCTCAACGGCTTTTTTGGGCTTTTCGCGATGCCGAGATAACTAACTACCCCTCCTCCCAATGGGCATAGGGGTTACGTCATGTACGAAACTAAATAGTATACCACTTCTGGCTCGTCATGCTGCATCTCTTCCGAGACCAGGACCTTTTATCACGACTTTCGCCTGTTGCGTACCCTGCTTCCACTACTGTACGAATAGCATTTCCTGCTACGGTTTGAGCAGCAAACGGGGTGTCCCTCTTCTCTTCTTCTCTTTTTCCTTTGAATTCACAAGTACCTGCGTAGGACCAAGAAAGCCCCGGCAAGAGTAGGCCAAACAAGCAACGGAATGAGCGCCTCGCCTTTACTCTAATAAGGGCGTTAGCGCATCCGTTTTCTTTCGTATCGCTAGGCGCTCACGTTTTTTGTCTGGGTGAGGATTGTTTTTTTGGCTCGCAACTTGATTAGAGAAGGGCCGATTTGACTGAAGCTTTCGAGAGCCCCCCTACAGATCTATTGCATGCAACTTTCCTTCCTCCAGCAGTTCCTTATATGATTCGGAATGGAGACTCCTTCATCCCATACCCCTATAATAATGGTAGAGTAAGGGTGAAGGGTACCTTCCATGAATGGGACGGAGGAATCGATCGATACCGCCTTACCTGATAGGGGGAGAAGCGCCGGCCGAGCGGCGCAACGATCAGTGTCGATCAGCGGAAAAGGACCCTAATCGATTCGGGGTCGGTTGCTGTTGCCAATAAGAGAGATCCGTCGTTGCTGCCGGTCTTTCCACCAATGAGCACTTGCTTCCCTTCACGCTGCAACCAAAGACCGCTTCGCTTGGTAAGAACCGAGACCCTTCGGCAGTCAACCTATGGTTACCTTACGATAGCTCAGGTTGGTTAGTCAAGTAAATGGCAGCTACAGGAAGACATACTTAATGAAGCGGTGAAGCGGTCCAGCACTAACTAAAGGATAGCCATGGCCGGCTAGCGAGCCACTAAGGAATTGGTTCTGCTTGGAAAGGGTCTACCCAAAAAAGAGTGTGTTTCTTCAGCCCTTCATTATTATTAGTAAGATGGGGCGTATCTTAGCTCCTCCGCATGCTACTTACGATGCCCTCTCTCATGCAATGCGATCGTAGCACACCTATATAGCATAGCGGAAAGCAAGGTCTCGAACATAGGAAGAAAAAAGCTGTTCCCGACGGAGATCAATTTCGTACAACGCGGATCATGAGATGCATTTCGCACGCAACATTGAGATTGGATGATCTCATGTAACCGTCCCAAACAACAGCAACAGAAGCAGAAGACAGAAACTAATGCAAAGGGGGGGTCAGCACGCACAACCAATCCCCCTCCCGAATTATTGGCATATCCAATGTTTCGAATTCGGTTCCTTTCGGATCGCATCTTACCGAGGAGATATACGGTAGCGGCGAGGGAAAACCCAAAACAATTCTGCTTCGCCGCTCCTCTTTTTTGATGTGAGTCAACCCCCAACCTTTAATGTCTAATAGTTTAAGCCCTCCTATAGTAGGATGTAATTTTGGTCCGTGGTTCGATCTAGCAACGCATTCAATCTGTGGCACTGGACTGGTTCGGCTGGGCTTTCCCAGTGTCCCTTCGCTGCGGGTGCTTGCTTAACTTACTTCACTTATAGCCGGCACCTACCGCAGAATTCCCCCATGCTGGAGAATGATACGGGAGTGGGGCCTTCCCCCCTTTTCCGCCCGCAGGTGGAGTCGGCGGTGTACTTCGTTCGAGCCCAGCTCACTCCTCGGTATGGTATGGCATGGGCATCATGGCATTGAAGCGTTTTTCTTTCTTTTTCGGGCGGCGGTCCCCGTCCCCTTCAGACAGTAGCCGTTTGGTCTATGGTCGAATCTAGAATGGTAGCCCCCCATCTCAATCTCCTTCGAAGGTCGATTGAATCAAAAGAAAGGTAGCTTGCTGCTCACTCGCTGTCTACTTCTCGAGTCCTGCGAGTCTACTAACGGGAACTGTCGTACAGTCGTATCTTCTCTTAAGAAAAATCGTAGATGAACTAACCTAACCTAAACCTAAGTAGTAGATAAAACAAAGCGTACTGAAGACTTACTTAAGTGAAGGTCCTCACGATCTATGGGGATTCGCAGTTGATAAAACCAATTTATTCCAAGGCAAACAAACAGGTATTTCCTTTTGTCGTTCAGTCCTTCTCTCCACCTGATCTTCGACCACCCTTGCTTTATAGGATTAGAGGGGTTAGACTTTGAAGATGCTTTGGTAACAAGATATAAAGCGATCTGATCATATAAAATTACCTATGCATTTTGAAGTCCTAATTCTTTCTTTTGCCTCTCACACTATATTTTGAATTAGGGGCTTGCCTCTTTCTCTCTCTACCGCCTGTGTCTATCTCCTGTCAAGTGTGCTCCCTGCCACGCTACTCTCACAGCAACTGTAACTGTGTGACTAACAACAACAGTACCAGTTCGTGCATCAGTGGTTCAAGTGCAGTGCCCAGAAACGGTTCAAAGATCTATGGCGACAACAATTTCCCAACAGATCTATGGGAAGTATATTCAAAATAATCATCAAGTAAGTGGCCTGATCTTCGACCACCCTAAAGCACCGGTCTTCTTATCAGCAGCAGAAGCAATCCTATGGGAGTCTCTTGGGTTCTCCTCTACGATTGACTTTGGTATGTATACTTTTGATTCTCTCTGGACACATGGCTCTCGTATGTCCACAGCGTTACAACTCGAGTTTTGCTCCGCATCAAACAACTCATCATGTGGGTATTATGCATTCATCTTCCAAGCTAGATTCTCCATGGCTTTTTTACATTTACACTGGGGCTACCCATCATATGACGAGCAATCCGGCTGCATTTGTCTCATCCTCGCCGTACCAAGGCAAAAGTTTCGTCTTCACCGGTGACCACACCCCACTCTCTATCTCAGACATTGGTACGATCTCTTTATCATCTCGTTCTGGCAATGTTCTTCATCTCAATGATGCTATGTTGGTTCCTAAATTATCTCAAAAAATGGGATCGGTTGGACAACTTTGTGATGATCGCCAAAGCTATGCCATCTTTACCCCATTACTGTAGGGCTTCCTCTGTGTTGTCAAGGATCTACACACGCATAATGTCATAGCTATAGGGGGCCGCCCGTAGCCAACCCATATATGCTTTAGACCTTGATTCTCCTCTTCTTTCTTTGTGGCTTCTTCATAACAAAGAGCTTCCTGATCTTTGGCAACTAAGGGCTTATAGAGGTCTTGTTGGTTGTTAGGTCTTCGACTACATTGAACAAACTAGAACGCCTTCAATAGCTTCCTGCATCTGCGAGTTCTTCATTCTCTTCTTGGTTTAGCTGCCAGCTGGCCAAACACGGGCAACACCTACGAATTCCTTCTGATTGTTTCAACCAGCCCTCTTAAGATCTACGAGCAACCTAGATTTCATTTCATTGCAAACCACAAGTTCCTTGATTACAGACTCTCTGGCCTCCAGGGCCGACTCGACTTCAGAAATGATAACAGACACTGACGGGACAGACACATCATTATTTGGGACAGACTTCAGACCATCCTCCGAAGAGGTTACATTAAACAGGGACTCAACAGACTTGACTAAGACTGGTTCAGATAGAACACTGACAGACTTCCGCTGAGGAAGAGAAGACCAATTGCGTGGTGCTCCATCGGCTGGGATGATGAGAGTGGATGGGTCTTTTGCCACTGGGTCCGCAATTATCATGGACACCATCCCTTGTTCCCCTGCCGCACCGTCCTGGGTAAACATAAGTTGAAGCTGGTATTCTTCCTCAATCTCTGATTCAACAGCCTTTTCTTCTTTCTTCTCTGGATACCAGGTCAAGATCCCTGATTCTTCCCACTGGTAGATCATTTTTGCTTTCCCCTCATCAAGCTCCCAGGTTACTTTATCTGTAAAGAATATTTCAAAACCCGGCACGCGGTTCCCGCTAGCATCGATCCATGGCTCCGGAAAACCGAAAAAGGGAAAGTTTTATCCTTCTTTTACAAATCGCCCATTCAGAGTCTTCAGATATTTTACAGCTTTCTTGCTATCCTCTTCTTCTTCTTTTTCTTCTTCTTGTCTTCCAATTTTTGGAGATCTTCTTCCGTAGGTATATACCCCAACCCAAAAGGTGGCTCAATTGCCTGGACATGAATTGGCTCCACGATTTCTTGGTGACGCCGGCCGAGTCCTGATCCGGGGAAGTGGCGCATTGATCGGAACATTTCCCTGACAAAGAAATTTTCACTAAAATCAGGCAGGGTGGTCGAAGATCAGGACTGGTTCTGCCAACTCAATGACCTGCACTTGCTCGAACTGGAATCCTGCCAACTCTAAGTTATCATCGTGCTGAATTTCTAGCACTTGATAGGGTCCAGCACTGGCTCTTCTGGATCTCCAAAGAAAGAAATGACATGATTCCCCTGTATGAACTTGACTTTCTGATGCAAAGTAGAGGGGACCGCTTCTATGGCATGAATCCACGGCCTTCCAAGTAGCAGGGTGGTCGTAGATCACCGGGATGTATAGTACCTGGAATTTTTCCTTAAACAGGACCGGCCCTGCAGTGAATTCTAAGGCCGGGATGCCCATTACCTCCCGCCTTGTGTTGTCATATGCTCTAATGGCCTGCCCTAAGACTGCGAAAGATTTTTGCTGATATCCTAAGCAAGTGGCAGTTCTGAATGGGCACACGTTCAGGGCCGATCCATTGTCAACCAGAACCATTGGCACTCTTTTCCCTGTAGTGATCACTGTAATGTGTAAGGCTTTGTTATGGTTCATTCCTTCCTTCGGCAGATCCTTATCCGTGAAAGTGATAGTATTTGCCATCCGGATGTGGGAAATTCTCTGGACTAGCTGAGATGGTGAAGTGTCCAATGACACATGTGTTTGACCCTGCATTCTAAGGACAGGATCACGGTGGCTCTTAGATGCCATGAGCAGGCCCCATATGGAAATGTTCGCCTGAGTCTTCTTCAATTGCTTAATTACTTCATTATCTTCTTCCGTCACCTGGGATTCCTTTTGGGCCTCAGTCTCGGCCGTTGGGTTATCAGATCTCAGATGTGCAGGCTAAAAGACTTTTCCCCCACGGGTCATGTGTTGGGCCTCCTCATGTATGACAAAATCCATATCATCATTGGTGCCGTATTGATCCAGCTCGTCAGAGTCCATCCACAAAGATGCGGGGAGGGGTTTTAGGTCTGTAGGGTCCGAGCAACTAGGGCTTTCATCAAATCAAAGGGTTGAGGAATATGAGCGAGGGTAAAGGATTCATCACTTGCTGGGCTTTCAGGGAGTAATTGGAGGGGTTGTTCAGGGGTTGGGAGATTGTCGTAGAAAGAATCCCACCGGAGCATGTGAACTCGAGGTGGGGGCTCCATCTCGTAAGTCTCCCGGATTCCAGTCATGTCTCTACCATAAGTTTCCCCCCTTTCTCCGGCTGGCGTGAGTTGGAGGGACGGATCCCAACTCGACAATGTCGGCTCGATCATGTTTATATTGGCAGGAGGAGGGTGGTCGTAGATCGGGTAGGGGATTGGTAGTTACATTGGGACGGTTGGTTTGCCCTTGGTGGCTCAATTTTCCCTGAATCAATAAGGTCTTGGATGTCTTAAACACCCTTAAACACCGGTCAGTATTTTGGCCATTTGTCTGATGGTACTTGCAGTAGGCATTGGCTTTGTACCTAGGAGGAAGAGGATCTGGTGGCGGAGATGGGGGAAGAGGCGTGAGTACACCATGCTTCTGAAGCTTTTTCAAGGCGCGGCTGAGAGTTATGCCTAACGGAGTGAAAGTCCTGGGTGTCTTTGGCTTTCCGTCAGACAAGACATTGACTTCACTGTTCTTGCTTGTTCCCCCCAACAAAAAGCTATCTTCTTTCCTTTTGGATCTGCCTCTTTGACCTGTGATCCATGAGTCCCATTGTAGATAGCATCTTCAATACGAGTGGCTGCTTCAATCAAAGAGTCATAAGTGGTCATCCCTTGGAAATAGAGAGAGTCATGGTATTGCCTACTCATGTTATTTCTCATTATCCGAACTTGTTCCTTTTCTGGGGGGAGATCGATCACTTGGGCAGCTTTGCCCTTCCAACGGGCCAGGAAATCAGTGAATCTTTCATTTGGTCGCTGGCGAGTCATCTCCAGCCTTCTCCTGGTTACTTCCATCTGGGTGTTATAATTATATTGTTTCACAAAAGCATTGGCGATGTCATCCCAGGATTTAAGGGTCGATTTCTCAATCTGTGCGAACCATCGCCCAGCGGCCCCACTAAGAGTTCTAGGAAAGATTTGGGCCATCTGCTTCTGAGTGAGCCCCATAGAACCTACATTTGAGAAAAACAGCTGCAGATGAGTCTTAGGACAGCCAGTTCCATCGTATTTGTCTATGTCAGGCATCTTGAACTTTTCTGGATTAAAAACCTCTGGAAAAATGGTCAATCCCTTCATGTTGAGCCCATGGTCTCCAGACCCCTTCACTTTCTTCAACTCTTCCTGTAACTTGGCTAGCTGCTCCCCTTATTCCTTCAACAATTTTTCCATTTCAGTTCTGGGTTTAGGGGAAGGAGGGGCTGTGGCCTGTTAAAAAGGCTGTCCTGGGTCGGGAGAGTCTTCAGCATATTGGTCACAATCATCAAAGACCTGAACCGGAGGTGCTTGAGGTGCAGTAGAAGGAGCTGACTTATTGATGGCTCGGTTCAAGCTTTCCTTTTTGGCCAACAGAGCCTTGAGAATGTCGTGAGTGGTTGGTTCAGGCGGAACCGGGATTTCGGGTTCATCTGACATAGTATATACAATGGGAGATTCAGAATTCGGGGGTGTAACTTCTTCTACACGAACCAGTCGGCGAGATGGGCGGACCCAGGACGGTTCAAGGGGAACTTTCTTGCGGGATGGAATGATGTTCAACAAATCCTAAGACAAAAACAAAGATGATGATGTCAGTCTAGAACAAAAATGGGCCCTCCTGTCCGGGCTAAACCTTGAGTCAGATGGTATTTAAGGAACATCATTTACCAAGGTGGATTGGTGTTCACTAAATACCATATGATTCAGTCTAGCGGTCTAGGGGGAATAACAGGGTAGTCCTCGATGTTAAAGGTTGAGCCACAAATTCACAGAGCATCCATCTTTTCCGGAAAAACCCCGATTCAAGATCTACGACCACCCTGAGCTTAACCAACCCCCTTAACTAATAGATGCTAGTTGGGGGGGCCATCTGCTAAACCCAGCCCCAGTCTAAGTAAGAAAAGGGGGTTTGGCTCCAGGCTCCAACTCGATCTTGTGGTAGACTGCCCTCCTAGGGGGCACTTGGCAACTCACTCGTGGGGCATGATATCCCAAAATTCCTCAAGTATTTGCTGCACTTCCTGAGAAAGAAGTCGTCTTGGTATTGGATCCGCTCTTCT
>QWCI01001744.1_pt1 | contig 16102 bp, 16 predicted proteins | sample 1972541 | NCBI WGS metagenome assembly QWCI01 (sample SAMN09866712, study PRJNA288562) | Human oral metagenome isolate term3_saliva, whole genome shotgun sequencing... | isolation source: mouth | host: Homo sapiens | place: USA: California | reverse complement strand
ATGCTCCTGCAAGTTGGGTACATCTACTTAAACAAAAAATTTATAATGCGTACCTACGTACAACAGATGATTTTAGAGAGTCAATCTATAAATAATAGAATTAATCTCGGATAGGTGAGTGTATGCAATCTGCTTATCCATTAAAGAGGTTCTATAAATAAAAAAATTCTAAGTAACAAATATCGATGTTACTTAGAATTTTTTTGTATTATTTTGCTAAATTTATAGCAGCTTTATTATTCTTGTTGTAAGAGATGTAAGTAAGAGTTAAGAATATTATTCCTAAAACAACTAAGATTAATATTGCACTGTTGTAAATTTCATTTGTAAGTCCACCTAGAACGGCTTGTCTAACAGCAGTATCACCGTAGAATACAGGTGTGAAAGGAATTAAACCACTGTATAGAGAAGGTAACATTTCTTTAGGGAATAGTGGTGTAGTTAGAACGAATTGTAATGCTACAAATCCGATGCTGATTGCGTTACCAACTTTTCCGAATGTGTACGATAGGAAGTGTGTTATTAGCATAAACACGATACCTGAAAGTATTAATCCGAAGAAGTACATTCCGAAGTTTTGAACTTTAAAGTCAAAGAATAAACTCATTGCTACTACTTCTATGATTGTTGCTAATATAGCGAATGTTGTCATTGATACTAGTCTTGTACCGAATAAGCTGTTTGTTGATTCTCCGTATTCTGCTTTACGAGCTGGGAAAAGAATGTTGAATGCCGCAGCTGCGATAAGTAGTCCGAATACTAAGAAGAATGGTGCCATTGCGTTACCGTAGCTAGTTTCTTCTGAGATGTCGCTGATATTAGTTTTAATTGGATTAGACATCATGTCTATATTTTTATCTCCAGTTTTAGCTGCTGATAGTTTATTAGCTCCACTAGAAAGTTTATCTGCTAATAATCCAGAACCATCTTTAGCTTTCTGTAGTCCAGAGAGTAATTCCGGAGCTTTAGCTTGCATGATAGTTAATGCGCCATTTAATTTAATAGCACCATCTCTAGCACTGTTAACTCCGTTTATTAACTCAGGGGCTTTGGCTTGCATAGAAGAAAGTCCGTTATGAAGTTTATCAGCCCCTTCTTTAGCGCTGTTAACTCCGTTGATAAGTTCAGGAGCTTTAGCCTGCATAGAAGAAAGTCCGTTGTGAAGTTTATCAGCCCCTTCTTTAGCACTATTAACTCCATTGATAAGTTCCGGAACTTTAGCCTGCATTGCAGAAAGTCCGTTATGAAGTTTATCAGCCCCTTCTTTAGCACTGTTAACTCCATTGATAAGTTCCGGAGCTTTAGATTTCATAGCTGATAATCCATTAGATAGTTTTTCAGAACCGTCTTTGGCGCTGTTAAGTCCATTGATAAGTTCAGGAGCTTTAGCTTGGATAGCAGAAAGTCCGTTGTGAAGTTTATCGGCACCGTCTCTGGCGCTGCTAAGTCCACTTAATAATTCTGGAGCTTTAGCTTTCATATCAGTTAATCCTTGGTAAAGTTTCTTACTACCGTTATCAAGTTCTTGGATACCGATACTAAGTGCAGGAAGTTTAGCTTGAAGTTTGTTCAGTCCTGCATTGATTCTTGCATTTCCATCGACTAGAGCGTCGATTCCACCAGCTAACTCAGGAATTTTTTCATGAATTAATTGGATACCACTTGAAAGTTGATTAAATCCTGCTTGTAATTCAGTTCCTTTACTTGCTAGAGTACCAACACCTTGTGCTAATTCTCCAGTTGTCATCGATGTAGTTAGTGAGTTGACTCCGTTAGTGTAAGAAGAAACACCTTCTTTTAATTTTGGAGTGGCACTTGCTAGTTGGTTAAGACCGTTTACTAACTCACCTGAAGTTAGAGATGATACAGTTGCATCAACTCCACCTTTATATTGATTGAATCCTGCGATAAGAGTAGGAGTTTTTTCGTTCATTACTGTTAATCCAGCTTTTAATTGACCACTTCCGGCAGCAAGTTGACCGACGGCAGATTTAATGCTAGAAAGTCCGTTAATTGATCCTTCAAGGTCAGCTGCAAGAGAGTTTACATCGAATTTATCAAGTTGAGTTTGAATGTAGTTTAATTTTCCTACACGGTATTTCATGCTTGAGTATTTTGATACAGCGCTGTTAATTGCAGAAGTAAGCTCTGCTTTTACCTGACTATTATTATTGCTACTATTTTGAACCGTAGTAGTAGGTTGTGGTGCTGGTGCAGCTGGTGTTGCAGCTGCATCACTTTTAGCTGCAGCAAGAATTTGAGCTTTTTGCTCTGGTTTTAAGTCTATTGATGCTAATGTTTGCTCCAATCCTGAGAAATTAGTAGTAGGTGCAGCTGGTGCAGTAGTCGTAGTTGTTGTTGTCGTAGATTGTGTATCTATACGACTTACAATTTCTTTAAGACTTTCTATTTGAGCACCTAAATCTGTGAAAGCACTAGATAATGGATTAAAGTTAGTTCTATATGTGATTTTTAATCCTTTTAGTTTGTCTAGTGTAGATGTTAGGTTAGATTTTTTAGCGGCTAAGTCACTGTCACTAGGTAAGTTAGAATTTAGTGCATTTAATCCAGTGTTGATTTTATCTGCACCATCTACTAATTTCGGTGTACTTTCAGAAAGTTTAGCAACACCGTTTTCTAGTTCAGTGCCACCTGCAGCTAATCTATTTAAGTCATCTTTTTTAGATGCTAACTTAGAGTTGATTTGAGAAATTCCATCTGATAATCTGTCGATGCCGTTGTTAAGTGTAGCACTTCCGGCGCTAAGTTTTTCTAAATCACCTTTTTTAGCTAGTAGTTTTTCGTTAAGAGTAAGTACTCCGTTAGTATATTTTAAAAGACCTTCTTTAAATGCTTCGCTTCCTTTGTGTAGTTTATCTATTCCATCTGTTAGCATAATACTCTTAGTTTTGAATGTATTAAAACCGATAGTAAGTTGATTAGAACCTGCAGTAAGCTCATTTACTCCAGAAACTAAGACATCTTTTTTATCGTTTAATGTGCTTAGGCCATTTGATAGTTTTCCAGCTCCTTCCTGAAGTTGAGAAACTCCGTTACCAAGTTTTGCACCTCCTTCACTAAGACGATTTAGTCCGGCAGAAAGTCGACCAGAACCATCGGTAAGTTGATCGATACCACCACTCAGTTTTGCGCCCCCTTCGCTAAGACGATTTAATCCAGCTGTTAGGCGATTAGAACCGTCAGAAAGTTCATTGATACCATTACCAAGTTTTGCGCCCCCTTCGCTAAGACGATTTAGTCCAGCAGAAAGTCGACCAGAACCATCAGTAAGTTGATCGATACCACCACTCAGTTTTGCGCCTCCTTCGCTAAGACGATTTAGCCCAGCAGAAAGTCGACCAGAACCATCGGTAAGTTGGTCGATACCCCCGCTCAGTTTTGCGCCTCCTTCGCTAAGACGCTCAAGTCCGGCAGAAAGTCGACCAGAACCATCGGTAAGTTGATCAATACCCCCGCTCAGTTTTGCGCCTCCTTCACTAAGACGACCAAGTCCAGCAGAAAGTCGACCAGAACCGTCGGCAAGTTGATTAATACCACTTCCGAGTTTTTGGCCTCCTTCGCTAAGACGCCCAAGTCCATTGTTCAGTTGGTTTGATGCATCGGCTGCTTTTTGAAGTGAAGAACCAATCTCAGAAAAGTTACTGTATAGAGTAGCTGTATAAGTTTTTACAACTTGATCTTTAACGGTATTTGTTAAGTTACTCGCTACAGTTTCCATGATTTTTTCACCGTTTTTACTCTTGGTAAAGTTAGTAGTAAAGTCGATGTTCATTTTTTCTGGGTTATCGTTTGATAAAGATGTAGCATTTTTAGAGAAGTTTTGTGGTATTGTAACTACCATGTAGTAGTCACCTTCTCGTAATTCTTTATCAGCTGTATCTTTATCGACGAATTGCCAATTTACTTTTTTGTTATCTTTTAGTTTTTCGACCATCGAATTCCCGACTTCTAGAGTTTTTCCATTAAAATCTACTTTTTGGTCTAGGTTAACAACTCCGACTTTCATGTTTCCAGTGTTGTCGTATGGATTCCAAACGGATTTTAGGAAGGTTCCTGAATATAGAACAGGAACTAGAAGAACGGTAGCCATGGTAGCTTTTAACCCTTTACTCTTTAAAAGGCTACTAAATTCTTTTTTTATCATAATTCCTCCAAAGAAATTTCATCGTCGAAATTCCATTATGTTAAATTTAATGATATAATAGTATATCACTTAAGATATTCTACAACTTTATAAACTAAAAGTCAAAATATTTTTTAGTAATAGTGAATTTTTAATATTTAATATTAAAGTATATTATATATAATGGAGATAAAAGCTATAACTTTTAAATTTTATCGTTGTTGATTAATGTATGATAATAATAGTGTTTTAATGAAAAATGAATTATTGTTTAAACTTATAAAAAGATATATATTACTTAAAATAATTTCATTAAGTATTTATATGATTTATCCTAATTAAGGAAAAAAATTGTTCACTATTTATTTGTTAGGTGGCAATTGGTAAAAAAATTTTAAAAATAGTATATTATATTTATTGTGTAAAAAAAGGTAGAAATCCTTAAAAATGGATAACTACCTTTGTTTTAGTGTTAAGTTATGCTAATGCGTGTGATATTTTATGTTTTAAAAGATTGTTAAAACAATTTTGAGCATCTTTTAAATCTTTTGGATCTGGGTGTTTTTTTGATTCTTTAACCATGTCGGCAAGATCTGGTGTAACTTTGTGAATAAAGTTAGGGTCACGCCAAGTAAGGATTTTGAAAACTATCATAACCTTTGGATCAACCTTGCCTTGGCAGACGAAAGTTTCATGGATTCTATTGTTTCTTTCTTCCATAAAGGTGATATAATTATTAATTGAATCATCTGCGTGATAATGTTCACGAGGAACACCACAAGTTAGAAATAGAGCAACGTCTTTACCATGTATTTCTTGTTGATCGATAAAACGTTGCATGTTTTTATTGGCGTTAGTTTTATCTGTCCAAGCACCTAGAATATAGAAATCATATTCTTTTTCTAATTTTTTTCGTTGTTTTTTTATGTCGAGTAAATCTACTTCCCCTAAAGTTTTTATCTGTTCGTAAATAGCTTCGGCTACTTTTTTAGTATTTTTTGTTTTGCTAGAGTAAGCAAGTAAAATTTTCATAAATAAGCCTCCTACTTAGGATATTAGAATAAGTTATCTGACAAGATTATATCTCGTATTAATTAAAATCATATAATTATTATAACAAAAAAATATTCTATTTTAAACTAATAACTGAAAATAATAATCAATTATAAAATTCGAGGAGAATAAAAATTAAAAAAATTGAAAAAATAACCTATTATAATTATAGTTTCAACTAAAAAATAGGAAAAAATTCATGGTTTATGATAAAATACTAATTGATAATGTGGAAGAATAAATATTGTATGAGGATAAGAAGTGCAAATGGAAAAATTATATGAGCTAGCTAGTTACGCATCGTTTATTGTATACCATATAGAAGCGATGGATAAAATAAAAATTCCAAAAACCATGATAAGAGAATATATCAATCTTCAAAAAACAGTAGGAAGTTACCCAAAAGAATTGAATTATGTGACTAGCTTTTATGATAAGAAAACAGGTAGTAGTGGAGCGTTATTTGAAAACTCCGCTGAAGGGAACTATATTTTATCTTATACGGGAACGAATTTTTATTTTGATAGGCAGAAAGATATGTATGCTGATGTAGTAGGTATTTGCTTGGGGCAAGCGGAACATATGGCACCGTGTTATAGATTCTATACACGTATGAAGAAAAAATATGGTGATAATGTTATTTTAACAGGTCACTCACTGGGAGGAAGTATTGTGCAACGTGTTGCGATTGAGTATGATGTACAGCAAAGTATTGTCTTTAATGCAGCTCCGATATATTTAATCGGAGGTATAGATATTTTTATGGATAAGGAAAAAGACGGTGAATTGTACGCTGCTCGTATGAAAAAATATCTTAGAAATGTAAAGAAAACGGCTATTAAAAAATCAACTTTTACAGGTGATGTAAAGAGAGTTGTTTCTGAATATGATATATTTACAAGAATTTCTGAGCTGTTGGCAATTGGTTACTATGTGGGTGATGAAATTATTGTAAAAGAAGCTGGAATGCACGGTATAAAAAGTTTCTTAGATGTATATAGAAAATCATTTGCGGGTTCTTTTGAGAAGAGAGATAATGATGAGTTGTTATCGCTAGAATACAAAGATTTTAGCTTAGCCGAGGTAGGTATTCTTAGTAATTTTTCAGAAGAGCGCATAGAAGGATTAGAGAATCAACTGAATGCACTATTAGTAAGCGATACTGTGATTGATAACTTGAATAAAAATCCTTATAATGTTAATTTTGAGTTTTTTATCAAGGCTATATCAGACAATATTGCGAAGAAAAAAGAAGAACTATAATAGCTTCCTTGTCTGACGTTTTTGTTAGATGAGGAGTCTTTTTATTGTAAGATTACTGGAATTGTTTAACATGGGTTGCAGCTTGTTATAAAATTTTGTGTTTTTTGCATAACTGATAGAGAGTTAATCGTTTGTTTTGTACATTTGTAAGTGAAGTGAGATAAAAAAAGTTAAAAATAAATACCGAATATGATAGAGTTACAGAGAAACTAGCTTCTCTGTAACTCTTGCCTTTTCTCAACAGGAGTTAGCCACCCTAAAGTCTGTATAGGAAGTCGATTAGAACGATATATATATATTTCTTCATTTGGTTAATATAGAGTTTTTATTTCTATGTATTTTTATCGTGGCTAATCTTGTTTCTAAAGTATGAGGTATATATCGTTGTGTTTTTTGTAAGTTTTCTGTTATAGTAGTTTTCATAAGAGTAAATTCCTTTTTTTTATTTGTCGTAATTTTATTATACAGGATTTACTCTTCTTTTTTTATATTGCTTTATATAACATATACAATATATTTATTTGATTTTTTGAAACAAAAAATCAAAAGGCAACTAATCTAACGTAAGATATTTGCGTGAACCTTGCGACTTACTCAATACCTCACTTCGATTGTTTCCTAAATCTATATTTTTTATTTTTTCATCATAACTATTGAAAAAAGTATCGCCAACCAAATATACTTTAAATTTGTATTATAATAATAATATAATATACCATAAACATATATACATAGATTAAATACAATCACTAATTTCAAATTTCTTTTAGAAAGGAATTTAAATGAATAAAAAACTAATATCCAAATTAATAAACTAATAATTATTTTTAAAAATTCAAACATAAATTACTGTGACCTACTTCATACATATCTTTAAATACTTTTTTAGTATTTATTTTTTCTACCTTTTTAATTTTTTTACCATCAATAATATCACCAGCTTTTACTGTAGAAAATTTATTATAATTATCCATGGCTTTAGCTATACTATTGCTTTTTTCTAAGATACTCCCCATAGGAGTTGAAATTAAACTAGTTACTATCTTCATCTTTGTATTCATCGTTTTTTCCTCCTATATTTCACATATATAATACATTTATCCACCGATAGCTAACTGGGCGGCCCCAAAAGTCCTAAAATTTAATAAAGTTCACATGAAAACTCATAGACGCAGTGGTTTATTGATATCTAAATTCGCTTTATAAAAACTTTTTAGATATCTAATAAACTGTGTGGGGGTGACTCGACAAAATAGATTTCTTTGAAATCACGATTTTTGAGTCACTCCCACTCTAAAATATCACGAAAACCATATGTAATCAATATGTAAATCTAAATAATACATTTTCTAAAAATTAATCATTATATATGATATAATATAAGGGTTAGCCACTTTATTTTTTATATTAAATTAAATGTATATATAGTAACCTTAATTACAATTTTAAAAGGGTATTTTTAATTATTATTTTATTTTTAGATAAATTATTACTTAATTTGTTTCAAAACGTCTCAAAATATCTAATTTTTTCCTTATTTTTAATTTTATTATTTATTTGCTTGATTAAATTCAAGGGAAAGAGTATTATTTAAAAAATTTTATTCTAATATTTTTTAAATAATCTTTCTTTATGATCCTTGATTTTAATCATTTTTCGCTATTTTCTTTCTTTGAGAAGCATACGAAAAATATTTAATTTTATTTCTTATGCTTCGACTTTTTATTTTATAGCTAAAAAATCGCCTATAATAGTTTTCATAAGAGTAAATTCCTTTTTTTGATTTGTCGTAATTTCATTATACAGGATTTACTCTTCTTTTTTATATTTTGTCTCACATCAATTGTAACACTACACTGATAGAGTGTTAATCGTTTGCTTAAAGTTGTAACTTCATTGAAAAAAATGATATAATATTGATAACTATGTATATACTCAAGAATATAAAATACTAGTAGTCGATGATGAAGAACCGATTGCTAATATACTAGAATTTAATCTTAAAAAAGAAGGTTACGATGTAATCGTTGCTAATGATGGGGAAAAAGCGGTGGAACTTGCTTTTAATGAGAACCCAGATTTAATTTTACTCGATTTAATGTTACCGAAAAAAGATGGAATGGAAGTATGTAGGGAGGTACGTGCTAAAAAGAATATTCCAATCATCATGTTAACGGCAAAAAATAGTGAAATAGATAAAGTTCTTGGACTTGAATTTGGAGCGGATGACTATGTGACTAAACCTTTCTCAACACGTGAACTTATGGCAAGGGTTAAGGTAAACCTACGTCGTGTTATTAAACAACAAGAGGGAGTAGTTGAGGAGAAAAATGGCGGAGATCTTGTAATTAAAGATATCGTTATTTATCCAGAAGCTTATGTTATTAAGAAAAATGGTGAAGAAATTGACTTAACACGTAGAGAATTTGATTTATTCTATTATCTTGCGCAACACCGAGGACAAGTTTTAACAAGAGAAAATCTTCTGCAGACGGTATGGGGCTATGATTACTTTGGTGATGTTAGAACTGTGGATGTAACTGTAAGAAGACTACGTGAGAAAGTAGAGAATGACTCATCTCAACCTGAGTATATTATGACACGTCGTGGTGTTGGTTACTTTATAGGTGAAGAGTAATGAGTTTTTTTGGAAAGAGATTTAAGAAAAGATTCTTTTCATCAATTCGTACTAAGTTCGTAATAGTTTATGTATTGGTTAATATAATTTCATTACAACTTATCGGATTGTTCTTTACAACACAATTAAGAAATAGTAATGTGAATACATTTGAACAGAATATTATCGAACAGGAAAAAATCTTAAACTACCATGTTCGTGAAGAATTGGAAAAAACTAGTAGTGGAGATGGTTCGAAAGATACGGAAGATAGTACTAGCCAAGATGAGTCTTCAAAGAATAGCAGAGATTCGAAGAGTAATAGAGATTCAAAGAGTGGTATAGCTAAACTAGTTAGTGAATTTAATATTCAAAAGTTATTATTAGTTAATGTTATAGATAATGATTCAAAAATCTTAGCGACTTCTTCGAAAAATGGTAATGATGAATATCTTGCTAAAAGGTCGTTTGATCCATTGGTAAGTCAAGTTATAAAAACAGGAGAGAGTACTAAACAGATTCAAAATAATGCTGACAGCAACAAGCGTGTGTGGATCTATGTGAGTCCTGTTAAAAAGGATAATGAAGTTATTGGTGTAATCTCTCTTATGGCGGATATAGAGAGTGTTTATCAAGAGGTAAATGGTATTTCTAAAATCTTCATAGTGGGAACTATTCTATCGATATTAATTACTACAGTAATAGGATTCGTAGCTTCAAAAACGGTGACGAGCTCTATTGAGAAGATGAGTTCACAGGTTAAGAAGATGGCTCTGGGGAACTACGGTACAGTAGTTGGTATAGATGCAGATGATGAAATCGGAGATCTGGCGAAAGTATTTAACCAAATTTCTAAAAGAATTGAAGAAGAGCAGGCTGTTACTGAGACTGAACGTAGGAAGCTTGCGACGATTATCGAAAGTATGATGGATGGAATTATTACGACAGATAATAATGGTAAAATAATTCTGATTAATACTAGTGCGGAAGATATGCTGGGTGGTCGTGATGATGAAATCTTTATCGGAAAAGATGTTTTGAAGATTCTTAACATCACTGAATACGAAAGTATAGAGGAGATACTAGAAGCGGAAGATAGTCTTCTTGTAAATACCTCAAAAACGGATGAAGAGCTACTTTTACGTGCTGAAATTTCTAAAATAGAAAAAGAGGATAAGGAAGATTTAACTCAGATGTCAACGGAGTTGGAAGGATATATTATCGTGCTTTATGACGTAACAGATCAAGAACGTCAGGAAAAAGAACGACGAGAATTCGTATCTACAGTATCTCACGAACTTCGTACTCCTCTAACAACGATGAACAGTTACATCGAAGCATTAGAAGAAGGTGTTCTTGAGGATAAAGAGCTTGCGCCACAGTTTATCGATACGATTCATAAAGAAACGACTCGTATGATAAGAATGGTAAATGAGCTTATGCAACTTGGTAAGATGGACATCAAAGAGGAGCATTATGAGAAAGAATTTATCGATATTAATAAGATGCTTGAACAAATTACCGATAGATTCGCTTTAACACATCCTGAGAAAAACTTTATAAAGCATATTCCTAAGAGTCCGATATTTGTAGAAGGTGACCAGGATAAACTTACACAGGTATTTGATAATATCGTAAATAATGCGATAAAATACTCTCCTAATGGTAAGAACATTACAATAAGGGTGAGACAGAACTATCACCACAATAGGGTGAGTATTTCTATTAAAGATGAAGGTGTAGGAATTCCATTAGTCCACATTGACAAAATCTTTAATAGATTCTACAGAGTTGATAAGAGTAGACAAAGAAGTATGGGAGGAACAGGTTTAGGCTTGGCTTTGGCTAAGACTATAGTGGAGGCCCATAAAGGTCGTATTTGGGCGCAAAGTAGAGAGGGTTATGGAAGTATTATATTCGTAACACTACCTTGTGAACAAATTGATGATGAATGGTTATAGAGGTAAATAATATGAAAAGTAAAAGGAAAGAAACTGTTAAATCAGTTGTATTAGGAATATTAGTTCTAATGAGTTTAACGCTATCTTATCTTATTATTACTTATCAACCAGATTATGAGATTTTTACGAAAAGATCTACTCAAAAATCGGTTGAATCAGACAAAAATAGTCTTTTAAACTTTTTGATTCCTGATAGTGTCGTAAAAAACTATGAAGGCTCAAGAGAAGAACCGATAGTTCAGAATTCTATAACAAAGGTAGCAAGTGTTGATGCTGTAAAGAATAAAAGGGTATTGAAGGATTTGTTGTCGATAATCTCAGATAGCGAAAGTACAGAGTCTAGGGTTAGAAATCGAAATATAGAAGATATTACAACGAATAATGTTGAAAAAATCATGATAAATTATAAGGTGACCTTGGATTCAGCTTTGGTGAAACCTTTGTTCTTCTCAGAGGAAAATTCTAATATCAGTTTGGAATTTGATACGATAGTTTTACTAAAAGAAAGACCAAATATGATTTATTTATATAAAAAAGATGATAAAAACTATCTACAGATTACTCTGAAGGATGAAATCTATAGCAGGGTAAATAGTAAGTTTAATGAGAAAAAACAAAGCTATGCCAAGTATAGTTTGAATAATAGATTTATCTATTTGAAAGAGTCTGATGAGGATAGTGTTATAGATGAATACAGTGCTGAAGAGATTAGTTTAAATAGGTTAGCTAAGGATATTTTTGAGAAAAAGGATAATCTTAGAATTAGTAATGAGGATGAAGTGACCGATGGTTATGGTATCTTACGATCTATAAACAACAGATTAGTATATACAAACCCGTCGAACGAAGGTGGGAAAGAAGTTGGAGCTACAGTCGCTATAAACAATACCATGAGTTTCTTGGGACTTGGATATATAGGTGATACAGATTATCAGCTTACTACCGCTTTAGAAGGAATTACTATTTTCCAAGAAGCTTATAAGGATTCGATAGCTTTTAGTAAAGAAGGTCATGCTGATATTATTTCTGAGGATAATAGTAGTGGAATATATAAGCTAACTTCACCAAAGATACTTACAAAGACTTATCTTTCATCAAAAGAAGCGGAACTTTACTCTGTTGAGAAAACTGAATATGTAATTAATTATCTTTATGAAAGAGTTAACCTTAAAGAAATAGGTGATATAGTTCTGGTATGTAAAATATAATGATAGATATATGAGTTTTAAAAAATTAAAAGAGATGATTGACAAGGGAGAGAGACTATGAACTGGGGTAAGATGAAGACGTTGTTTATTTACCTATTTGTTGCGCTTAATGCTGTCTTGTTAACATTTTATATATATACAGTTCAGAAGAATAAAACAGAGATAGTTCAAGAAAAAGAAATTATTGAACGTTCTATGAAAAATGATAACATAACTGTAGAAGAAAATGCAACGAAACGTGATAATCTTGGTTATGTGAATGTTACAATTTCTGATTTGAAGGATATCCGTAAGGAAGATAGTGGTCTAAAGTATGAAGTTGAAAATGTTGATAAGACATCTACTTTAAAAGTCAGTTCAGAGAATGCTATTACCAATGTAAACAAAGGTAGTTATAGAGCTGAATTAGATTCATTCTTGCTAGAAAAAATGAAATTAAGTGCAAATTATATTTTTTCTAGTTATAATTCATCAAAAAATGAAGTTATCTTTGAACAGCAAATAGATAGTTTTAGAGTATTTTCAAATAAAAATGCACGAATTGTCTTTAGTGTTGAAAGTAATGGAGATATTAGAAACTTCACATTGACGAGTGTTTCGAATATAAGAAAAGATAAGAACGAGGCGCTAGTGCCATCTAGTCAAGCGATAAATAGATTATATCACGAAGACTTAATTCCTAAAAACTGTCGCGTACGCACTACTTTAGGGTATTATACCTATATTTCACAAACGGAAAATCAAGTGTTGATACCGACTTGGAATGTAGAAATAAGTGATAAAGATGGCCAAATTAGCAACTATTATGTAGATGCAATAAATCTAAATGTACTGAACAGAAAAGGGCATAGCTCATAGATAGGTATTTAAAAATAAAGAAAAACTATTCGTTGTAATAAGTGCAACGAATAGTTTTTTTGTGTATTAATCAGCTAAGTAAGCTTTTAGCATCCAAACATTTTTTTCTAATTGAGTTTTTAATCCTAATGCTAAGTCAGAAGTACCTTGATCTCCTTCGTCTTCAGCTACACCCATAAGGTGAGTTAAGTCGTTGATTAATATTTTCAAATACTTCGTGTAGTGTGTAGAAGCTACGTCCTTTTACATACCAGTGGAAGCTGTGTAATTTTGTGTATAATACTGTTAAGTTAGCAACAAGTTTGTTTAATTCTGTTGTGCGTGTCATAATAATATCTCTCCTTTATTTTTGAATTTATGCTTAAATTATAGCACCATGAATTGTAAGTGTAAAGTTTAAAGCTTATAACAGTTATTGAGAATTATTCTCTAAAAAGAATGTTGATTTAGCAATGTTTCCTAAGAGAAAGAAATATAAATGATAATCGATATCAGACATATTTATTAATTTAAAAAATTTGAAATAAATTTTATTAGTTGATAAAATAAAGAGCGAAAGGGGTAGAATCGATGGCAAGATTGTGCATAATTTTAATAAAACTATATAGACGATATATATCACGTTATACAAGACCGACGTGTAGATTTTCTCCTACATGTTCAAGTTATGCTTTGGAAAGTTATAAGAGATTTGGTTTTTTCTTAGGTACATATTTAACTGTTAAGAGGTTATTAAAGTGTCATCCACTATATAAGGGTGAGTATTTTGATAATGTACCTTTATTTAAGAAAGATATATTCAAATTTGGAAGAAAAAAATAAAGGGGCCGCTAATGTTAGCTGCCTCTTTATTTTGGGCGAAATTGTTATTTGGATAAAAATTGGGAATGTTTGATCATGTTTGCGGAACTAGAAGAAGTTCTCTTACAAAATAACTTTTCTAAAAATTTATCTAATTAAGGTATTTGTACGGTAAATCCTCATAATTATCTACAAATGCAAAGTTTTTACTGTTATTTAGTGATGCTATTTCCTGCATTTAACCATGCGGCAATTCCGCCCGGAAATCTATAGACATTTTTATATCCAGCTTTTTTGCTAAGACTGCTCCAACGTTGCTTCTTTCACAAGCTACAAAACCACAGTATATAACTATTTTTTTGTCTTTATTATCCCCTAGAGTTTTTAAAAATGCTTCTTTTTCTTCTGGTTTTAAATCTTTCATCTCTTTTGGTAGATCAGCATGAACCGCATCTTTAATTTTTGTTTTTTCAAATCGATTCGCAGGAATTGTATCAACTAGAATCATGTCTTCGTTATTGTCTATAGATTTCTTCAATCCATCTGCGCTAATCAGATTGTAATCCCCTGTTTTTGTAGCTTTAACTAATTTTATAGCTGCCTTTTCTACTTCATTTTCTTTTCCGTCTTTTGCAGAACGATTAAGCCCATCTCCGTTCCTGCAACCTACTAAGGAAACTGAAAGTAATATACTAGATAAAGCTAGTGTAATTTTATTTTTTTCATAAAGTCAGCCCTACTTTAACTTTCACTTTTATTATAACATAAAAAAATACATATATAAACAAAATATATAATAAAATTTATTATTCTTAAAAAATATAATAATTCTGATTAACGTTGATTTTAATATGTAAACTAAAAATTATATAATGAATTATATAGTTTATGATAAAAAATTAATAAGTTTATTAATTAAAATTGTTGTTAAATATCAAAGTAATTTTTTATATTTTTTATGTAAAAAATAAAACTCTAATGAATAATGCATTAGAGTCTGTGAGTTACTAATATTTATTTTTTGTTAAGTATTGTTGAAATTGATTTAAGAATTTTTAAAACAATTTTATCTTTTTTATTAGCTAATAATTTTGTAATAGAATTAGACGTTTTAGTATTTTTTTCATTTTCTTTATTAGCTAGCATCCTTTTGACGAAGTCTGGCATTTCAGGCTTTTCGCCATCTTTTTTATTGGCTAACATTTTCTTAACGAAGTCTGGCATTTCAGGCTTTTCGCCACCTTTTTTATTAGCTAACATTTTCTTAACGAAGTCCGGCATTTCTCCTTTTGGTTTATCCATTTCATTAAATGTTGTTTTCTCTGGATTATGTGAGATAAAAGGATTGTTTTTGTTAGCTTCAATCGTTGACACAAGAGCCTCAATTAGACGAGAATCGTAGTTCGGCATTGGTGGTCTATGATAAGCTACTCCAAACTCCTCACAAAGTTCTCGACATTCAACATCATTATCGAAAAGAACTTCGATGTGTTCGCTTATAAAGCTAAGTGGAACAAATATATAATGTTCAGGATGTTCTTTTTGATCTCTTAAGTACTCAAGAACATCAGGCTTAATCCAAGGCATACCGATATCACTTTCACTTTGCCAAGTATTCGTATAGTTTTCTTTTTCAAGACCTATTTTTTCGGCTATAAGTTTTGTCATATCAAAGATTTGATCTACGTATGGATCACCAAGTATTCGTATAGTTTTCTTTTTCAAGACCTATTTTTTCGGCTATAAGTTTTGTCATATCAAAGATTTGATCTACGTATGGATCATTATATTTTAAAGCTATTTCAGGTACGCTGTGTGCAGAGAAAACTACTTTATAGCTATCTTCTTTTACTTCTTCAGTAATAATTTTTTTAATTTCATCTGCCCAGAATTCAATTAACTTCTCTTCTTTGTACCAAGATTTAATTATATTAAACTTAATTTTATCACTCTTAATAAAAGTAGCTTTAGAATGAGATATTTTTACTTTAGAATTATCAATAACTTTTTCAATTCTAATAATATCACTAATATTTGCATTTACTTTTAAAATACCTATTTTAACTTGTAAATTTCCATTTTTATCTGGTAATGTCTGTACATATCCGTTTTCATTTAAACTTAGAACTTTAACTTCTTCACCTAACATTAAAGGTTCATTTAATATATTAGATTCAGTTTCTTTTTTAATCATTTT
>QWCI01002649.1_pt1 | contig 16125 bp, 6 predicted proteins | sample 1972541 | NCBI WGS metagenome assembly QWCI01 (sample SAMN09866712, study PRJNA288562) | Human oral metagenome isolate term3_saliva, whole genome shotgun sequencing... | isolation source: mouth | host: Homo sapiens | place: USA: California | reverse complement strand
TTGGAAGAAGATGCCAGTCTTGTATCGGTGCGTTTGTTGTTTGATGGAGTTTACATGAATGCCCAAGTCTATATCAACGGGCAAGTGCTGGGCTATTATCCCAATGGCTATACACCCTTTTCTTATGATGTCACTCCTTATCTAAGAAATGATGGGACGGCTAACCAGCTTGCAGTTTTTGTGGAAAATCAGCAACCTAGCAGTCGTTGGTACTCTGGTAGCGGTATTTACCGAGAAGTCAAATTGTTGATTACAGATTCGGTGCATCTGGATTTATATGGGATTAAGATAGTAAGTCCCAAGCTCAAGGAACAAAGAGATGGATGGGTTGAAACTCAGCTTGAAAGTATGGTTTCAAATGATGGATCTCAGTCCGTGTCGGTATATTTAGAACAGAGTATCTGGTATGATGGGCAGCAGCTGTCAGACTGGCAGGCAACAGACTCTCTAGTGATTGAGTCTGGGGACAAATATTCTTTCCACCAAGCAATATCAATTTTCCAATTTCCAACCTTTGCTTTGGGATATTGACCATCCTCATCTCTATCAGTTGAAGACTCGCATCTACAAAAATGGCATTTTGGTTGATGAAGAAGAGGAGACTTTTGGTTACCGTTATATGGATTGGCAAGCGGATAAGGGCTTCTTTCTAAATGGTAACTGGTTGAAGATTCATGGGGTTTGTTTGCATCATGACTACGGGGCGCTGGGAGCTGTGGAAAACAGGTCAGCTGCTGAGAGACGCTTGCGCCAGATGAAAGAAATGGGGGTCAATGCGATTCGAATCACGCATAATCCAGCCAGTAGTATATTGCTGGATGTGGCTGCCAAAATGGGACTACTCATCCAAGAAGAAGCTTTTGATACCTGGTATGGAGGCAAGAAAGAATATGACTATGGTCGCTTTTTTGAGAAAGAAGCGACTCATCCAGAAGCGAAAGCAGGCGATTTCTGGTCAGATTATGATTTGCGCACCATGATTGAGCGTGGCAAGAACAATCCAGCCATCTTTATGTGGTCCTTGGGAAATGAAGTCAGCGAAGCAAATGGTGATGCTCATTCATTGAAGACGATCAAACGCTTGCTAGAAAGGGTCAAAGAGGTTGATGATAGCCGTTTTGTGACCATGGGAATGGATCAGTTCCGCTTTGACGATGGTTCTGGAGGTCATGAAAAGATAGCCAATTTGCTGGATGTGGTGGGCTTGAATTACTCAGAAGACAATATTGACGGGATTCGCAAAAGACATCCCAAGTGGCGTCTTTATGGGTCTGAAACCTCATCGGCTACACGGACGCGTGACAGCTATTTTCGCCCAGATAAGGAATGGGTTGGAGATAATCGTCGAGTGCGGAATTTTGAACAGTCGGACTACGGCAATGATCGAGTTCCTTGGGGAAAGACAGCGACGGCCTCTTGGATAGCAGATAGAAATAGGTTAGACTATGCGGGTCAATTTATTTGGACAGGAGTGGACTATATCGGTGAGCCGACCCCTTGGCACAATCAAAACGACACGCCTGTAAAAAGTTCCTATTTTGGGATCGTGGATACGGCGGGGATTCCTAAAAATGACTATTATTTCTATCAAAGTCAGTGGTTGGACCTAGATCAGCATCCCATGGTTCATATCCTGCCCCATTGGAATTGGGAAATCCACAAGAGTTATCAACAAGTTGTGGATAAGTATGGGGATATTCCTGTTAGAGTGTATTCAAATGCTGATTCAGTAGAGATATTTCTCAATGGAAAATCCAAAGGCAGGAAGACTTTTCAGGAAAAATGGACTTCAGATGGCAGAAAATACCAAGAGGGAGAAGGTTCTGGTCAACTCTATCTCGAATGGCGTTTGGCTTATCAACCGGGAGAATTGCGTGCTGTGGCCTATGACAGTCAAGGTCAGCTTGTGGCAGAAGATAGGGTGGTGACTGCAGGTAAGCCAGCCAAAATCGGGTTACATGCCGAGAAAACAAAACTGGAGCCAGATGGGCAAGACATCCTTTATCTCTATTTTGATGTATTGGACAAGGATGGAAATTGGGTGCCGAGTGCTTCCAATCAGCTTCATTTTAAAATTGAGGGCACTGCTCGCATTGTGGGTGTGGATAATGGTAGGCAGGCCAGTCGTGAACGTTACCAAGCACAGAAAAATGGTCTGTTTAAGCGGAAAGCCTTCCATGGCAGAGGTGTCCTCTTAGTTCAGAGCTTGGAGCAGGTAGGTCAAGTGAGAGTAAAGGCTAGTGCTAGAGGGCTAGAGCCAGCAAGTTTTGATATATTAGTGGGAGAGGCTTTGGATTGCCAGCCAGTGAAAAATCAGCGCTTGTTTGAGATTCGAGTGGACAAGCAGGCAGGTTTGCAAGAAGGAGATTTCCCAGCTATTGGACTTTATCCACAAACTGTGGATAACCCTGTGAACAAGGTGGGGAATAGTGAAGTGATTTGGGAGACGATTGGTAGTGCCCACGCTATTATCAAACAGGGAGTACTTCATTGCTTGTCTGCAGGCGACTTGGCTATCCGCGCCAGTTATCAAGGGAAAACCTATCAAACTCATTTGCAGGTTGCAGAAAATACCTCACTAGGTCAGGCAGTTTCTGTAAGACCACTTCGCTTGTATACAGATAAGGGGACTTATCCACAGCTGCCGTCTTCAGTTTTGGTGGACTATGAGTTCGGTGGTGCAAAACGAGTCAAGGTTGTTTGGGAGGAGATTCTTGAAGAAGCTTTGGTAAGATTTCATGAGCTTACAGTATCTGGCCAGTTAGAAGGTCTGGATTTAAAGGCTTCTGCTCAGGTTTGTGTTCAAGGGATTTGCGCTATTGAGTCTGAAAGGGTTTGGACTCTTGTCAAGGAACCCCCACACTTACCAGATCGAGTTAAGCTAGTCTTATCAGATGGCAGACGAGATATGGCCAAGGTGACTTGGGATGAACTCGAACCCCAAGTCTATGCTCAGGTAGGAGAATGTGTACTTACAGGACAAGTAGCGGGCTGTGAGTTACCAGCAACAGTCACCATTCATGTGACAGATGCCAGTGTAGATGGGAAAGTTATTTCCAATCAGTGGACAGGTTCCACCCTGCCTCTGGTCTTTGCTTCCCACTCAGAGCCGAATCACCCAGCTTCTTACCTCAATGACAAGGTCATTGCTCAGAAGAAATCGACAGCCAATACTTGGATTGCCAAGTCAGAGCAAGCCAGCGTGGGTATTCTTTTTGGAGATGCAGGGATTTTAAAACCGCGATTTGTGGATAACCTGACCTTGTATTATGTTGAGAATCAAGAATACGTGGCGATGGATCCGACTTTTATTGATTATTATGTGGGGAATGAGCCTGCCTTGCCTCGGACTCCTAATCATTTGGACAAGGATTCCCTGCTTAAGCATGAGGAGAATTGGCACCCTGTATCAGGTATCCGAAAAATTTCAAGTGATAAGGATGAAGAGATTCGTTTTGAATTTGACAAGGTGGAAACTTATGCCCTTCGTCTTCGATTTGAAAACTTGGCAAGCCCCCTAGCGTTAACGGAATTGCAAGTATATGCCAAAAAAGTAAAGAAAAATGTAGATAGGAAGTAATATGGTAAGAGAAATAAAACCGCACGGCTCCTTGCCTAGTCAGGCCCAGCTAGCTTATTTAGAGGATGAGCTAGCAGCCTTTATCCATTTTGGTCCCAATACCTTTTATGATCAGGAATGGGGGACAGGTCAGGAGGATCCTGAACGCTTTAACCCGACACAGTTAGACGCGCGTGAGTGGGTTCGCGTGCTCAAGGAAACGGGCTTCAAAAAGTTAATTTTGGTGGTCAAGCACCACGATGGCTTTGTCCTTTATCCGACAGCTCACACAGATTATTCGGTTAAAGCCAGTCCTTGGAGGAATGGAGAGGGGGACTTGCTCCTTGAAGTATCCCAAGCTGCTACAGAATTTGATATGGATATGGGGGTCTACCTATCACCGTGGGATGCCCACAGTCCTCTCTATCATGTGGACCGAGAAGCGGACTATAATGCCTATTATATGGCTCAGCTGAAGGAAATTTTATCAAATCCTGCCTATGGAAATGGAGGGAAATTTGCTGAGGTCTGGATGGATGGAGCCAGGGGAGAGGGAGCGCAAAAGGTCAGTTATAAATTTGAAAAATGGTTTGAAACCATTCGCGACCTGCAGGGCGATTGCTTGATTTTCTCAACAGAAGGCACCAGTATCCGCTGGATTGGCAATGAACGAGGGTATGCAGGTGATCCTCTATGGCAAAAGGTGAATCCTGATAAACTAGGAACAGAAGCAGAGCTGGACTATCTTCAGCACGGAGATCCCTCGGGTACGATTTTTTCAATCGGTGAGGCAGATGTTTCCATCCGGCCAGGCTGGTTTTACCACGAGGATCAGGATCCTAAGTCTCTCGAGGAATTGGTAGAAATCTACTTTCACTCGGTTGGGAGAGGAACTCCACTCCTGCTTAATATTCCGCCGAATCAAGATGGTCTCTTTGATACAAAGGATATTGAACGACTCTATGAATTTGCGGCCTATCGCAATGAGCTCTATAAAGAAGATTTGGCTCTGGGGGCTGCGGTATCTGGTCCTGCTCTTTCCGCGGACTTTGCCTGTCACCATTTGACAGACGGCTTTGAGACCAGCTCTTGGGCAAGCGATGCAGATTTGCCCATCCAGTTAGAACTTGACTTAGGGTCACCGAAAACTTTTGATGTAATTGAGTTAAGAGAAGATTTGAAGCTGGGGCAACGAATCGCTGCTTTTTATCTGCAAGTAGAGATGGACGGCATCTGGCAAGAATTTGGCATGGGCTTTACAGTTGGTCAAAAGCGCCTCTTGCGAGGTCCACTAGTAGAGGCACAGAAGGTGCGCGTGATCATTACAGAGGCACAATCTATGCCTGTATTGACCAAGATTGCCCTCTATAACACTCCGAGCTTATCACAAAAAGTAGCTGTTCAGGGACTAGCATTTGCAGAAAAAAGTCTAGCTGTGACAAAGGGAGAGACTCTTCATTTTAGGATTGAACGTAGCGAAAGTAGTACCCCTTTGGAAGCTAAGATTTCGATTCAACCGGGGACAGGTGTTCATGGTGTCGTCTATCAGGACGAGATTCAAGTCCTTCAATTCCAAGTAGGGGAAAGCAGAAAAGATTTGTGCCTACCAACCCTGTATTTTGTTGCTGATAAGACCCTCGATTTCTATCTGAATCTGACTGTTAATGGACAACTGGTTGATCAAGCTCATATTTTAGTTGAAACGAGATAAAATATCTTCACAATTCATTTCCTTTCCGAATAAATAGATAGTGGCAGTGAATCTAGTAAACCTAGATTTAAAACTATGGTATAATAAAAGGAGGAAGTGGATGATTCTAAGACATCCAGGCATCAGCCCAACTAATGACTTGGTTGCTAAGAAAATTTTTAGCAATCCAGAAATCACTTGTCAATTTATCCGCGATATGCTGGACTTGCCAGCAAAAAATGTGACGATTTTGGAGGGAAGTAATATTCATGTCTTACCTTCCCTACCTTACTCGGCACAGGATTTCTATACCAGTATAGACGTCTTGGCGGAGTTGGATAATGGCACTCAAGTAATCATTGAGATTCAAGTGCATCATCAGAATTTTTTCATCAATCGCCTGTGGGCTTACCTTTGCAGTCAGGTCAATCAAAACCTAGAAAAAATTCGCCAACGAGAGGGCAATACTCACCAGAGCTACAAACATATTGCTCCAGTATACGCAATCGCTATTGTGGATAGTAATTATTTCTCAGATGATTTAGCATTTCACAGTTTTAGTATGCGAGAGGACACGACAGGTGAGGTTTTAACCATCACAAACAATGGACAAGAAAACCATCTAGTCAAGATGGCGTTCTTGGAACTTAAAAAATACAAAGAAACCAGCAAAGACGAGGTTCGCAAGCCGTGGTTGGAGTTTTTCGGGAATAAACCCTTTACCCAACAACCTGAGCGAGCCATCAGCCAAGCAGACCAACTGCTGGACTACAAGAGCTGGTCCGAGGAGGACAGGAAGATGTTTAGTCAACTACGTATGCGCGAAGAACAGGCATTGTTGGCACAGGACTATGCTTTGGAAACTGCTAGGGCGGAAGGCATTGAACAAGGTTTAGAACGAGGTCTTGAACGTGGGCGAGCTGAGGGTATTGAAAAAGGTTTAGAACAGGGACTGGAACGAGGTAAAGTTGAAGGAAGGGAAGAAGGAAAACTCTTTGCTTTCCTAGACATGGTTTGCCAAGGTCTTCTGACTTCGGAGGTTGCAAGTCAGCAGTTAGGTATGACTGTCTCTGAGTTTGCGAGCGAGCCATCAGCCAGGCAGACCAACTGCTAGACTATAAGAGCTGGTCCGAGGAGGACAGGAAGATGTTTAGTCAACTACGTATGCGCGAAGAACAAGCCTTGTTAGCATAGGACTATGCCTTGGAACAAGCTGAAGAAAAGGGCTTAGAACGTGGTCGAGCAGAGGGTATCGAAGAGGGATTAAAAGTAGGCTTAGTAAATCTAGTCAGCCAAGGTCTTTTGACTTCTGAAGTTGCCAGTCAACAGCTAGGTATGTCAGTCGCTGAGTTCGAGGCCTTGTTGTAAGTAGAAAGTGATGACATGTTACCGAAATGAGGTAGCATGTTTTATTTTTGGTTCATATGTTTTACGAATAATTTTTTCTTATGTAGCGTAAAAATAATTTATTTGACCCTTCAAACTTATTTATTTCTCCACTAACCCTATATGAATGCGCTATCTTTATGGATGGAATTAAAACAAAAGCAAATTCGTTATAAAAACATGTGAATTATTTATTTATAAAAACGAGAAAATATACCGATTTGATTTTTCTGAAAATTCCTTACTTTCCCAAAACGCTTTTTTTTTTTTTTTTTGCGAAAATTTCAATTCAAATCATTTGCATATATATTGAAAATAAGATAAAATGTAAATTGTAGATTTCTGTGTGCAGGTGTCATGTGGAAATCAAATCAATTAACCTTATAAAAGGAGAAAAGAAAATAATGGAAAACAAACCATCTATGAGTCGTGTTGAACGTCTGCACCGTGAAAAGGTCACGCGTTACTCGATCCGTAAATATAGTTTTGGGGCGGCTAGTGTAGCGGTCGCTGCTCTTTTCATGTTCTTGGGGAATGGGGCTGTATCAGCTAATGAACTAAGCAAACAAGAGACATCTGTAGAAGCAACAACTCCAACTTTGGACAAGACCCAACTTGAAAGCTACATTTCAGAAATTGAGACAAAACTTTCTAACGGTTCTTATGCTAATAAAACAGAAGAATCTGTAGCATTATTAAAAGCAGACCTAGAATCTGCAAAAGCTACATTAGCGAACGCAACTACTCAAGCTGAACTAAAAAAAGCTTACAGTAAACTTGTCACTACAGCTAACTCTAAATTAAGAAACAAGCCTGTAGAGAAAAAAGAAACTCCAGCAGTAGATACAACTGAAGGTAAAGAAACTGTAGGTAAGTCAGCTGAAAACACTGAGAAAAAACCTGACTCTAACTCAATCGAAAACACAGGATCTAATGATGCTCGTAACGGTAAAGAATTAGATAAAAACAATGCGTTTAGAACAGAAGCAACTGCTGCAACGCATGAAGCAACAACAAACAAAGTAGGAAACATTAGTTACACTATGGAGTTTTCTGATGATGCTAAAAAAGAAATTTATCTTTATAACCAAGAAGATACAAATATTGATATCACTGTGAATTCCACTGCAGGAAATATTAGTTCAGTAAAAGTTAGAGGTGGGGGTAACAGACCACTTGATGAAGCAACTAAAGATAGTGCTGTTCAAATTGATGGATTTGGTTGGAGTTATACTCAAACTTTAACTGAAACAGCTGGTCCAGTAACGATGAATATTACTGGTAAGACTAATGAGAGATTTTTAGGTCTTACTCCTACTAACAGACGTGAAGATCAAAATTCGGTTTTAGGAGATAGATATTTAGTAGTTACAGATACGGCAGGTGGAAGTGTCAGCGCATCTTCTAACGGATCAAATCAACCAGGATTCTTTAAATTAGTTGTTAAATCTCAAACATATAAGTACGATATTAAAGATTTAACTGAGGAAAGACGTATTACAGTTAATGATATTGATAATATTACACCAACAGAGTTAGCATCAATTAAATCTAGATTAAAATTAGAATATTCTAAAAAAAGTAATGATGCACGATTTGTACGTGGAGCGACTGTTGCTAATCCTACTTCATTAATTGATACTGTTGCAGTATCAACAACTGAACCTAGCAAGCTTGTTGTAACATATAAAGATGGTTCTGTAGATACAATCGAAAAAAGTAAAGTTTTAAACGTAAAACCAGTAGGAATAATCCCATTCTCTAATCCAACTGCAAAAGAAATTTATGTATATAAAGGAGAAGAGACGAATATTGAATTTGGCGTAACAGATGATTCTGGTAAAATTAAAGATCTTCGTATCGTACAAGGTTCAGCTATTATGGGAGCTTCTGGGGCAGAAAAAGGTCAGGTTAGAAATGAATATGGTCTAACAATGACTTCTGAAACGAATGCAAATGGTATTGAAGCAACAACGGCTAATCCAGCTATCACAAGAATTACAGGTACTGTGGATGTTCTGGGGAAACCAAAATTTGTAGGTCCACTAATGACAAGATATCTAGTTGCAGAAGATTTAGATGGAGCACTATTCTCTAATCCAGACGCCAATAAGAATATGGATCAAGAAGGGGCTTTCAAACTAGTAGTTCGTGAACAAACTCAGAAATATGATGTCCAACTTCAAGGTGCTGAATCGAATAAAATAGCAGTTGCTGATGTAAATAACCTTTCGGCAGAAGATTTTGAAAAAATTAAAAATAATATTAAAATCGTTTACAACACAGCTGATGATGCAAGATTAAAAGATAAAGATGAAACAAGACATGGTTCATTAGTAAAAAACGCATCACAATATATTCAATCTATTACTAATTCTGGAAATAATATTGTAGTGACATATAAAGATGGTTCTACAGATACGATTGAAAAAACATCAGTTCTACGTTCTGCACATGGTCCAGTAGTTACTAAAACAGCTCGAGCAAATGGTAGTTTAAATGAAGATGGTATTTATTCAACAGACAGAACGTTGAAGGGAACAGGGACACCGGGAGCTACGATTAAAGTATCAGTTAAAGATGAACAAGATCCTACACAATTAAGAACTTTATATGATAATGTTACAGTAGGAACAGATGGAAATTGGTCAGTAGATCTTACACATGGATTATATAGTAATATTACTAATCAAACACAACTTTATCCTAGAGAACCTCTTTCAGTTACTCAAACAGTAAACGGATTAGAAAGTGTTGAAACAGTAGTTTCGGTTGCATTAGGAGATTCTAAAGTTTTACCATCAGAAGCTTCAAAAGATGGAGCTAGTGTGGTTGCAGGAAGCAACAAATTAGTAGTAAAAGTACCACATGATGCAGGAATAGCTTATGTTGATTATAAAAATAAAGAAACGGATGCAAGAAGTGAATTAGCTTTCAAACGTGAAAATAAAGATAGTCAATGGACTATGAAAGATGCTTCTAAAGCAACAATTACATCTGTTACTTCAGATGGTTTCTATGACACTGTCACACTTGAAATGAAAGAAAAAATCAAAGAAGGAACAGATGTACGAGTTGTTTCAAATATTTATGATGGTAAGTATTCAAGTCCAGTGAGTTGGGTATCAACACCTGTAAGTAACGAAAAACCAACACTTACTTCTGCAAACGGTCAAACAGAAACTACAGTAAATGTAGGCGATACTGTTAACCCTGTTGATTTTGTGACTGCAGCAGACCATGAAGATGATAAGAATGCAACACTTGGAACAAAAGGAACAACTGAAGTTGTTTCAGTAAATGGTGACGAAACTGTTAAGACTATTGATACAACAACTGCGGGAAGCTATGTTGTTAAGTATAAAGTTGTAGATAGCCAAGGAAAAGAATCAGATGTATTAACTCATACAGTAATTGTAAATCTTAATAAACAACCTGCTATCGATGCAGTAACACAAGCAGCTACTGCACAAATTGAAAAAATTAATGGTAACACTGCTGCAACCAAAGAAGAAAAAGATGCAGCAATTGCTAAAGTAAACAATGATAAGCAAGCAGCTATTGATGCAATTAATGCTGGCACTGTTAAAACTCAAGATGCTCTAACAAAAGCACAGAATGCAGGTACAACTGCGATTTCAGCAGATAACCCAGTAGTAGCGAAGAAAGACGCAGCAAAAGCAGACGTAGAAGCAGCTCGTAAAGCTAAAGAAGATGCAATTAAAGCAAATCCAAATCTAACACAAGCAGAAAAAGATGCAGCAATTGCGAAAAATAATACGGCTGCAGCAGATGCAACTAAAGCTATTGACACTGCAACAACAAACGATGCGGTAGACCAAGCTAAAACAGCTGGAACTACAGCGATTGGAAAAGTGAACCCAGTAGCAAAAGAAAATGCTAAAGAAGCAATTGCGAATGCTCTAACAGCTAAAAATTCTGAAATCGACAAACGTACAGATTTATCAGATGCTGAGAAAAAAGCTGCTAAAGATGAAGCCCAAAAATTAGCAGATGCTGAACTTGCTAAAATTAACGCACAACCTGATAATGCGGACACACCAGAAACAGCGGCTGCAGCACAAAAACTTGTTGCTGGTGCAGAAAACAAAGGTGTAGCAGATGTTAAAGCTGTGAATCCAGTAGCAAAAGAAGAAGCTAAAAAAGCGGTAGCAGCCGAATTAGCTAAGAAAGAATCTGAAATTGATGGTCGTACAGACCTAACAACTGAAGAAAAAGAAGCAGCTAAGAAAGATGCTCAAGCAAAAGCAAAAGCAGCAACAGATGCAATTGATGCGCAACCAGCTATTACAGATTCAGCAGAAAAAGCTACAGCAGCTCAAAAAGCAGTAGATGCAGCTAAAGATAAAGGTGTAGCAGATGTTAAAGCTGTAGATCCAGTAGCGGCTAAGAAACCAGCAGCTAAGAAAGCAATCGATGATGCATTAACAGCTAAAAACAACGAAATCGATGCTCGTACGGATTTAACTCCAGAAGAAAAAACTAAAGCGAAAGAAATTGCAAAAGCAAAAGCAGATGCAGCTAAAGATGCAGTTGATAAAGCAACAACAGACGCAGAAGTTGATAAAGCTAAAACAGATGGAACTACAGCAGTTGCAAACGTAACTCCAGTAGCGAAAGAAGCAGCGAAAACAGCAATTGCAGATGCATTAACAGCTAAAAATAAAGCAATCGATGCTCGTACAGACTTAACTGACGAAGAAAAAACAGCAGCTAAGAATGAAGCAAAAGATAAAGCTGACGCACAACTATCTGAAATTGCTAAACAGCCAGAAGCAGCGGATACACCAGAAGCAGCGAAAACAGCACAAGATGCAGTGGATGCAGCTAAGAAAACAGGTGTAGATGAAGTTACAGCCGTAAATCCAGCAGCAGTTAAGAAAACGGAAGCTAAACAAGCAATCGACGATGCGTTAACAGCTAAAAATAATGCTATTGATGCCCGTACAGACTTAACAGATGCAGAGAAAAAAGTAGCTAAAGATAAAGCAACAGAAGAAGCTAAGAAAGCTAAAGAAACAATCGATGCAGCAACAACAGATGCAGCAGTAGATACAGCGAAAACAGCTGGATTAGATGAAGTTGCGAAAGTGAATCCAGTAGCTAAAGAAGCAGCTAAGAAAGTAGTAGCAGACGAATTAGATAAGAAAGAAGCAGAAATCGATGCTCGTACTGATTTAACGAAAGAAGAAAAAGACGCGGCTAAGAAAGATGCTCAAGATAAGGCTAAATCAGCAACAGATGCAATTAATGCACAACCAGACAATGCAGATACACCAGAAAAAGCAGCTGAAGCTCAAAAAGCAGTAGATACAGCTAAGAAAACAGGTGTAGATGAAGTTGCGGCTGTGAATCCAGAAGCAGTAACGAAACCAGTAGCTAAGAAAGCAATCGATGATAAATTAGCTGAACAATTAAAAGCAATCGAAAACACTCCAGATGCTACAGATGAAGAGAAGAAAGTTGCAGCAGATGCAGCTAAGGCTCTAGCTGAAGAAGCTAAGAAAGCAATCGATAAAGCTGGAACAGATGCTGAAGTTAAGCAACTTCAAGACGAAGCTAAGAAAGAAATCGAAAAATCTGTACCTGTTGTAGAAGATAAACCAAACGCTCGTAAAGCAATTGATGATGAAGCAACAGCTAAAAAAGCAGCAATTGATGCTCGCGACGACTTGACTCCTAAAGCTAAAGAAGATCTTAAAGCTCAAGTAGATAAGATTGCAGAACAAGCTAAAAAATCTGTAGATGCAGCTAAAACAGCAGAAGCTGTCAATGGAATTGAAGAGTCAGATAAAGCGGCTATTAAAGCTGTAGGTGAAGTGAATATTCCAGCTGATAAAGTTCTTGTAAATGATCCAAGTGCTTTAACAGACGATGAAAAAGCTAAGGTCTTAGAAGCTGTTAAGAAAGTAAATCCAGATGCTAAAGAAATTACTCAAGATGCAGATGGAAATATTACTGTTACAACTCCAGATGGTCATCAGGAAATCATCACTCCTGAACAAGTTGTGAAAACTGCTGATACAGCAAATGATCCAAAAGCAGGAAACGACGTAGTTAAGCCAGCAGATAAAGTAGTCGTAAATGATCCAGCTAAGTTGACAGATGCTGAGAAGGAGAAAATTAAAGCAGCAGTTGAAACTGTAAATCCAAACTCTGTAGTAACAGTAGATGAAAAAGGAAATGCTAAAGTTTCAACTCCAGATGGTCAAACACAAGTGATTCCTGTAGAAGAATTAGTACGTACTGTTGAAGATACTAAGAAACCAAACGCAGGCAACGACACCAGGTTCAACTGTAGTAGTAGACGATAAAGGCAATGCGACAGTCACAACCCCAGAAGGTAAGACAGCAGTTATCCCAGCGTCAGACTTGACTAAGTCAGCAGCAGATGCAGCTAAACCAAACGCAGGCAACGACATCGTTAAACCAGCGGACAAAACTGTAGTTGCTAACCCAGACAAGTTGACAGATGCTGAGAAGAAAGCGATCGAAGATAAGGTTAAAGCAGTCAACCCAGGTTCAACTGTAGTCGTAGACGACAAAGGAAATGCGACAGTCACAACGCCAGAAGGAAATACAGCAGTTATCCCAGCGTCAGACTTGACTAAGTCAGCAGCAGATGCAGCTAAAGCAAATGCAGGCAATGCAGTAAACACACCAGCAGCTAAGGTGGAAGTTAAAGATCCAGCTAAATTAACAGATGAAGAAAAAGCAAAAGTTAAGGAAGCAATTGAGGCAGTCAACCCAGGATCTAAAGTTGTAGTAGACGATAAAGGAAACGCAACCGTCACAACGCCAGAAGGAAATACAGCGGTAATTCCAGCAGCAGACGTAACTAAGTCAGCAGCAGATGCAGCTAAAGCAAATGCAGGAAATACAGTAAACACACCAGCAGCTAAGGTAGAAGTTAAAGATCCAGCTAACTTAACAGATGCTGAGAAGAAAGCAATCGAAGACAAAGTTAAAGCAGTCAACCCAGGATCTAAAGTTGTAGTAGACGATAAAGGAAACGCAACCGTCACAACCCCAGAAGGTAAAACAGCAACAATTCCAGCAGCAGACGTAACTAAGTCAGCAGCAGATGCAGGTAAAGAAAATGCAGGAAATGGTGCAAACACACCAGCAACTAAGACAGTAGTAAAAGATCCAGCTAATTTAACAGATGAAGAAAAAGCAAAAGTTAAGAAAGCAGTAGAGGATGTAAATCCAGGATCAACTGTAGTAGTAAATGATAAAGGTGATGCAATCGTTACTAAAGGTGATGGAACAGTATTAGTAATCCCAGAACTTGACTTAGTAATTCCAGAAGATAGATTAACTGACCCAACTCAACAAAATGGTGTAAACACACCAGCAACTAGAGTGTTAGTTGGAGATAAAGCTAAATTAACAGCTGATGAAATTGAAAAAGTTAAAGAATCAATTAAAGCAGTGAACCCAGGATCAACTGTAGTAGTAGACGAAAACGGAAATGCAACAGTAACGACACCAGAAGGTAAGACAGCAACAATTCCAGCAGCTCAATTAGTTAAAGATGCTAAAGATGTTGCAGCTAAGAACAATGGTGAAAACATCAACGTTGACTTCGAAAAAGAAACAGTAGCAGATCTCAATAACTTAACAGATGCAGAAAAAGAAGCTGCAAAAGCTAAGATTAAAGGAGCAAATGCTGATGTGGTAGAAGTTATCTTCGACAAAGCAGGAAATGCAACTGTAATTACTAAAGATGGTAAAGTGTACACAATCGTATCCAAAGATATCTTTAAACAACGTTCTTCTACAGACAATGGAAGTTCAGCTAATACTGGTCAAATAGTATCAGAACACACAAATGCACGTAAAGGAGCGAAAGAATTACCATATACAGGTACAGCAGATTCTACTGTAGCTATGGTAGCAGCAGCCGCAAGTGCCTTACTTGGTCTTGGTCTTGCAGGCCGTCGTCGTAAAGAAGACGAAGAAGCTTAATTGGTAGATTATTTGATAAAGATCAGATGATAAATCCGATTTTCAGAGCTTAAATAAGTACCTTTTATAAGAAAATCTCCTAGCAGGAAAGTATGCTAGGAGATTTTTTGCATTTCAGGAAGTGGACGGATGACTTGGTAACCAGCTGAGGGTGAAAGTTAGTTGTTCAGCTTTTAAGAGGTCTTGGTGTTGAATAGTTGATACTAGTTTTTTGTCCAGTCGGCATTCTTTTACAAAGTTAAAATGGCTGTGGTTTTGTTTAGTATGGATATCCAACCATTTATCTTCTTTAGCCAGGTAGATACGGAGGTGGTCAAAGAGAGGGATTCCGAGGTCATAGCTTGGTTTTCCTGGACAGGTCGGATAAAATCCGAGAGCTGACCAGATGTACCAAGCAGAGAGACTACCATTGTCTTCATCGCCAGGATAGGCTTGCCAGCTTGGGTGAAAGGCTTTCTGACGTAAGGTCTTGATAAGAAGGGCAGTGTAGTCAGGGTAGTTGCTGTAACGGAAGAGGTAAGGAATGTGGAAGCTCGGTTGGTTGGAAATAGCGAGTTGTCCAAAAGGAGCAGTAGTCATCTCGCTCATTTCATGAATTTCGTAACCATAGCCTGTTGTCTCAAAGAGAGGAGCATCTTGACAGGTTTTCAAAAGATAGTTGCTGAAGGCTTCTTTTCCACCCATAAGCTGAATCAAGCTTGGGATGTCGTGGAGGACGCCCAAAGTTGCTTGGATGGCTGAGCATTCGGCATAATCACGCCCCCAACTATAAGGAGAGAAGTCAGGGCGGAAGTTGCCTTGATTGTCTCGTGCTCTCATGTAACCTGTCTCAGCGTCAAATAGATGGTGGTAATTTTGTGATGTGGCCTTGTAGGTTTCAGTGATTTCTATTTTCCCTAGTTTCTCGGCACAGCTGGCGATACAAAAGTCACTATAGGCATAGTCTAGGGTATGGCTGACGCTTTCGTGGTGGTCTGTAGAGAGATAACCTAGTTCTTGGTATTGGGCTAGTCCGTGACGACCATTGATGCCGAGAGGGTCGGTCTTGCTGGCTGTTTCAAGCATGGCTTGGAGGAGTTCTTCTTCGAGGTCGGGGGCCATGTCCTTACAGGCGCTATCTGAGATAATACCGTCTAAAAGTGTACCTGGCATCATGCCACGTTCATCTGGGGCCAGCCATTTTGGAAGAAATCCAGTATCGCGGTAGCTATTGAGAAAACCTTCTAAAAAGCGGTGATAGTGCTCCGGTATGATAAGGGCAAAGAGGGGAAAGGTGGTTCGGAAGGTATCCCAGAAACCATTGTTGCTGAAGAGGACACCAGGCTTGACAGTACCAGTAGCCATATCCATGTGGATAGCTTGTCCTGATTCATCAATCTCATAAAAAGTTTGAGGAAATAGGAAGAGTCTGTAAAGGCAGTGGTCAAAGAAGGTTCGGTCAGCCTCTCCTGTCTCTATAATGTCAAAACGATGGAGGAGATTTTCCCAATCCGCTTGG
>QWCI01000502.1_pt1 | contig 16126 bp, 16 predicted proteins | sample 1972541 | NCBI WGS metagenome assembly QWCI01 (sample SAMN09866712, study PRJNA288562) | Human oral metagenome isolate term3_saliva, whole genome shotgun sequencing... | isolation source: mouth | host: Homo sapiens | place: USA: California | reverse complement strand
TGCTTTTATCTCATTTTTGTTGCTTTGAACACGTGCGATGGTGCATTTCTACAGACTTCAATGCGCCTTCAGAATAATTTTGGCAGGTGTACCCACAACGATGGCATCATCGGGCACATCCATATCTCGCACAACCGTGTCGGTCGCAATCACCACCCGATGGCCAATGTGACACTTCCCAAACACTTTGGCGTTAGGTGCTAAATAGCAATCGTTGCCGATAACAGGGAGTTCGTGCCGGCGATTGAGCGAGCTAATGCCCACAATCACGCCCGGCGAGAGATGCACATTGTCGCCAATATGAGCCTCGCTATGCACAATGATGAAGCCTGCCGTATGTTGTATTTTCACGCCCTTCCCCACTGAATGGAAACTAATTTCGATGTTTCCTTTCTGCGAATAATGATGGTAGCAAATGGCAGCCAGCGGATAAAGCCACCGGAAACGCCGATTGCACTGTGCCATCTCTGCCACGCGCAGCCAAAAAAGGAAACGAAAGCGATAATTGGGGAAAAAGAAATCGGCCAAAAGAAACTTTAGCCAGGAGTAGGCATAATTGCGCTTAAAATCGGCAGCTATGCTGGCTCTCATCCCCTTCCATGTTGCCCTATCTTCCATCGTGATGACAAATTTTATGATATAAATCCATCCATTGTTCCTGAATGGCTTCTATTTTAAATTGCGCTGCAACGGCAACCGACGCTGTCCCGAAAGCTTTTCTGAGTTGCTCATCGGCTATCAGCTTACAAATTTTATCGGCAAAATCGTCGACATCGCCCAAAGGAACCATAAAACCATTTTGCCCATGATGTACTAATTCGTGAGGAGCCGAGGGACAATCGAAAGCCACAACGGGCAGACCACACGCCTCGGCCTCGGTAATAACCAATCCGAAAGCCTCATCACGCGAACTTAATAGAAACATCGAGGCATCGACATATTTCGCCACGATATCCTTTGTCGCCCCCCGCAGAGTTACGACTTCCGACAGCTCAGCCTCATCAATTTGCTGCTGCAAACGCTGCCTTAACTCACCTTCGCCATAAATATCCAACCGCCATTGCGGATAGCGTCGTGCCACCTTCTGCCACGCTTGAATCAAATAGTCAAATCCTTTTTGATAGTGCAGCCGCCCAACAGCTATAGCCTTAGGATGCTCACAAGTTGAGAGGGCTTGCGGATGGATGGTCAAAGGATTATAAATAAAGGTGGTCTGTGGAACGAAACGCTTCCATTTCTTTGCATCACTCTGGCTCAATACCACCAACTGATCATACTTCCTGGCCAACAGAATGCGCCGTAGAGTTTGCATCCATGCTGCGATTTGCAGAGGCAACCCACGCCGATGTTGCCCCATCCAAACCCATGAGATATTGAAAGAGAAATGGAACTCGAAAACTTTCTTGCTCCCATCACGCAACTTATAGAGCACAAAAGACTCTAAACCTCCTGTTGAAACGGTGATATCTTGCGGATGCTGCTCAAAATAGGCCGACAAGGCCGCATAACATTCGGCCTTGGTCCTCGCTGGAAGATGCACCCGCTCGATGCGCTGGTCTAATGGAAAAATGTCGGGACGGCTTCCATCATCTAACGTGATAAACGTGATATCCAAATCATGGCACATCGCATTTACCCGCAAAGAGAGTACGCGCTCCATGCCTGCAGCATGCCACAGCCCCTCGGTGATATAAGCAATTCTGATTTTATGTTGTGCCATAAGCAAAAACTCCTTTAATAAAGCCGACCGCCTTTCCCATTAAATTGATAGGTGAGATGCTGCGGCCGCTCAGCGATTTTCTTGGCAGGAATACCTGCAACAACAGTAAAAGGTGGCACATCGTGCGCCACAACACATCCAGCGGCCAACACTGCACCTTCGCCAATCGTCACTCCAGGAAGAATAATCACATTGGGACCTACCCAAACGCGATTGCCAAGCGTTACCTTCTTACAAATAGAATCATCGCAACCAAAATCGGCTGCACGATAATCATGTTGCTCCGTATAGATGGAAACGCGCGCCGAAAAATTCACATTTGCTCCAATCTCTATCCCATTGCGTGCATCTAACAACAAATCATATCCGCCAATCATCCCTTTTCCGATATGTAAATGGTGGGCTGACCATATTTCGGTGCCATACCGAAATATGACAATCTCCTCACACTGCACTCCAAGTCCTTTATACATCCATTTCCGCAAATGATAAGAAGGAAGGTGACCAATATGCACGGCACAAAACTTTTCCCAACCCGATCGGGTGAAGCGAGCTACCAGTCGATAAGGTATGGCTAATGGCCTCGCCCATCGTTTCTGTGGATGCAGCCAGGTATAGACGGCCAACACATTCCATGGATAGACAACAATAATGGCAATCCAAGGAAGATAGGCTAACAAAATCAGGAAAATGAGAATAGAAATCAGCATTACAAACCAATGAATAAGTTGTAGGAACGATCACATGCCATACTTCTCAAGCCACCGTTTTAAGCGGTATCGCTTCATCCCATCACGCTTAAAAAAGCAGAAAGGAATCATGAGTAAAGCCACAATATCTTTCACTATGAGTTCGAAGATGTTGGGAATAAATGGACGAACATAACAATTCAGATAATAACGCAAAATGAGTATCCTCAATTTTAGGTTCTCTTTAGCATTAATCTTGGTTGCCTTAGGATTCGGAAAACCCGATAATGCGACATATTTCCAATAATGTTTCCCATCAGGAATTTTCACATTCAGCCATGGCTTAAACGATGATGCATAATGGAGTATACAAGGCATTATGGCATATTCATAGAAATCAAAAGCCTTCTGCCGACTATCAAGCAAGCCTAAAGTCATTGGATATTTACCATACTTATAAGGCAATTGAAGCCAATGGTGCCGAAACTCATGGTTCAACACATCTTGATCTTCCATCATCAGATTCTCACCCATCTTATTAATATACTCCAACATATGATTCGAACTATCATGCTCCCTCCAATACGCCAAATTTATCATGAGAACTCCTGCACAAAAGCCTCTATCACCTAAACCTATACTTAGAATTCGGCGATGTTGATCATTTAAGGGTGTTCCATCACATGTCGCTGCGACACCATAATTATCAAGTTCTAATTCATATAAATCTATAACCTTTCCGAGAACAATAATGTCACAATCTAAATAAAGTATCTTATCTATATCCGCCGTTAATAATGAAGGAAGGAATATCCGATAATACGTTGCGACAGAAAGATTCGGATGACTTTCACTTATTTTAAATTCAGAAGTATATTGTTCATCAATGTCATAAAATGAAATAGCACAACTATATCGCTGGCACAATGCTGTTATTAATTGCTGCCCATGCTTTGATAAAGCATGATGTAAAAGATGCACATGGAATATATAGCCTGCATTATTCTCAAACAGAGAACACAGCATCGCCATACAATGCTGTACGTAGTTATCATCTGTACTACATGTAATATGATATTCTTTCATTGCGTTTATCGTTTCATTTAAGTTCTACTAAAAGCGCGTCTACGGGACGTGCTCTTAGATATTATACAATATGATATTTAATTCTCAAAAGATTAAAATATACAATCCTTCCTAAGATACACTTGCTCAACAGCATCTTTTGCTGGAGTGTTAAAGTATATCCTGCTTCCTTTATTTTCTCCTTAAGATAAGTTACAAAAGCATTTGATTGCCACCTTACACTAAAAAGGTTCGCAAATGTCCAATCTAATAATAGAATGAATCGTGCCTCCATGATGGCAGATATATATTGTTGTTGACATTGTTGGGGAATAGAAGCCAATCTCAACAAATCATAATTTATCAAAGACTCTGGTGTCTCTTCTGATGTATGCAGTCCCCCACTTGTAATAATATAATGATAAACACATTTTTCGACTACAACAGGTTTATGCTGCATTGCAAAAGCATAACGGACATTAAATAACCAATCCTCACCTTTCAATACGTTTCGTGGAATGTCAAACATAAAATCCGTAAACAGCTTACGTCGATATAATCGCCCATATACAGCTACATGTAAATTCCTCCGCGCAATGGTATCATAACGATATTCCTCTAAACTATAGGTCTCATCGAATGCTTTAATCTTCACGCCATCGCGAAAGCCTACAACCATTTCAACAGTATCCCTCGCTTTTGTGCCAGCATAAAGATTTTGTAAAGCATCCTTTGGAAGTGTATCATCACTATCAACAAAACAAACCCAGTCTCCACTTGCAGCCTTTGCTCCCGCATGTCGTGCAGCCATCACCCCACCATTTTCTTGATGAATAACTTTTATTCGTGCATCTCGGAGTGCAATTTTATCTGCAACCACACCAGTTTGGTCTGGACTACCATCATCTACTAATATCAGTTCAAAGGCATCAAATGTCTGTTTAAGAATACTCTCAACACAACGCTCTAATAACTTTTCTACCTTATAACAAGGGATTACGACAGAAATCATCATACCTTTTTTCTACGGCAACATGGACAAATATATCATTACAAATAAACTAACTTATTCTCTATGGCGTAATTTCCCTAAAGATTTTCTTATCCATAAAATGAATTGCCCTAACCTATACCATTTTACCGATAATCTAAGTATCCATTCAACACTCGAAACGTACTGTAAATCTTTAAATTCTTTCTTAAAATTTTCTACTGATACAGCATCGTAGTACAAGACTAAATAGGCTATCCAAGGCATACTATACTTTACATAAGTTTTCCAATAGTTTGTATCCTTTAACAAGTTCCGAAAACATACACTCGCTTCATAAGCATTTATACCTGCTTGTACATTTCCTCCCTTTGTTACGCTCCCCACACGATCTATTCTTACATAATGATAAAAAGCTTTGTTCAAATAAGCAAAACGTATATTTGCCATTGCTAATTTAACATTCACCCACATATCCTCACATAACTTAATCGGAGGAAAATGTATATCTAATGCATTCCAAACACTACGCTTCACCAGCTTATTCCAACAAGATCCATGTAAGGAAGAGTCCAGATATTGTGTGAGTATTGTTGAATGATTCAAATTTTTAGGTTGCTGCTTAGAATATTCCCTCATATTAGGAAGAGCATCTATATAAAAATCACAAATTACAACATCCGCAGTTTCAGAGATTGCACAACCATACAACTCTTCCAACATATTATCTTCTATCCAATCATCTGGATCTACATGAATCAAATATTCGCCAGAAGCTTTCTCTACCCCTAATTCTCTTGCAGATGCTACACCTCCATTTGCTTGATGAAAGACTTTAAACCGATTATCCTCCTGAACACAGGTATCACATATCTCTCCCGAGTTATCAGTACTCCCATCATCTACCAATATCACCTCGAAATCTCTTAGAGTCTGATTCTTCAAAGAAACGATGCACTTACTTAAAATAGGAGCTACATTATAGACTGCTACAATAACAGAAACTTTTGGCTGCATATAAAAGCTGCTTTATTAGAAATAAGAAGAAATAACTTATATCTTCGAAATCATTCCTACCCAATATTTATTGTTACCAATCGTCTAAAGAAAAACTACTTATATTTATCAACAGCCCTACGTAAAGCCTCGATATAGCCATGCCCATACTTTAAATCAGGCTCCATATAATTACCCTCTCCCCACTCATTCCAAGACTTTAAAATGATAATTTGTTCTTCCTCTGGTTTATTCTTTACAGCTTCCAAAGCATCACATGCCATTTCGTAAAAAGCATTCGGTTCTGCATTATAATAAATAAAAGAAGCACTTCGACCACTACGAGGACTATGATCCCAATTGGGAAAAATCTGAGGTACTACTCCCCGCCCTTCACATTCTTTCGTGACGGCGTTATGGATAAGAGCCCTATAATCAGATGCACCATGTGGCCTTTTCGTCATAAATTCTTGTAATCTTCTATGAGAACGCAAAATAAACATTTTAATTTTAGACATCTGAGAATACTCTGTCTGCAAAAGATCCAAAACATTATTTCTAACTATAGCTTGATAGCCTAAAACTTCATAAAAAGAATATGGTTTGTTACCCCATGTGTTACCCACTAAATAAAGTCCCTTAAATCCAGCTTCTCTCGACCACTCCTGAAACCAACTTATATAATTTTCTGGTATTTCTTCTGAATTAAATATATATAAGAATGGTTTGCCATCTACTTTTATGTATCTATCATCTTTAAAAGCCTTCAATAAGAAATCAAAATGTTGACGGGCATCATCTATACCAGGATAAGTCTGTTCTATCAAGCATTCATCTTTGTGTCGTCCATTATCAAACCACGTTTTCCTATACCATGAATGGTTTGCCCATGCCAAAGCAAAAGGGTAGTCTGGTTTACCACTATCAAGCACTTCTTGGAATACCCTTTCCATGATTCGCTTGCCATTACCAAACCAATAATGCCAATAGAGAAAACCTGTCACCCCAGCTTCACGTGCCAATTCGGCCTGCTGCTCTCTTACCTCTGGTACTCGTAAATCATAATACCCCAAATCAGCTGGGACTTTAGGCTGATAGTGCCCTCTCCATAAAGGCTTCGCTTTTCCTACATTTGTCCACTCAGTAAATCCCTTTCCCCACCACTCGTCATTTTCTTTGATAGGATAAAATTGAGGTAAATATAAAGCTAAAATCTTCGGATCCATCTTTTTAATTTATTACTATTTATCAAAAATCTATATTATAGAATACTCTTTATCTTTTCTACATAAATATTAAATGCCAACTGCGCTTTATTCTTTGCTAACTTTTGAGCAATCGGATTTCTATGTATCTGAGGAATACGCTCTTCGAACTGCTTTAATATCCTATTGTTTTCTTCCTCCGAAGTAAAAAGTTTAGTGATATCTATCATTTCGTCTTGCAAGCTAAGCTCTTCTAAGAGACCCGACATCTTATGTTCATAACTGAGAGAAACAAAAGGAACATTATTATTGATTGCAAAGACAATCGAATGATATCGCGCCCCGAATACTGCGTCTGCTCCTCTGATAATCTGCTGCTGGATATCACTACTATAAATATCATCCGTCACAAAAATATCTATTTCAGGACACGAATCTCGAATATTCTGGAAAAGACAAATATCCTTTCCCACTCCATCTAAAGAAATTTGGGGTAGCATTACTATTTTAGAATTAGGATAATGCTTAGCTATAAGTAAAGCCATCTCTCTCCAATAAGATGCTACATCATCATCGGTAGCTTTTTTTTGATAGTCATAATGCCAAGTCAAAGGATTCGGGACGAAAACTACATAAGGCTTTTTAGTAATTTCATTAAAGATTTCATCAGGAATGTCTACTTGGGGATAATCTAAGAAAGCTGTATCGGTTGTTTCGATAACATTATTAATTCCTAAATCTTTTGCTATTTTGATAGAAGTTGCGTCACGCAAACTCACATACGATGCATAGTTAAGTATCCGCACCGCTTGTTGCTTAAAAACCTTCTTCTCTTCTGGTTCATCCCAAAAGGGACCAATACTTCGTCCATAGTAAAATATAGGCTTGCCTAATTTCATGGCAATGAGTAGCTGTTCTTCATGCCACCAATTCATAAAGCCTCCCATACAAATCCCCCCTGGTGCACAAACTACAGCATCAGACCAATGGTAATGTCGAAGGAATTTATTCACATAAGGATGACACCAAAACAAAGTATTCTCTATACCTTTCCGAATAAAATATAAAGTTTTTAACTGCCGTTCATTGACCCCAAAAGCACTAATATACTCAACCCGCTCATCAAGAACGGAGAATTCATCAATAGCATTCGCTTCTTCGCAATAAAACAACACACGGATATGCACATCAGGAATCTCCTGCAACAACTTTCTTACCAATGCTCTGTGTGCTGACTCATCACCCCTATTTTGTAAGGGTTGATTAATGATAAGAATATTCATTCCTCAATTTTTTTATTTTATTATAGAACCATTCAAAAAATCTACCTCGGATTAAATCTACAAATAAGATTACGATAGATATCATCACGATTAATACCAATCCATAACCTTTTAACAAAAATGGAAGTAACCATGGAGTAATAACATTTCGCACATTTGGGTAATCAGTAATAAGATAAATTGACAATGTTCCTTTAGCTAAATTATTTATATATTTATTATAAGAAACATGATGCTCACATTGATAAACCAACCAATAACTAACGATAAAAAGCAATATGTTATTGTTCTGTATAAAGTAAGCTAAAAATTTGTCTGACTGCCACTTTATTTGCGCCATAAGGACAGGAATCAAAATTAGAGCAAAAATACCCCCTCCCCCTATTTTTCGTGCCATCCTCGCAAAACCAGACATAGGAAACAACCTCATATAGCAACCACCCATATAAACTGACAAAAGAAATATTATATCATGGCTATTGTCTTTACTCAGAAAACGCATAAGATAAGTATAAACAAACATCCCCATCAACAGCCAAAAAAAATTGCGTTCACTTGTTTTTTTTATACTTCCTTCTATAAAGGGAGCTAACAGCATAATGAAAAGATAACAAGAAACAAACCACCAACCATTAAAGGCAAATAGAAGATAAAAAATATCACGCAAAGAACAATGTTTGAAAATAATACCCAAAATCAAAGCATAGAAAAAGGGAAATCCAAGGATACGCGATAGACTCTTCCGATTTGTTCGTATTCCAAAATATCCAGAAATGAACATAAATCCAGTAACTCCAAGCATACCAACATTAAACAAAGAAAGATTCCATGCTGTTGTCAATCTTTTCCCTAAGCTGTAAACCAATTCGAACCCCTGTCCGCTACCATGATAATAAACATGGATAACAAGAATTAGAATCATAAAAAAGACACGTAAAATTTCAATAGATGAGTTGCGCTGTACAGTAGCCATAGACACTATCCATTTTCAAGAATTTATTTTTCCATTTAAGTCCACATAGCAATAGAAGGAAAATCCATTTATACAAGACCTTTTCCAAGATGTCCTTCAGTCGCCCAATCCCGATGATGAATCGTTGCAGGATTTCCTATTACGATAGAATGACTTGGGACATCAAAATTAACAAAAGTGTTGGGGGCTATCAATACATCATCACCTATTACAATTTTACCAACGACTGTTGAATTACATCTAATACTAACATCTTTTCCAAAAGTAGGGGCACCTTTCCGCTTCCCTCTTACATCGCGTCCAATCGTAACACCATGTGTAAGAAAAATATTACCTTTGAAAGTTGCTGCACCATTAATTACGATTCGGCCTTCATGTCCTATGATAAGTCCTTTTGGAATATTCATATTTTCATAGAGTCCTATCCCTGTCTTAAAACTATACCGACGAAGTAAATACATGTAATACCGTGACCATATTGTACCTTGAGCAGCTTGAGCAAGACGATACAAACGCAGATATTTTATTTGTGGAAGTTTTAATTCTGCTTTGGACAAAACGCCATCGCAATGCCCTCGGAATTCAGCATTAAGCTTCAAATCATATCGATAAGCCTCGCTGAATGCTCCCTTGTTGATATGCCAAAAATTATAATCTAAGACTCTCTTAAAACCCATAACTATAAATGTAATCGCTTAGGTAAATGAAATTTTCCTAATAAAGCATGTACTTCAGTCGTCCTATAAGTGGTCCCAATAAGGAGACCTATCGACAATAACACCGTTAGGAGTAATTCTATAATAAAAAAGAGAAGCGTCTTCTCGTGAAAATAAAAACAAGAAAACCACACAACAATAGAAATGATTACTGTCAAAAAAAACTTATAAAAATAATCCCTTACCGCGACTTTCAACGTTTGCTGGAAAAGTTTTTTCTCTAAATCAATTAGAAACGGACATACTGTTATAAATAATTTGCACAATACGGGGGACATAAATGCGCCAGCCAAGCCAAATAGCTTTATCAAGCCTATTGACAATGGGATATTAATAATCCCCGCAATCACTTGCCGGTCACGCCCCACTTTAAATTGCCCTGCAGCCGTTCGATAGGTTGCTATCACCTGACAAGAGTTATTAAGATAAAAGTCTAAACATATTAATCCAACAATCACTTGACTTAATACATACTCTCGTCCTACATGTCCTAACCATAAATGCACAAAAGAATTTAACAGTTGGAACATACAAATCGTACAGAAAGCATTCACTAAAAATACTCCCATATCCAACTGTTTATACAAGGTATAGGTTTTTTCTGTCGTTTCGGTTGCAACAACATTACCAATACCAGCAACAATAGACCCCATGATTAAACCAAAGACAATTCCAACTTGACCGATAATCATGTAATAATTACTATAATAACCAACAATAATTGTCCCAATAAAAATGGATACGATTATATTCAAAGTAGAATTGAATAGCGTTGTTCCCAGTTTAAAAACTGACTCATTAAACACTCCTTTAAAAATATCTTTTACCTCTGTCTTCGACAATCTTTTGATGTCTTTTTCCTTTAAATGAGGGAAAGCTTTATCTATTTTCTTAGCTATGATAATATTTTTTATAATGACAATAGCCATCTTAAATAAAAGATAAATGATAAAACTTTTAAAGATAAGAAGAACTATGATGTCTACACAACAACTCAAAATTGCGAAAGCTATATTAATCTTCTCAATCTTATATTGCTGCTGATTGGCAAACATGATTGCTTGCTTATAAGCCCAAAAGAGATAAGTAAAGGCTGAATCTAACAAAAAGAGAAAATAAATCAGATATAAATTTTCAGGAATGGGCTGGTTCAAATTAACCATTTTATTTAAAAATGGCATAATGAGACAACCAAATCCAATAATTGCAAATCCAACAACACGATAGCAAGTCTTATAAAATTGCATCAATGATTTAATCCGCTCTTTATCATTTAGTGCTATGGGTTTATATAAATAATAAGAGATAGCACTTCCAATGCCTAACTCTGCCAAGGATAGCATAGCAAGAATATTAGAGAAGAGCCCATTAATTCCCAAATAACGCGCTCCCAAGACATAGATAAAGACTGTGCGACTCGCAAAAGACAAGAGTAATGTAAGAAACTGTCTTACACCACTTGTCGCCATAATTAACACAGAATTCTTAGTTCTTGAATTTTCCATCGCTAAGTTCTATCATTTGTCCAGCCAAAATTTGACCATACTTACTACTCAGATAAATCGACATCTTCACCATCTCGTCAAACTTACCTTCACCATTCACATACGCACCATTACAAATCAGCCCATGATTTCCAAGAGGTTTACCTAAACCTTCGACACAAGCCTTAATGGTTGCTGTAATAATTTTAGATTCTGTGGTTGCATTACCGAGTATGGCTGTCGTTATCGTCGCATATGGAGAGTCGACCAAAGCATCGGCTTCCACTTTTAAAGATTGATACACTAACGAAACCAAATCATTGTCATTATATTGCTCTTCAATCAATAAATGCAGTGAATCATCTAATTGAAACAGGTTTATGACATGGTCACACTTTCCAACCATTTTCTCCATAGAGGCAGAAATCTTCTCTTTCATCAAAACCGAATCCTGTAGAATGACAAAAAGATTACATTGCTCTTTTTCAAAAAGCTTCCTTATCGCATCCAATTGTGGAATATTTGTAACGACCAATACGTTTGACGCATAGAGTGAGCCACCCGCACTACCTAAGATGGATGGATATTTCGTCTTATCAATAATAGGCGTAACATATTGAGGCCTTCCCCACAAATGTTTAATTACCTTTTTAAATTTTCCAAGAATCATAATATTTCGTCAGCCGATGCTATGATTGTTTTACCTGAAAGAGTTATATCTCCTGCTACAAAAGCTACCAATGTGGCAATTTCCTCCGGCATTCCTATATGCTTTGTGATCATGTTACCACCTACAGCGATATTATCACCCAACTGCCGTTCCCCCATAGATGTGGCAACAGATCCAGGAGCAATACCGATGATAGCCATGTGTTCTTGGTATTCTTCAGCCATCACTCGCGTCATAGCAATCAAGCCTGCTTTAGACATTCCATAGCCCGTATAGCCATAAGATTTAGCGTATCCACATATACTTGATATATTAACAACTTTACAATAGCCGCCATTCGCTTTCATATGAGCTGCTATCAAACGATATATTAACAAACAGCTTTTCAGATTGGTATTCATCACCTCTAAAAAATCCTGCTGAGGATAAGAACGAAAGACAGGAAAGCGATCTTTATTCTTAAAAACTCCAGCACAATTCACCCAAACATCTACTGAATGGTGATGCAGTATTGCTATAGTTTTTTCCTTTACATCATTAGCATCCTGCATATTCATTGTGATACAAGTAATCTGATTTTCTTGATTTGGAAAACTTTCTTGTAAGTGATTTAATTTCTCAATATCTCTACCAATGATAATCACCTGACACCCTTCTAATAGAAAGCGCTTTACAATTGCGCGCCCAATTCCCCCTGTTGCTCCTGTTACAATTACAGTTTTTCCTTTTAATTTTCCATCAACTACAGAGATTCCACTATAGGCATCAGCTACTTCTTGGTGATATAGGAGAGGTTTCACTACAACATAATTCAGTCGCCTTTTCAACGAACTTAATATTCCCATAGCTTTATTTTAATTTTCTAAAAGCTCCTTCATGACCTTCTTACAAAGCAAAGAACTCCCAGCATTGTTCAACCTAAATCCCCCATCTGCAAATAAAGACCTATTATTTTGATAGTCCGCATCATATAAATAGTCTAACACACGAACTTGATGCGTGCCCACAGCCTCCTGAATAAGCTTATACATCCCGTTGTCAAGAAAGGCTTTTCCAAAATAATCCGTAAGTTCCTTTGCGAAAGGCGTAATAACGATTACAGGAACTATCTCATGCTGGATGCAATCATCAATCATTGACTTTAAATCATTCGCGTTCTCTTTTAGTGCCCTTTCATTCAACGCATCCTGATTCTTTTCCCTTAAATTTGGCAAACGAAATAAATGCATCCATCCTTCCGCCAATCCCTTCATATTCATCTTAGCAACCTCCTCACTCACAGATGGAGGGAACAGAGCATCTAAACTCATTTCTTGTTCGCTTAAAAGGAATTTCAAACTGCGGAATATTTGCTTGAAGTCAGATAGTAAAGGAAGTCTATAGCTAAGGTACCTACTTAACTTAAAATTAGGGATTTCCTTATGGCTCAATAAAAAATATGAGTTATATTGTGGAGACGCTTTATAAGTATAATAACAAACACAGGGAGCCAATGTGAATAGGACAAAAGCTCTCTTGTTAAAATGAGTCTTATATTTATTAAAAAGGAGATAGTCTTGTTCTATACTTTCTGCATTCAGAGAGAAATTAAAAAAACGATTATTTGAATGATACTGTGGCATCGCCTGAAAAGCATATAAGGCATACGTACTTCCAAAGACTCCACAATCTAATTGTTTAGGGACTCCTTGCTTATAACTTTCTAATTCTAAATGCTGCCATTTAAAATAATCCGTTCGCTTATAAAAGGCATTAAGCCCAATAAACATAGCGGCTAAAAGCAAGATAAAGAGTAGTCCCCAAATCATTTTCGTAAAACCCTTTTTAATAGTTCCTTAGCCTTTTCTCTAAACTGCTTACAAGAAGAAGGACGCGTGATATGTAATTTTGCTACTTTACGGAATGGATACCGATTAAGGTCTTCGAAAAAAGCTTCTCGATTACCTCGCGGCTGTGGGCTATTGTTAAACATTGCGCCATACACGTTTCGTAAATCTGAGAATTGATACGCTTTGCTAATCACGTCATCCTTTATCTGCGACAGAAAATCACTACCTTTATCTGTATTCACCAATATCAAGGATGTCCCCTTATCTTGATCCATTGAAGGGTCTAAATTCTCAATTCCCCAAAAATCGGCTAATGTAAAGTCAGACACGTGTGGATATTCTCTAAAAGGGCATTCATAACAAGATGGGCGCGTATAGAGGTGATCGGCACAATAGCCTGCAAAATAGGGATCATGGCTCCAATCTTTCACATACTCTTTCCCATTTTCAAAATTTATGCGTATCGAAAAATTATGCCAGCCCCACTTCTTATGTTTAAATTTAATCTTGGTGGCATGAGAATGATATTTCTCTTCCATCATATCCATATATTTGAGGAATACTTTAGGAGAGTTTACGCCCAAACAAACGAAATCTGCTACCACTAAATTCTCATACTTTCGCTTCCCCAAAAAATTATATAAACCTTGAACTTGACATGGCGTCCCGCAAAAGAACACTTTCTCGCCTTTATTTAATAACTTTTTAATGGCCTTGAAAACTCCTTCTGCATTACTTTGTAGGTATTTGGAACTCCGTATATTAGGTAGCAGAGTACTATCATTAGTAACGATCTGGGAAACGGTGTGGTCAGCATTATAAATAGCGCCACCCACATATCCTGCCTCTGCAAAAATCTTTTGAGCGAGTGCTGTATGTACGCCTCCAGAAGTGCTATCTAATCGTATTGCTTCATCCTTATTGTAAGCACCTATTATTTTGGGCTCATTATAAACCTCTTCACGCTCATGCTTATGAAGCATGGGACAAACCTTTTCACAGAGATGACAATCTATACATTTATCCAAATCTACTTTAGGATACCAAAATCCTTCCTTATCAGAAGGAAAAGTTATCGCAGTAGTTGGACAGATATCTCCACAGGCATTACATCCACAACAATCTTCATTCTTAAATATTTGTATCATCGATTTTGTTATCCGTCTACAGCATTAGTTAAGGACCTACAGGAGACATGTCGTCATAACCATTATCGCAAAATGGTAAAACATATCAGATTAAGCCATCCAAATAGCCCTACTTTATTTCTGCAATTATTTGCTTTTTATAAACATCATCATCAACATCTCCAATACCCTCATAAGCTCCAGCTTCAAAAGTTGCTTTACCAGGGACAGGACAACGATCTTGAGCTTTCATTTTCCACCAACTATATTCAATATCAGCATGTCCGATATCTATTGCTTGATAACCTAATTTATGCAGGTCATATGCCATAATAGTAGCAGTCATACCTAATGCAATTAACACAAGGACGTTCTCATCCTTAGGTATTTTTTCCTCTGCAACAGATAGAATCTCATCATATTTGGCAAAAGCATTTCTTGAAGGGCAGAGGATTCGTGAAATGGATTTGGCATTGACTAAAAAATCATTCCCTTCACCAAAACGTGTAGTCTCTCCTTCTATGATATATACATCGCGTCCTTCCCAAATTCGCTTGAGATGATTTACAATAGCATCGGTTCCACTCCGATCCTCAAAATCCATATAAAAACGAGTAAACCAAGTATCAAAATACTGTGGCTGTTTGAGTAAATTTAGTATTTTATCACCATTGTATCTCACAAAACTTCTCCAATGCATTCGGGTGTCTTTACGCACATTCTTCAATGTTAACAACCCTAATGGTAAACACACAATATAACCCTGTTCAGAAACATTGACCAATTCATTAAGACGTGAAACTAATTTAGGGTCTGCTTTCTGGAAGTACTTGCTCACACCAAATGCTACATCAAACTCACCATCGCCATATCTTGAAACAGAACAACGATGAGAAACAATATAATCAATTGTCTCTTGTGTAGATGCAATTTTAAACTTTGCTTGATGGGTAAAACGATAATATTTATATTGTTTGTACAATCTCGACAACAAATTACGAAGATTCATCATGATTTATACTAAAAGTTATACGTACAACAAATCTGGACACTAAAAATGAGTGAAGTCATATATGGAAAGTCATTTAATATAAAAACGACACCAAGTGAAAACGAGTTATTCGTTCAAAAACAAGCGCTATCATCATAATATCTCCTCCTCCCCACAGAATGACATTCTATGGGAAAGACACACACATGAACCAGCCCACCGCTGAGAGTTGAAATCATCAACAAGCAGTAGCAACACCTGTTTAGACAGTAATAAAATTCATGAGTTGAGAATACATATAAACTACTTTCTGGATTGCAAAGATATGCGTTTCTAATGAATAATGCAAATTTATATGGTGTTTTTTATGATACGCCAATACGTATC
>QWCI01000498.1_pt1 | contig 16147 bp, 27 predicted proteins | sample 1972541 | NCBI WGS metagenome assembly QWCI01 (sample SAMN09866712, study PRJNA288562) | Human oral metagenome isolate term3_saliva, whole genome shotgun sequencing... | isolation source: mouth | host: Homo sapiens | place: USA: California | reverse complement strand
CTCACCTAAACGTTGTAAAAAAGACTCGAAAAAGTCGTAGAAAAGTATTGCAATCGTAAGCTACACGGAGTATAGTAGAAACATAACCAAAGGAAAGGAAGGAACACAACAATGGACAACGTAACTTACAAACTCGAGCAGATGGAAAACGAGGGCATGATCGAGCAGATGCACCACGACTGGTATGCATTTCGTATCAAGAACAGCTGGGCACGCAACATGAAGGCTCTCTGGCAGCGCTGGTTGATGAGCACAGTCAAATAACTAACAGCAAAACAATGTGGTGGGCAGAAAGAGGAGAATAACAATGTTTACTACAGCAATCGAAGGATTACACGAGACCTACGAATACCGCCAGGCTAGCGTATTACGAAAACTATGGATGGACTTTATCACTACAGTATTCCTATCTATACTATTCCTTAGCTTGCTATATTCGGTATATCTAACTCTATCAGGGTTGGTATATCTAGCAACAGGAGTTTAGCATGTTAGCAGATATTACAGATCAATATTTAGAAAGCGATACAAAGGTAATTGAGGATATTATGGTTTACAACGCACGAGAACGGATCATTCAATTAATTTTAGAGGAGAAGGAGAATAATGGAGAGAATTTATAGGGTGATAGCAATACGTCGCGATGGTGTATGGCAATATTGGGAACCGACGTTGGGCCAATTCACGCTTAAAGAGATACCGACAAATAGGTATTACAAGTATGCAGAGGCATATGATGAATATCGAAAAGTAGTAGACCTAGCTAACACACCTAGAATTTTCCGAAGATGAGCGATCAGCAGAGTCGATCATGATAGACATTGGCACGGCAAGGCTAAGCATGAAGACAACATCAGCAAAACTACGTGAGATTGCAGAATTGTCTAAACTTTCAAGAGAAACCAAGGAAGAGATTGAGCGTATCAGCAATAAGCTATATAGCCTCTCTCGACTCACATGGAATCTACAAAATAAAGTACTAGAGGAATTAGGTAATGATATACAAGACACAGAAAACTAAACAAGATCTACGAGAATCAGAGGAGACACTGCAGTTCGTAATGGCAGGCATCAAGTGCCACCTTCCTAAGAATCCAGCGGCTCAAGTTATCCTAGAGCGCATCGAGAAAGACATTCGCCTATACGGAGACATTTGTAACATCGAAGGTCGCGTTACAGAATTTCTAGAGGAGATTGGAGAAAATAAACTCACCATGCTCCAGCGTGACTTTGACAACGTAAAATCAGGTAAAATGAGCTGCAAAGAAATTGCAAACAAAATCCGAAAAGAGTATAATGAATGGTAGATGGAGGTAACACTCCATAGCACATCTTGTAGCAGTGGTGTAGAATCTTTCTAACTACAACCATAGTATCTGTGCCTAGTTCCTCCTTGTTACGTGGTTAGGCGCAGACACACAATACCTTTCTTCCCATGGAACAGTTTACCCCAGTTACCCGGCAAGACCACGAGACAACCCTCAACAAGAGCACGAAATGTGCTGTCTCGGTAACTGTGTTCCATGTAACACCCCACCATCTCCTCGGTGGGGTTTAACTTTATCTATGCTTGTTGTAAATTCTACCAGGCAAAATACCTAAAACCTATTGCACTCCCCTATAGCAAGGTGTATAATACAAACATAAACATAAGGCAAAGAGGAGAAGCCACAATGTCAATCTATACACACTACACCATTGAAGCCACAACACGGCTTGGAGAGGTATATGTCTGGGACCCACTCATCAGTGAGTATGAGTATCAGAACAACCAAGAATCATCTGATATTAGCACAGAGGATGAAGCTCTCGACGAGTTTGGCTACGCAGTTGCAGCAGCAGACCCTGATGAGTTTATGAAAGTAAGTCTACTCCGTGTTACAGAGCTAAGCAACGGCACCTCAGACGTATCGGTAATTAAGTTCAAGAACTTCTAGGAGATACAATGCAGAACTGGAAGGTAAGAAAGAAACTCTACCAGGAGTCATGGGAACTAAAGGACATGAAGTACCGCATCCAACTCCTTCGAGAGTTTGTAGACGACAAGCACTACATAGATAACGCCATCGAGGGTATAGACGAAGCCCTCAGCAATATTGAACTATCTATGAGTAGCAAACAACTAAAAAGAGCATACGAACCACTAACCAAGCGAGAAAAGGAGAACTAGCAATGTATCTATACACAATCGAGTACAAAAGGCTCAGCCGAAGCCAAAAGGAGGAATATAAGACAGTAGCAGAAAATGCTCGTGTCGCACTCCGTAACCTCGAGCGTAACCGCTGTAAGCCATACAGCTACCGTATTATCAATGTAGAACGTGTAGGTGAGGATGAATAAAATGAAACCCTACATAATCATCTACCGCCGTAAAAGCATCAAAGACACGCTCTCCCGCATAGTCAAAGCAAACAATCCAAATGAGGCTGTCTACGCCTTAAAATTAAAGTTTGATCCAGACGGCAAAGAGCAGCTATCAGTAAAAGACATACGCCTCATAGACAAGTCACTCTCACGCTAAAAGGGGAAATATGAATATTTATCTAATCGAAAGAACCAATAAAGAAACAGGCAAAACGAGAATTGAACTAGTAGAAGCTCCATTCTTGGCCATTGCCTTCCTCGAGCAAGAGACGGAGTACGGGAAGGGGTACACGTATAGGCTAGCTGATCACCTTAAAGTAAGCACCGTAGATGATTACAACAAGGAACACAAAGACAATCTGGACAGACTTCAGCAATATACAAAATCTATGGCTGAAAGCTCATATACCACTCCATTCACCAGCCCATATAGAGACAATCCAGACATGGCAGAATATGTAGACACAACCAGCAGACTAACAAGCATCAAACAAGCTCGCCTACAAAAACTATTCCAAAACATTGGGCCACGTAGAGGAGGGATAATCTAATGTACTACTACCGCTTAATCTATAAATACACCCCTAACAATAACTGGCGCGTCTACACTACTACAGCAGTAAGCGAGGGCGAAGCTATTACTAAGCTGCTAAAAGACAAAGAGGCAGTATACGACTATAGAATAATCAGTCAAGAAGAGACAGAGAGTAACGACATTAATATAGCCCATAACCTATTTAAACTATTTGTATGGCTCTTTACTATAGCTATGGTTTTGTGGGTAGTACAGCAAAGATAGACACAAACACTGCAAAACACACTAGGAGGGGTTTGCGAGGCCTCTCCTCTTGTTATTCATAAGGGAAATGCTTATAATGAGTGTATGACTAAATCATCTTCTAGCAAGTCTGCAGATAAGCTAGGCAGGCCAAAAAGGAAATACAACGCTCCACCAGGCATGAACAACAACCCTACCGGCAAGGGTGGTTTTGGTGATAACCCACAAAACGGAGCGGGTGGTCGCTGGTCGAAAGACACCAGCATCTCCTACTGGTACAACAAGCTAGGCCGTATGACACTCAAAGAACTTGAGGAGTTTGAACAAAAGGGCGACGAGCTTACTCCATTCCAAAAGACAGCTCTCGTGCGTGTTAAGCGTGCCTACAAGGGCGATTCAGAAGGCTTAGCCGAAGCCAAAGAGGTAGCAGACCGTACAGAAGGTAAAGCCAAACAGGATATATCAATAGATGCCAGCGATGATATGAAAACTATCATGAGAGGATTTATTATACCAACACTACCAACGGATTGGATTGATGAGCAAGTCGCATTGGCCCGTTCTAAACAAAGCAACGTATGATGAACTGCGAGAAAAGGGCTATTGGCTACCACTACCAGGCCCCCAGCAGCTCGCAATAGCTCTCTCACGCGACAAGAGATTCCGTGAGATATTATTTGGTGGCTCACGTGGTGGAGGCAAGACAGACGTATCTATCGCTACCATAGGTGATCGCTTCGGTGATACCAGGGCACGCCAGCTTGTCATTCGTAAAGACGCAGGAGACCTAGCAGACTTTGAGGAGCGTGCTGTAGCAGCATTACAGCCATTTGGAGCTAAGCTGCGCCGTAACCCTATGGTACTCTCTGCCAAGGGCTGTGGCCGTGTCATTGGAGGCCACCTCCACGATGCTGAAGCTTACACGAAGTACCAGGGGCATGAGTACTGTCGTATCAATATCGAGGAGCTAACCCAGATACCAGACGAGGGGCGCTATGAGAAGCTCATCAGCTCAGCCCGTAGCAAATACAAAGACCTATACCCTCAAGTGTTTGCCACCACTAACCCAGGTGGTGCAGGCATGGGCTGGGTGAAGAAGCGTTTTGTAGCACCGGACCCAGACAGGGCAGAAGTGCTCAAGATGGAATACCCTTGGGTAGACATATACGGCAAGAAGCAAGTCACACACTGGCAAATCGTCATAGATAAGCGTACAGGCATCTGGCGTGCTTACATCCCAGCCACGATTGACTCTAACCCGTTCCTACTCGAGAACGACCCAGACTACGTGAAATACCTCGACTCTCTCCAAGATTCAGACCCAGAGCTGTATCGTGCTTGGCGTTTTGGTGATTGGGACATCCAGTTTGGCGCTGTGTTTGAGGAGTTTCGGCAGAGCAAGCACACCTACACCAAATTCAGTGAGTGGGGTGTTACGAAAGAAGCCTTCGATAGCAACTATCGTGTCATGGGCATGGACTGGGGCTACAACGATGAGTGTGTGCTGCTTTGGGCTATGTTTGATAACATCACAGAGAAAGAGAACAGAGCTTTCATCTACCGTGAGCTACACGGCAACCACAAGCCTAAAGAGTGGTGGTGTGAGAGGATTGTAGAGATGTGCCTCAAAGACCCTGTAGACCTGATAGCCTTGCCACATGACGCCTACAGTCACCTAGGAGGCTCTGAGACGATCGCTAAGGTGCTCAATGATACGTTTGCCCGTCTTGCACCAGATGAGAAGCGTCCGCGCATCGTACGGGCTGATAAGCTCATGAAGGATAGGAAGCAGGCAGCAGTGCAGATGATTCACAGTGCTTTCGCTAATAAATCAGACGGCAAGCCTGGCCTCATCTTTAGCAAGTACTGCTCATACCTCATCGATACGCTTCCTACCATCATCTACGCCAAAGAGTCTGGTGGTGAGGAGCTTGACCCGAACAACGTAGACCACGCATTAGACTCACTCATGTACACACTCATGACAGCTAACCGTGAGTATGGCTTCCTAGTGAACGAAGCGAAGAAGATCAACAAGCTCACCAAGCAGTCATTTACCATAAACCCAGGCGGCAGAGTAGAGGCAAAAGACATTGGAATTGATATTGCAACAGCGGTAGAGACAGATAAGCTCGCATAAAGGCTAGTCTCTCACGCTCTATTTGCTGTATGATAGAGACAAACAGGAGACATAGCATGCATGATCAAGACAAAGTATTCAAAGACCCTAGGGTAGACGACATAACAACCAACACAGGCGTGATTGATGAGCGTGACGCTCTATCTATCGATGAAGTGGATGACGCTACACTCGTACGGCGCTTCAAGTATTGGGTGAACGACTCAGAAGCCTACTGGAATAGCAAGAGTGGCTTTAATCTACGTAACGTACGAGCACAGAACGAACGCTACTACCTAGGCAAACAGGACAGCGACAGGCTTTACTACCACCAGGCAGACTATCGAGACAACCAGCTGTTCGTTGGTATTCAAGCTGTTATAGCCTACGTCTCAGCTCGTGACCCAGGGTGTGAGATTACGCCAGGGGATGACTCACCAGCTAGCAAGACGCTGGCAGCACGTCTCGAAAGCGCAGTCGACCTACATAGCCAGAAGGTGCGCCTCTCACGCAAGATTAAGGTGGCAGCCAAGAACCTCGCCTTGAAGCGTGTTGGCGTAATCAAGCTCATGTACAACCCGTTCAGCAAGGAGATTGAAGCTAAGGCACTCAACCCAGAGAAGGTTATTCTCGACCGCAACGCAGAGCTAGACGAGGAGCCACGCTTTATCTGTGAGGTGTGTGAGGACACTGTAGACATTCTCATGTCCAAATTCCCAGAGAAAGAAAAGGAGATTATGAATGAGCTTGGCTTTGTGCGTAAGACCCAGAAGCTCCTTAGCACTGTAGTAGCCTACAACGAGATTTGGTTTACAGATACTACCACTGGTGAACCGCGTGAGTGTGTCGCGTGGTATTTCAACAACCTCATCCTCGACAAGAAGCTCAGCCCTATGTACGAATACGACAACAAGGGTGTTGCTATCTGCAACTACACAGACAAGCCTACGAAGCCATATGCCTTCTGTAACTATTTGAACGACGGTAGCCATATGATTGACCAAACGTCGCCTATCGAGCAGGCTATTCCTCTCCAGAACATCCTCAACCGTCGTGGCCGCCAGATCATCGACAACGCAGACACAGCCAACAGTATCAAGGTGTTCCGTTCTGGCGCTATCTCAGAGGACGACGCTAAGAAGCTCACAGGTAAACCTAACCAGTCTGTTGTGCTCGATATTCGTGAGGACGAGCCTATCAGCAATGCATACGGTGAGATTCCAGCCCACTTGCTGCCTAACTATGTGTTACAAGACAAAGAGGACATTAAGAACAGCATCCACAACATCCTTGGTACACCTTCTCAGTTCCGTGGTGATGACTCGAAGCGTGACGTTGGTACACTCGGCGAAGCGCAGATGATGCAGAGCCAGGCCTCAGGCCGCCAGGATGAGATTGTGCGTGAGATTGATAACATGCTCGATCGTTACTTTAAGCTGCTTGTACAGATGATGAAGGTGTACTACAGCAAAAACCACAAAATCTCTGGCCGTGACACTGATGGCAACTTTATCCATGTAGAGCTGTCTCGTGAGACTATCCCAGACAACGCTGTGATTGCTGTATCACCAGGTAGCACCGTAAGTATGGATAAGAGCCGACGCGAGAACATTGCAGTCAAGCTGGCAGAGCTTGGCGTGATTGATCCATACAACCTATTTAAGGATCTTGGCCTTAAGGACTCTAGCGAGCGTTATGAATCCCTCGTGAAGTTCAAGACAGACCCGAACATGCTCGTGGATGAAGTGCGCAGTGAGGTACAGGACGAGGAAGCTTACATTGACTTTGCAGTTATCATGAACGGCTTTGACGCTAAACCACGTGATGATGTGACGCCGCAGCATATCCTAGCCCACAACAAGCAGCTCCAGACAGACAAGTTCCTCATGGCTAACCCGAAGCTCCAGCAGAAGCTCCTAGCCCATATCGATCAAGAGGTGCTCAGCCTCAGCCAGCGTGAGAAGCTCCAGGAGGCCAGCGACCAAGGACTGCTCGTAGACCCAAGCATTCCTACAAGCCCAGAGATTCCAGAGCCTCAGCCACAAATGCCCGTAGACCCGTCTCAGATGCCACCAGAAGCGATGCAAGGCCAGCAACCACCAGTAGACGGTCAACCTATCCCTGAACAGCCAGCGCAGCCTGTAGGCGACCTAGGCGGTGTGCAGGATCAAGGCACAAGCGGTATCCTCTCCGGTCTCGGACTATAGACATAACCACCTCCATTTCGGTATAATTCATACATATACTAAACATAATGGAGGTGTTCACATTGGCATCATCTAACACAGACCTATCAGAGATGGACTTTGACGCATTGGTTGAGAAGGCAGAAGCCCAAGACCAGGACGACAAGGAAACAACTGATGAGGTAAAGGAACAACAAGATAACCCTACCACAGAGGAGGACAACAGGGGTGAAGGCGAAGCTACCGCCCAAAAAGAAGGCGACGAGTCGGAAGAGACTCCAGAGGATGAATCAGACGAAAAAGAATCTGGAGAATCAAAGGAAGAGTCGAAAGCACAAGACCTCTCTGACGAGGAGTTTCTAAAGGAGCTTGAGCGTCGTGGCCTGAAGGTGGCAGAAGACAAAAAGGAAGAACCCAAGAAGGATGACAAGCCTCAGCCATGGGAGGAGCGCCCAGACGAGATTGATGAGAAGCTTTGGAACAAGTCCTCACCAGAGGAGAAGTTTATCTACAACAGCCTCGACTACATCACTGTGAAGGGGAAGGACGGCGAGGAGCTGTCTATCAAACTACCGACACAGCTACCAGATGACTTTGAGTTTGCCAACAAGAAGGCAGAAGCTCAGTTCTACAGTGCTATGAGCGCCCAAAGCTCAAAGGCAGAGAAGCTCATGAACAAAATCACCTCTGATCGTGAGCAAACAACCAAGGCAGAGAAGGAAAAAGCAGAGCTTGATGCTATTATTGCTGATGTGGATCGCCTCCAGGATGATGGTATCGTCCCTAAGATCAAGGCTAAGCCAGGCACGGAGGAATTTAACAGTGATCCTAGCGTACAGCTGGTCAACAAAATCCTTGACTTTCGCGATGAGTACAACCGCAAGCACAAGGGCGAGAACATTAGCTCATACACAGCTGGCCTCATCTACAAAGCTAAGAACCCGAAAGAGTTTGAGACAGAGGACGACAAGCGACGTTCTAGCCAGGACAAATCACGAGAGAAGACGGCTAGCCGTGTAGCAAATAAAACAACATCAGCCAATCGTCCAGAGTACAACCACAAGGCTTTTGGGAAGAATGTTAGTCTAACTGACATTGCAGATTACTACGCAGATCAACTATAAGGTGAAAGGAGAAAATAGATGAATCTGGATCAAATCAATCAAGGGCTAACCGAGGATCAAATCCTTGGCAACGCTGTAACAACTCAGGCTGTGGACGGTGATACGTTCCGTGACATTGTGTACGCGATGTTCAAGCCAAACGATATGGTGGTTATTAAGAACAACGCTCCGTATCCATCAGGGTTTGCATATATGCATATCGACGACGAGGAGCACATTCAGCCTAACGAGTACACCAATACTACTATCCGTGGTGCACAACGCGCTTTCCTCATCCACGCAGGTGAAGAGAAGGTAGTGCAGGGCTGGCTCGCCTACATGGCTCTCGAGCACATGTGGAAGGAATACGCTCAGTACAGCAGCTCTGATGGCGCTCGTATGCTTGCAGACGTACAGGCTCGCACCAAATGGCTCAACGAGGCGTATCGTGGCCCTGCTCAGTACACGACTGGCGCTAAGGACACCGCTCCAAAAGAGGAAGAAAAGCCAGCACGACGTGGTCGTCAAGCTAAAGCGGAGAGCAAAGAGGAAGATCTAGGCTTTAGCGAGTAAATAGCAGGCCTATCTGTAGCCCGCCCGGGGTATAATCTCTAAAGAAGGAGAATAACTGGGCGGGTTTCCGCTTGAAAGAGACAAACTGTATGGATGACAAACCGCTAAACAAATGGCAAGTCAAGGAAATTATAGATGACGCCATCACTAAGCATGAATTGCGCAAAGAAAAGGACTTTGTACCTATCTATGCGTTAGAAATATACAAAAAAGATATAGAATCACGCCTCAAAGACCTTGAGGATGACTCGGCAGAGGCTAAAGACCGTAATAAATGGCTATTTCGCCTTGTTGTGGGCGCAGTTATCACCTCATTTGTGCCAATTGTCATCGCATTGCTGTCCAACAGTAGGGGAGGACTGCTACGATGAGAAGGAATTGTGTCATTCGATGGTTTAAAAGGGAAACACTACTAAAAATTCTATCAATCATGATGATTTTAAGCCTTATATTCAGTGGCTACACCATTTACAAGGTATTCACGCTCAAACCAGGCCAAGCTGTGACTATTTCAGGCGGTGCAAAGGTAGAGAAGCCTGTCACAAACATCACTAATGCCCAAATAGATAAGGACGGCAACCTAGTACTCACATATTCAGACGGAGAGGCACGCAATGTGGGATCTATCGTAGGGTCTAACGGTAAAGATGGCGCAGATGGTAAGACACCAACCAACTCAGAGATAGCATTAGCCATTAAGACGTACTGTCTCACCAACAAATGTTCAGATAACCCCACAAGCGCCCAGGTAATGAGCGCTGTTGCTGCTTATTGCTCAGGTGGCATCTGTAATGGTACAAACGGCAAGAACGCATCAGACGAGCAGATAGCAACCGCTGTGGCTAAATATTGTGCGGCAGGATTGTGTAGGGGAGACAAAGGCGCTACGGGTGCCACAGGGGCTACAGGCGCGGCAGGAGCTAACGGTATCAATGGTGTTGACGGCAAAGACGGTAAGGACGGCAAAGACGGCGCGTCTCCACAGCTATCATGCGTCAACATCAAGGACAATTCAGGTAACCAAACATCATGGGTAGCATGGAAATACGAGGGTGAAGCAAACTCAGCGTACCGCAGGCTATACAAGATCGCTGGTGACAGTAATTGTATTAATATTTAAGGAGGTATAAATGGCGTACAACTACATTACGCAGTATGACTCGCCAAACTACACTGCTGGCCGGCAAGGCAACAACATCAGCAGTATCACAATCCACTGGTGGGGTGATCCTAACCAGAACCCTACGTTTGAGGGTGTTACAGCATGGCTTTGCAACCCAGCAGCTCAGGTAAGCGCTCACTATGTTGTTACGGGCACAGACCGGCGTGTAGCCTGTATCGTAGATCCTGCCAACATCGCTTGGCACGCAGGTAACTGGGTGGGCAACCAGACGAGCATTGGTATCGAGTGTGATCCACGGTGCCGTGATGAGGACTACGACGTTATTGCTGAACTGGTGGCAGAATTGCGCAAAACGTATGGTGACCTACCACTCCGCCCACACAACTCATGGACGAGCACCAGCTGCCCTGGCAACTATGACCTAGGCCGTATCGACCGCATGGCTCGTGAGAAAGCTGGCCAGACCGTGCAGCGTGATCGTACTGATGAGATTAACTATCTCAATGGCTTATACCAGCAGATCCTTGACCGCAACGTAGACGAGAATGCTATTGGTCACTACCTGTCTCAGATCGACAAAGGTTGGAACTGGGATCAGATCCGTGAGGACTTGGCTAATAGCGCAGAAGGCAAGGCTGTGGCAGAGCGACGCAACGCACGCAACAATGAACTACGCGCAGCCTACGACAGTGAGACTAACGAGATTCAGCGCCTCTACAAGGAGATCCTCGAGCGTGATGCAGACGAAGGCGGCATTGAGCATTACCGGAATCAGATCCGTAGCGGCTGGAGCTGGGGTATGGTAGCAGACGACCTACGACGTAGTGACGAGTACAAGGAATTGCAGCGCATCAAGAACACACCAACACCAGAAATTCGTCACGTAGAGCCAGAGCCACCGACAGAGCCAGAGAAACCGCAGGAGAGGGCCACAGAAACCCCTCAGGAAGCGCCAAAGGCAGAGGATTCCACAACTATCCTTGGGGATATTCGACGTATCTTGCAGGCGATCCTAGACGCTATCACAGGTTTGTTTAAAAAATAAAGGAGAAGTAAAATGGAAGCACTAAACGTTCTCATCGTACCAGCAATCGTAAAGCTGTTCGACATGTTTAACAAGAAGGAGTGGGGCGGTATCGCTAAGGTATTCCTCGCTATCGCAGCAGGTATTGGTTACTACTTTGTGACCGGGCACTTTGTCTTTACTGACAAAACTGTCTACGAAGGTGTCGCCTTTGGCCTCCAGGCTGCTGGTCTTGTGACTGTGGCTGCCAAAGCTGGCGCAACGAAATAGCCCATAGCTAGCCGTTGTATTATTGACCCCTAGGTATCCTGGGGGTTATAATATTAGCGTATGCAAGATAGCTTAATGATTGAGTGGAGAAACGGCGAGATAACCATCACGCCGCCCGAGGATTTTCAGAAAGTAATAAAGCCACGGTATATACCACGAGGTGCAAGCCGTGGGTTGTATATAGACCGCATGTCGGTGACTAAGAACGGCCAGACAACAGTGGTGACGTTTGAGAAGGATGGGGACGCGTATATTACCGCTCCGACTGGCAAAGTGTACTTTACAGAGTACAAGATTGTGAGTGCTCAGCCTGTTTTGCTATCTAAAGAGTTTGTTGGGTTCTCTGGTGTAAATACTGTCGGGGAATTTGATGAATTACTGTTGCCTATTTGATCTAGTAGGAGTATAATGCTTTATGCAGCGTGATCCGGAGTCCGGACGCCGAGAAAGCGACTGTACAAGTATAATTAATTAATTTACTGTGGTTATACATAGCACCCTTGGTCAAAAGCCTGGGGTGTTGTGTTATTACAGGGGTGCAGAGCCAGCCTACCAAGCTATCTTGGCGTGGGCTGGTTTTTATTATTGGCGTGTATAATGAGAGGTAGAATTAAACGGAGAAAATACTATGACAAAATGGATCAACAACGACGCCTGGAACGCGTTGCTCAATAAGGTAAAGACAGCTAACCAGATTTGGCTACTATCTAGCTATGCGGACAGCTACACGGCAGCTAATAGTGCTAAGTTGGGAGGTAAAGATTATTCGCTCGGTACGGTTTCATTTCCAGCCAGCACACCAAAGACAGTGAATCTGCCAAACATAGCTGATGTGCCTATCGACCGTAGCGGGCAAGTAAATCATATTGCTCTTGTGCGCACAGGTGGCAGCGAGCTTTTGATGGTTGTAGAAACACAGCAACAGACTGTAGCGCAGAATGGCAAGGCTGATGTTTCTGGGTTGTCTTTGACAGCGGAGGTATTGTAGTATGGCTGCAATTCAATACACAGTGCAGCACATCGCAGAGATGGCGGAAGCGTCTGGGTTCCGTGTTTGGTTTGATTTTGCTACTTGTCACATACACAGAATGAAGGGCGCAGAGGAAGTAGCCAGATTCTGCCTAGATGACCAGCAAGACTTTTGGGTAAGTTCAGAGTTTCTGTTGAAGCTTATCAGCGACGGAAAGTATAACGAGATTATGGGGCATATCAATGTACTACTGTCTAATAAAGGCGGGCAACTCCGCGACGGCCTATATATACTCCAAGACCAAGCGCTTAGTTGGTGGAACATCAAAGAGCTGCCAGACGGTACGGGCGCTACCATTGTGGCTCGAGATAGTAGGGACGCCATGTACACCAAGCGGGGTGTTGAACGACTCAGGAGGCGTTATGATGTAACGTCACGCTGTCTAGCTATAGAGATAAAACCAGAAACGCCGAAGACAGGCGGAGATAACAGCGAAGTAGGTAGTGGCCAGAATAACTCAGGCGGCGGTAATAATAACTACAATTACTTTTAGGAGGCTACATGGCAAACAACATGACAATCGGCCTATTGGCCGCAGCAATAACAGACGAGAATGGAACTATTGATATAGAGGTTGCTTACAACCAGTTTTTCCCTAGCGCTCCGTTTTATATTACGGTGTCACCTATAGATGAAGCTCCGACAGCTCTCAACTCGGAAATAATGATCGTTAGGGCACGAAATGGTAAGACACTTACAGTAGGTCGTGGACAACGCGGTATCGTGGCAAAATCACATAAGAAGGGTGCTATGGTGTACCGCGGCGTTTACTATGAGAATTTACTACATGTAGGTGATATTGTGATGACACTTAACCCAACCCCAATGCCGGGCAGATTATTGCTTAATGGGCAAGGTGGATATAGTAAGTGGGACTACCCATTGTTGTACGAGCACATCAGAAACAATTCACGATATGGCACAATATCAGGAGATACATTCACACTAGCAGACTTACGTAGCAGGTTCCCGTTGATCGCAGGTGGCGTAGACTCTGTTGGTGTGACTGGTGGTAGCAATACTATACGGCTAGCCCCGCAAAACTATCAGATAAACACGTGGATGAGCCAGAAAATGAGCCAGTCGGCAAACCCCTCTGGAGGAGTTAGAATGGGGGGCGATATAGGTTTTCATCTCCACGGGACAACAAACACACCAAGCGATTCATCAAAGAATGTCCCGCTCGAGTGGCGTCCGCAGTATATCGCGATGAATTTTGAAATTGTAGCGGGGTAGAAGATGCTTGTATCTATCACTCCACGTCAAATGTCCAATAGTGTACACAGTGACTATTGGGAGTTGGGAGGTCTTGCATATGGGCCAGACGGTCTATTAGCTACATCGACAAGGTTTGATGTTCACTACGCATCAGTGAAAGAGTTGAAAGGGAATAGCGACGTAGAGCTTCTCACCAAGTTCAAGGCTGATAAGATAACGAACAAACACGGCCTTCTTGTGATACGCGGTAATGTTTATAATTTACCTGACGGGTCTAAGACCGATTCTGGTTACGTTCTGGCGCTATGGGCCGGGGTTGATGGCATTACCTATATGAAGGTAGACAACGCTAAAAATTCTTTCAACCAAGCTGTCGCTGTAGCTGACCCACTGACATGGAACTGGGTGCGGTTTAGTGTAAAAGGGTCTACTATAAAGGCTAAGACATGGCGTGACGGGCACCCAGAGCCGGCGTGGCAAATCATCGTCAATGACACGTTATGGCCTGCTGATAGCAATGGCTCTGTTGGTGTCGCCGGCTTTAGTAATGGTACGATAACATATAACTATATTTCTGGGTCAACTGACAACAGACCAGCTCCGCTGCCAGGAGACTACGAAGACTCTTACGTAAACTCGAAGCCGGATTCAGATCTTGGCTACTGGGGGGCTCCGGGGCTTAGGGCGCTTGGTGCCATATGGGCTCGCAAGAAGGTTACGGGTAAATATGAGATTGAGCCGGTGGACACAACAGCTCTCATCAAGCCAAGCACTCCAGAAGTTAAGGTTAAGTATGGGATCGTAGCTACCCAGACGAATGCTCGTATTACAACAACTCAACCAAGAATAGTCTATAAGGAGCCGGGCAAGGTTTATATTTTACCCTCAACAGAGGTAGTAAGAATCAAAATAAGCCGACCAACGCTAAATTACAAAGCACCGCCTAATGTGAATGTTGTTGGCAACACAATAAAAGCTAGAATAACAACCAACCTACCGTCGATTGCTTTCAGTTCAAAACATGCCATCATCGCAGATGAAACTGTTGCGCGTGTTGAGTTACCACAGCCAACCATCGTATTTAAGGATGTTGAGCGATACACGTTTTATGTCGATCCAGTGACGGCTCGTATACGCACTATCGCGCCTTCTATACGCTTTAAGCGCGTCCAGATCAATCCTGACGTGTGGAAAGCACCGCAAACCGAAATAGAGCACGAGTGGCGCAAACTACCGTACACTAGCGAGACTACCGGAGCGTGGCGCAACTATCGATATTACCGCAGTGATGACCAGGTGTGGCGCAATAACCGCACAGAGGACACCTCACAATGGCGAAAACCAGTATCTACCACTAGAGATGAGCAAGAGTGGCGGCGTGTAGTGTATGATTAGAGTAAAGGAGAATAAGACATGCTGACATTTTCGCAACTAAAACAGGACGTAATCAGCCTCATTAACGTCGATGAGGACAATATACAAGAGGTACGCAAAGCCGTATCAGATATAAACACAGGAATAAAGCTATTCCAAAACGCTGTGAGGCGTTACTGGGTGCGCCAAGAGCGTGAGACTAACCTGATCCAGGGTAAATCGCTATATCGCTTCCCAAGGGATATGGTACGGGTCGTAGACGTGCGCATAAAGGATGGAGATAGTTACTATCCTATCACTCCAGTGCACAATATCGAGGAGTGGCACAAGATTACGAGCGGGCAATCCACTGGAAGGCCTGAATGTTTCATCATAAAGAATGGTACAGAGATGGAATTGTTCCCGACACCAGCAGAGGACGTGCCAAGTGGCATGATTGTGACGTTTGAACCTCGTATGCAGGACTTAGGGCTGGCAGACAAGGAGTTTAGCGTGTCTCTGACGGAGAATAGCCCACGAGTTACGGCCTCACAAGACAGTTTTGTGCGCAGTATGGAGAATAACGGGTGGTTACAGGTCACAGATGGCAGTGATGGTAACTGGTATAAGGTGGCTAAGGTTGTAAATGCTCGCGAGATACGCCTTGAGACGCCGTATCAGGGCCTTACAGCGACGACACGCGTCAAGATAGGTCAATGCCCACAATTCCCAGAGGAGTATCACCAAGCGCCCGTATATTACGCCGCACAGCAATACTTTTTGATGCGTAAAGACCTAGATAGCGCCAACATGTACAAGCAATTGTTCGACAATATGGTGCAAGAGTACAAGACAGTGTATGGCATTACGACAAGCTCTGGCTTTATCCAGGGCGGTAGCAGTATGATGGGACGAGAACGGATCACTGATCCAGTAAGGAGTATCTGGTAATGGCAGCAGGTAACACAGGCGATACAATCATCAGCCAAACGTCGTTTTACGGCGG
>QWCI01000637.1_pt1 | contig 16159 bp, 15 predicted proteins | sample 1972541 | NCBI WGS metagenome assembly QWCI01 (sample SAMN09866712, study PRJNA288562) | Human oral metagenome isolate term3_saliva, whole genome shotgun sequencing... | isolation source: mouth | host: Homo sapiens | place: USA: California | reverse complement strand
GCTATGAGGTAAGGGGCAGAGGCTATCAGGCTATCGGCTTCGCCAACCAGTCAGGAGGATATGAGCTTCGGGACGACAATGTGTTCAAGGGAAGGATTGCCCCGAAGGACATTACTCCGATATTCACGGACAGAGCGGAGCTCGTATGTATCTTCGAAGGGTTTATGGACTTTCTTTCCTTTCTTTCAATGAAAGAAGAAATCATCAACCGCTGCCTTGTGATGAACTCCGTAAGCAATGTGGCAAAGGCTATCCGCTATCTGAATGACCGACACCTCACCCATATCCGTGCCTTACTTGACAATGACGATGCTGGGCGGAGAGCCATACAGGAGTTTGCAAGGGCAGGTTTCCAAGTAGAAGATATGTCCCGATATTACAAGGACTTCAAGGACCTCAACGATTTTCACGTCAGCCGTGTCCGTGAGCAGAGGGAACAGAAATGGCAGGTAAAGACACAGATGTCGGTTACAGAACAAAATCAAAACAAGTCAAACATAAAATGAGATAAGGATATGGAAAAGAAGACAAAGATAACAGACAAAGACTTTTTAAGGTATTTGGGTATGGAAGATGAAACTGAGGACGAATCTACTTTACAAGAGGAGACTGCGGTTCCTGAAACAGAAAGACCAACTATCGAACAGAACACAGAGAATACCATGCACTCCGAACCTGCACGGAACACAGGGAATGCAACTGTTCAAAGGAGTATCAGTGCCAAGATGAGAAAGGAAACGCTCGAAGCCTACAAGCAAGCCTACCTTGTCCCGACAAAACTGAGCAACCGAAAGGCGGTCTATCTGAGCAGGGAGACACAGGAGCGTGCCGACTTCATCGTGCGCAGGCTGGGTGACAGGGGCAGCAACCTTTCAAGCTTTGTGGAGAACATCGTGCGCCTCCATTTGGAGGAATACGGTGAGGACATAGAGAAATGGAGGAAGCTTTGAGCCCACAGGAAAAAGGTCGAGGGTTTTCCTGAAAAGGGACGACCTTTCCACTCAAAACTCTCGACCCTTTGCAGAGAACAGAGCAACGGACATTTGCAGAATAAACAGAACGATGAGCGTATCACGAACGCAGTCAGGCACGGAATGCACGGCATTCACTTTTCGGCTACAAAACGCCTTATGCGTAAACGTTTCGTTAGCTGACATTGCAAGACGTCAGTTTGTACCCACAAACTGCTCTTGCTCCCCTCGTCTATCTATCGGGGAGATTAGACCGTAATCACTCCGTTCTCATCGGTCAGTGTTCGGGAATTAAGATGCAATGAATCATCTACAATGATAAACTATCAATGAAACTTATATGAAAAGATGCAAAGAAAAAGCTGCCCGATGGCAGCAACGGGATAAGGAAGAACAGAAGATGAACAAGACAGAGTTCATCAAGGTAAGATGCACCTCAGAAGAAAAGCAACGTATTAGGTCAAAGGCGGAAAATACAGGGCGGAGGTTCTCCGACTACTGCCGTGAGATACTCCTTAACGGCGAGATAATAGCCATCCCCAAGATGACCGACAACGAGAGGGAAGCCATTGCCATACTTCAGCATACAGGAAAGCATTTAAGCGGTTTTATGACCCTTATTTTCGTGTGGATGATGAGGTATATAAGGTCTTAAATCTAACAAGAAATGATAGGAAAATGTAAGGCGATAGCGCATGGAAGCACTGCTTTGAACTATATTTTCAGAGAGGGCAAACTCTGTAGTCGGCTTGCCTTCCACAATCTTTGCAGCAGGGAGCCAAAGGCTATCTATGAGGAAATGAAAGTGGTCAGCGATTACAACAGTCGTTGCAGAAACAAGTTTCTCCGTATCGAAATAGGCATCGCACCGCAGGACGAGAAAAAGCTGTCAGTGTCCGAACTTATGTGGATAGCTCATTTATTTGCCAAGCGAATGGGACTTGACAACCATCAATGGGTGGCGGTAACGCACAAGGACACCGACAACAGACACATTCACATCATCGCCAACCGCATCAGTCTGTACGGAGAAGTCTATGATACCACTTTTGTGAGCAACAGGGCAGCAAGGGTGGCGGAGGAAATCAGTCGAGAGAAAGGCTTGACCATCGCAAAGGAGGTCAAGGCGAAAAAGCAGCATCAGGAGCCAAAAGCCAGTCCAATAAGAGAGCAGACAAAACAGCAAGTACAACAAATCTGCTATGTCCTGCTTGACAAGTACAAAGGTATAGGTATTACCGGGCATTCCATGTTCCTTTAAGAGTTGAACAAGAACGGCATTACCATAGAGCGTATGAAGAACAAGCAGAACAAGGTCTATGGTTTGAAGTTCTCATACGGAGAACATACATTCAAGGCATCCGAAATCGGCAGAGAGTTCGGCTACCGTTCTTTGCAAAAGAATTTTGAACCAACTAACAAGGAAGAGTCAAGAAAACCACATCAAACAGTACAAGAGTCAACAGACAAGAACAAATATCCCGATACAGGTTATCAACTCATACCTCCAAGCCGCTCCTCAATTTCACGAGACAATGACACACCACAAGTACAGAATCCCATTGATGCAGTGGCAGACACCATCGTTAGTGCAGCAGATGAAGTTGTGGAAGGGTTAGGCGATTTGATTACACCAACCGCACAGGGCAATGACTATGCTGAAACGGCATGGCAGCGTAAACTCAGATACCAAGTCAATAGAAAGAAAAGACGAGGAAGAGGAATATAACCCACAACCAGACAATCAATCAAAAGTGCAGAAAGAAGAATATCTCATTAAAAACGCTTGTTATTCGGTAACAAAGTATTATCTTTGCAAACGGAATAACAAGCGTTCTTTGTTAGGCAGAAAACAGCGAAGCCAAGTAGCTCGCTCGTTTCCAAATCGTTACCTATTTAGTTATATCAATATGGTAACTTCTTTATTTTCAGACAGATATATTTTTATAATTATCTTACAAGACAATATGGCTGATATTGTGTGGCGAAATGGCTGGAATAGCAATACCGTTTCATAGGGATTGCACAGCTTGATGAACTGGACTGTGATGCGTCTGAGGTTTGGTTTCGTTATTTTATTGGGGTTTTTCTTGTGTGTTTCACAGATTTTCGATACTTTTGCATATCGAATCGTAACTCGCGATGGTCGTGTCCCCCTCGCAAACGAGGGAGGCTACGAGGGAGCGGAGGCCGCTGTGCATCGCAGAAGAGACATAATGAAGATGCAGATGAATAGAATAACGTGTTTATGGCTGTGCTTGTTTGCAGGCATGACGGCCCATGTCCAAGCCGATGCAGCAGTAAGCAAGCCGCAAGAAACGGTGCAACAGGCCGATAACGAAGTGGCAGGACAGGTGCTCGATGAGGCCGGTCAGCCGCTTCCGGGCGTCACCATACGCATCAATGGCACCAAGAATGGGGGCGTAGCCAGCGACTATGATGGCCGGTTCGCACTGCCCGTGGGAAAGAATCAAAGCCTGAAACTGACGTTTTCCTACATTGGTTGCAAGCCTCAGACACTGACCGTAAAGGCCGGAAAAGATGTCATTGTAATCATGGAAGGCGATAAAGCCACGTTGAAAGAAGTGGTTGTGACGGGTTATCAGCAGATAGACCGCCGCAATCTGACGAGTTCCGTCTCGAGTGTCAAGATGGATGACATCGCCCGGGCAGGCATTTCGTCGGTCGATAAGATGCTGCAGGGGCGCATACCCGACCTTGTTCTCTCCACAACGAGCGGCGAAGTGAATGCCACACCGAAGATACGTATTCGCGGAGTGAGCACACTTATCGGCAATAGGGAGCCGCTTTGGGTGGTCGATGGCATTATTGTTAACGACCCGGTCAACCTGACTTCCGACGTTATCAACGACCCCGACTACGTTAATCGCATAGGGAATGCCATCTCAGGTATCAATCCTCAGGACATTGAACGCATCGATGTGCTGAAGGATGCGGCTGCAACAGCACTCTATGGAACGCGTGCAGCGAATGGCGTTATCGTTGTAACAACGAAGAAAGGACGGGCAGGTAGGCCCGTCATCTCCTACAATTTCACGGGCACAGTCCGCCATCGTCCGCGCTATAGTGACCGGAAAATCGACCTAATGAACGCCAAAGAGCGCACGCAAGTGTCAAGGGATTTGGCTGCAATGCACTATACTTTTCCCTCAAATATGACCTATATTGGCTATGAAGATGCCCTGCAGAAGTATTACGGGGGCACCTATAACAGGAGCCAATTCGAGGCAGCTGTGGCCGCAGCCGAGGTGCAAAATACGGATTGGTTCAAGCTTCTGACACGTGATTCTTTCTCACAAGACCACTCAATCAACCTCTCTGGAGGTGCTGATAAGTTCCGTTATTACGCCTCATTGGGCTACACCAACGACAATGATGTCATCAACCGCAACGGCAACGACCGCTATACAGCGGCCGCAAACCTTGACTTCACGCTCAACAACCAATTCCAATTGAGTCTCAATTTGGGTATGCACACCGATAAACGCCGCTACGATCAGAGTGATGTTTCGCCCATTGACTATGCCTATAACACCAGTCGGGTAATCCCATCTCATACGGAAAGCGGCTATTTCTATTATAAAAAGATGTCTGTTGGCTCTGGTTCGTATGATTTCAATATCCTTAACGAACTCGATAACAGCTATATGCGCCAGCGAACTAACGGCTTCAAGGCTACGGCCAACCTGCGTTATATACCACTGGATTGGCTGAATTTCAATGCTATTTTGGCCTTTAACACCTCGAATACGAACATCGAGGGCTGGCATGGTGAGAAGAGTTGGTATGCAGCCGCACTGCGTCAGTCGCCTTACGGTATAGAGGCTCCGTCCACAAGTGAGATGCCTTTCGGCGGAGAACTCTCTGAAAACGATATCGATCAGCGTGATTGGACGGTGCGCCTACAGGGCAATCTGAACAAGAACTTCGGTCCCGAAGGCCACCATAACCTCAATATTGCGGTGGGTTTAGAGGCGAGTTCGACCCATTATATGGGTAATCTTTTCACGCAACGTGGCTACTATGCCGACCGAGGAAAGAGGTTCACAACAGAGATTCCCGATAAGTATGCAGCCTATTTGAGATGGCTTGGGCGGAATATTCCGGTCATTACCGACAATCTAACCAACCTCGTTTCGGCCTATGGTACGGCATCTTACAGCTATAAAGAGCTGTTTACACTGAACGCCAACACCCGTTATGACGGCTCAAACCGTTTCGGTGACCGCAGTAATGAGAAGATATTGCCCGTTTGGTCCGTGTCGGGTTTGGCCAATATCAAGCGCATATCAGACCTCAAAGCTACTTGGTTAGATGCCTTGGTTTGGAAGATTTCGTATGGAGGACAGGGTAATATGCTCGAAGGACAGACCCCTAAGCTGACCGTAAAGAAGGGAGCTTACAACACACATTACGGTGAAATGATATCCGAAGTGGACCGTTTTGCCAATCCGGACCTGCGTTGGGAGAAGACAAAGTCGTTCAACACGGGCATTGAGACCGCCCTTTTCCATAACCGACTGCTACTCTCTTTGGAGTATTACTACAAGAAAACAACCGACGCTTTCATGAATAAAACTATCTCCGATGTGAATGGTTATTCGGCTTATTACGTCAATTCGGGTCGCATTATCAATAAAGGTTACAACCTTTCCGTCACGGCAACACCCGTCCAAACACGTGATTGGAACTGGTTACTTTCGGCATCTTTCTCGAAAGTCATCAACAGAATGAACACCATTCCTGGTGAAGATGCCTACGAAATCAGCGACTATTTGGCAGGAACGGCTATCATTAATGGACAAGCTATCGGCACTTTTTACTCCTATCGTTTCGTGGGATTGAACCCTCAGGACGGTGGTCCTATGTTCGATGATTGGCAAGATAGGGCTCATGAACTTGTGGGATTGAATAAGTATGAGACTGCCATGAGGGTGCTTGAACGTAGTGGAAAGCGCGATCCTGACGTCACCGGAAGCTTCAGTTCCACTCTTAGTTACAAGCATTGGCGGCTGGGTTTGCTCATGGATTACGCTTTGGGAAAGAAGATCCGCCTGTTCAAAGTGTTCAATCAAGGCTCAGGTAGCAACACAGGACCGGGCTATATCTATCCCGAATACAATCTGAACCGCGCGCTACTCGACCGTTGGAAGCGACCCGGAGACGAGCGCTTGACAGACATTCCGTCGATTATGAGCACCAGTTCTCCCAACTTTTATCAGTATGCCCAGCCTTGGTTCAATGGCTACAACTATAAGGGTGTGAAGTTAGGGACCGACCTTTGGACGATGTATGACTACAGTAACGTGCGCGTTGTCAGTGCCGATTATCTGCGATTGGCCTCCCTCAGTCTCACTTATGAGCTACCCCTCGCCCTCTTGATGAAGTGGGGTGTGCAGCGAATCGCTCTCTCTTTGACGGGAAACAACCTTTATACGTGGTGCGATAACAGGCTCAAAGGACAGACACCCATGCAGAGTGGCTTTGCCGAAGTGCAGCTTTCAGACACTCCTTATTATACCCTTGGTGTGAACATTCAGTTTTAACGGAAAAGAAAATAACGATGAAAGGCTTCAAATATATCCTCGCAGGCTGTGCAATGCTGGCCTTTGGAAGTTGCGGAGACTTCTTGAAAGAATACTCACAAGACACGGATTATGTGCGATCATGGCGCGATTTGGACGAGCTTCTCATTGGTTCGGCCTATCAACCCCTGTATGCTGCCGCTACATTATCAACGGTTTCAGACCCTCAATACTTCCTTCATTTCCTCGCAGATGAACTGGATGAGACCTCAACAAGCGTCATTTCGGGTTACATGTCCTATGACGGTAAGGAGCGAGTCTTTGGTTATTACACGTGGCAGGCACGTAGTGGGCAGAACGAAACCTATACGGGTTACAACACAGAAAACCAGAGTTGGCAAGACTATTACAACCGAATCAATGTGGCAAACAATATCATTGCCGAGGCAGCAGTGCTGAAAGAGGCCGGTGAAGAGGGCCGTCGAGGCCGATTGAAAGTAGACGGTGAGGCCCGTTTCCTGCGTGCCTATTACTATTTCATGCTGGTGAATATGTACGGAAAGCCCTACTCGGCAACTGCAACAACCGACCTTGGTGTGCCATTGAAGACAACCGAAGTGGTGGAAGACCGTAGGTTTGGCCGCAATACGGTGCAGGAATGCTACGACCTCATACTCACTGACCTTCAAACGGCAGAGACCGAGCTGGCCGAATATGGTGCGCAACGATCGAAATATCGTGCGGATGCCACGGCCGTCAGGCTGTTATTGAGTCGCGTTTACCTGTATATGCAATACTGGGACAAGGCTGCCGAGTATGCCCGAAAGGTCATCGAGGCTCGTCCGAGCCTGGTCGATCTCAAGCGATTAAGTACAACCGACGGCGTCATCTCGCCCACTTCACCCGAGCTAATCTTCTCGATGGGTAGCAATTCCGTGATGGAATACACCATCAACTGCAGTAAATCGTTTCAAATTCCCGATGCTTTCTATCGGCTGTATGCCAACGACGACCTGCGAAAGACAAGGTATATATGGACCAACGGCGACTTCCATGGCTATAAAAAACTACCTGCCAACGCAGCTGCCTTAGCTACTTCAAGTCGCACAGAGACCGACCCCAAATACTATTTCGATGTTTATTACTACGGTTATCAGAACCAAACGAACGACATTTCAGATAAGAATTGCTTTCGAAGTGCCGAGGCTTATCTCAATTTAGCAGAGGCCGAAGCTTGCTTGGGCCATGATGTTGCGGCACAACAAGCCGTGAATACCCTGCGAAAGTCGCGCTATGCATCGGGTAGCAACTATCGGTTGACCTTCACGGGTGTCCCACTTATCCATGCCATTCGCGAAGAACGGGCTCGCGAACTGCTGCTCGAAGGCCACCGATGGTTCGACCTTCGTCGCTATGCCGTCTGTAAAACGGCCCCACAAACGGCTACCATCACGCATCATTATTACTACTATCAGCAGCGCGACTCCGACGTTAAGACAGCCTTGCACACCTTTACATTGATGCCCGGTGACTGGGGTTGGACGCTTCCAATACCCGAATCGGCCAGAGAATTCAACCAGATGCCGCAGAACCCGCGCGGCGAACGCACCCATACAACACAGACTTTATGACCCGATTTTCAAGCAACAACGATATGAAAAGACGCAAACCATACCTTACCCTCTTTGCCGTTGCCCTACTATTTACGGCTTGTACCGGCGAAGATGCCCTCACTCCAAGCCATGCCGACACTGATCCTTTCGTGGTTTCTGCGGCAGACAACAGGCCTGATACACGGCTCCGGCGCGATTTTCACGACAAAAACGGCAGCTATCTGCTCTTCAATGATACGCTCGCTAACGGCGAATTGTTAGACAACGGTTATGTGATGACGGCCGCAGAGAACAACATCGTCTATACCTACGACTATCTTTCGTCGTTCAACGAGAAGCAAAATGCCGCGCGATTTATCGAGCATGACCTCCTTCCCCACTTGGGAAAGCGGCTCCGTCCGTTCTCTTTTCTGCTCGTTAGTGGCATTCATCGGTGGACAAGAAACGGCACATCGTTCTTTCAGAACTACGACGAAAGCGACACACCACAGCTGGTTACGGGCGTTAGGAGCACGGCTATCGCCATGAAAAGTGTTCCTTCCAATCCGGAAGAGCGGAAAACTTATGCTCAAACCTTGCTGAAAAGCATTCTCTCAAATGCCATTGTATTGCAGAGCGGTGGCAAGGTTGATGCCTTTAAAGCGGTCAGTAAAGATGCCTATGACGGTTTTTATGACGGTCCGACTCCAGCAAACGAGGCCGAGAATATGTCACTGATGAATGCCAAAGGCTTTATTTCCGTTCACTATTCCTATGGTTTCCCCTATTTCGGAGCCTATCCTACGGTGTCCGAAGATGTGACAGCCTACGTTGCATTGGCTCTCGAAGCAACTGCCGACGCTGTGGAAACCACCTATTTAAGCTATCCGAAAATCATTGAAAAGTATCGATTGATGGCAGAAGTCCTCAACGAACTGGGTTATATTAGATAAAGTGCATGATGAAGAAGACTGTTTTTTACCTGATGATAGGTCTGCTGACACCGCTTCTCGCCGCATGTGGCAGCGATGAAGCCCCCGTTTTGGTGGATTTGAGTGCCAATAAACGCGGCTCATTCACTGATGCGCGTGATGCCAACACCTATCATTATGTCTCTGTGGGCGGCCTTGATTGGATGACGGATAACCTGCGTTACGACACAGGAGATGATAACACGCGCAGCATTTATGCCACACAAGAGCTGCCGGGCGACAACGGAACGACCACTAACGCACGGACCGTGGCCCGCTATGGCTATCTCTACAGCTACGAAGGAGCCCTGACTGCCGCACCGGCTGGCTGGCGACTGCCCACTGATGAGGACTGGAAACGACTCGAAACAGCCTTGGGCATGACGCGGGAACAGGCAGACGGCGACCTTTGGCGGGGCAACGGACAGGCCGAAGTGCTTAACAGTGCGACGGGACTGAACTTGCTTTACGCTGGGTTTCACGACAAAAACTCCACCTCCTTTGCCCAACACTTCTTCTTCATGGGTGCCGTGGGCTACTATTGGACGGCCACTTCGCCCGCTGAAGGACTGGCCTTGTTTCGCAAGATACGCTATAACAGCAGCCAAGTCTACCGCCACACCACTAAAACCAACAATATGTTAAGCGTACGTTGCGTGCGCGATGCAAACTAATTCTGTCGTATGAGAAAGATATTCCTTTCGCTTTTCCTGCTATGGACGGTGATGCTGACGGCTCAAGAGCGCGGTTTCACCATCAAAGGTTATATTCCCTCGTTGCCCGACGGCACCGAGGTTGGCATCGACGCCGTGGAGGATTCGATTATAGGACTGGCCACTTCGGTGGTTAAAAACGGCCGTTTTGAACTGCACGGGCAGGTGAAACACCCCGTTTTGGCCTCGTTCACGGCCAACAACCTCAAGCTCGTTGAAGCGCATCATTGGCCTGACGACTCCATCAAATGGCACTATGAAGACTGTTTTGTCAGTAACGCAAACCTCACGATTGGGCCGGATTTTAAGCTGACGGGCACGCAGATACAGGCCGATTGTGACGAACTGATGGCCTTGGGCGACTGGCGCAACGCTGCTGTTGCATGGCGGTTCATTGACAAACACCCACAATCTGTGGTCTCGGCCTTTTTGGTCAATGGTATGTTGAAAGCCGGGTTCGGACTCACCGACAGTGAGGTCGAACGCTTGGGACGGGCACTCACAGGTGTTCCGGCCGACACTTTGCGCTGGAAAGAATATCAATGGCGCGTGGCAATGGCCCGTAAAGCCACCATAGGGTCGCCACTAATCGACCTCGAAATCAAAAATACGGCCGGCAAGGTGATGCGCCTTTCAGATCAGATTCCGACCGACCAAGGACTCGTTTTGATTGACTTTTGGGCCAGTTGGTGCGGACAATGCATCGCAGCCTTCCCCGAATTGCAACGGCTGATGACCGAATATGAAGGTAAGGTGAGCCTGATAGGGCTCTCCATCGATACTAATGACACTGCTTGGCGCAGGGCAATGGCGAAGCATCCGCATGCTTGGCCGCAGTATTGCACGACACCCGACGGCTATAAAGACCTGTTCCTGAAGTACCAAATCGGCAACGGAGTGCCCTATTTCCTGCTGGTCTCTCCGGCCAGAAAGGTGGTGAAGGCCTTGCATACCGTTGACGAAATCGAAGCATTTTTAAAGAACAACCCGATATGAAACGTATTTTAATCGGCCTTTTGGCCCTTTTCCCCTGCTTGGTCCACGCACAGTTGGCCATCATAGAAACCTCGGACACCACGTTGTTGAGCGGAAGTATGCTCATGACGGAGGCCCAACTGCTCGATAAACTCACGTACAATCAGAAGGGAATTGCCGTCTATGACGACCCAACCATCAAGGAAAAGGCACAGCTGCAACTGCTCCTTGCCGACGGAACGTCCTATTTCTTGGTCGTTGAACCGGGCAAAACGCAGCGCATAAAGTTCACACGTGGCAAGGGCGGAAAGCTGCAGGTGGACTACAAAGGGGCCAACACGGCTCTGTCGGTGCTCTTCAATGAATTTGCTAAATTCGTGCCCGAAAAGAACACGGGCTATGAAATGGCCAACCAATCCACTGACACCATCACCCACGAAGAGGCTTGTCGGCGACTCGATATGCGCTATCAACGGCTCGTAAAAATGGCAGGAAAGATCGAAACACCGGCCGAACGGGCCGACAATCTGCGCGACATCAACCTCGCTTATCTGGCCAATCGGCTCCAACTCACGGCCGATGAAGACTACAAGTACGGCCGAAATCCCAACGAAGATGCGCGTTATATGACGTTGATCAAGCAGATTAATCCAAACGATTCCATGTATCTTCAACGCGGATTGATTGATATGTTCGTGCTCAGTAAGATGCCTCTTGCAACGCAAGAAACCTCAATTGGCGCGTATGGGGCAGCCTATTTAACGGCTGTCGACGCCCATATTGCCAACCCAAAAATACGAAACGAGCTCATGGAAAGCATGGTTGGCACTGTCTTGGGACAGATACCTGCCGACCAAACCGATGCGTTTTGGACCGTAGTTAAGGCCAAAGCTGACAGCAATATCATTCAGAAATACGAGTTTGTCGTCAGTTCCCGGAAGGCCACAAAGCGTGGAATGAAGTGCCCGGACGTGACGTTTTCCGACCCCGAAGGGCAGCAACACCGCCTCAGCGACTACTTCGGTAAGACGCTATACATCGACCTTTGGGCCACATGGTGCGTGCCCTGCATGATGGAAATCCCAGCTTTGGCCCGTCAGGTGGAGCATTATAAGAACGATGCTCGCGTGATGTTCATCAGCATCAGCATGGACCAGAACCGGCAGTCATGGCTGGCGAAACTGCAGAAAGACCGTCCTGCGTGGCCCCAATTCATTACCAACAGCGAGGAAGATGCCCTCATCTCGCGCGAGTTCGGTGTGATGTCGATTCCCCGTTTCCTGCTCATCAAGGCTGACGGTACTATTCTTGATGCCGATGCCTTCCGTCCTTCCGACCCGAAGTTTAGCGAAAAGCTCGATGCCCTGCTGGAGTAAGTCCGCAATTTCTTCCCCCTTGAAAATCAATTACTTAATGTCGCGTTCTAATCTCACCCATTTCACCGTGTAATCTCAGCCATATTACACGATAATATGGCCCATATTGCGCGGCAAAATGGGTGAGATTGGAATGCAGGGTGAAAGCTATTGATTTTCAGGGGGAGAACGGTTGGTATTCAACTTACAGCTTCAAACGATGCGAGGGCGGTCAGTCAACGTAGAACTTGTCGATGTCTCCGGCCCTGAGCAGCATGGGAAAATCGCGCCGGTAGCGGCTGACGGGGAAGCATTTTTCCCCATTTTCAAAATTGAAATCGCGAACCGATTGGTATTCTGCGCCCGAAGAATGTTCGAAAACCGACAATTGGAGTAGGCAAGGTTGCCCAAAACGCATCCCAATCGTGGTGTTATAGGTGTATTTCCAGCCGTTTCCGGCTTCGTAATTCAGCGTAATACCGTCCTCGCCGGCAGCCAAATCTTCCTTGAACATGATGGCGGAAGCCTCCGTGTTACGGATAAAATAGGGGTAGACCCAACGCTTTCCCTCGCATGAGATAATGAGCAAGCGGTCGGTAAACAAGCTGTCTTGAAGACTATCTTGCGGTAGCGTGTTTTGTAATGGGCGAAAGAAGTGGCTACCTCGGTAGTGACTTGCGATTTCAGGGCATAGCCTTGACAATAGGGCTTGGGGGATGGAGGGTGCTACGAGCAGTGGGAGCAGCACACGGCGAATGGTGGAATGTGGCACCATACTTACAACATCATTCCACCACAATAGCGTTTTATGGGCAAAAGGTTTTTAAGTTCACCATCATAGACTGATATACGGCCTTTGTATATCTTTCCTGTTTCAACAGGGTAATCTCTCGCCTTAAATAAGCCATTGCCTGGCTCCTATTCATTCCAAACCTGCTTTTCATAGGTCGATTAGGTCGCATGGTCTGTACCTCGTATTGCTCTCGATAGATGGGTACGAAAGTCTTTCTATTGATTATTTCAACTCTTGGATAACGAAGCATAATGGAAGAATTTGTGTGCCCCGATGATTAGTTGGGGCATTGCCTTTGATTAGAGTGATGCAAGCCTTTCAGCAGCTTTGCAGATAAGGTCTTTCAATTGCGCCTTATTAAGTTCGGGTAACAAGTCTATGACCATAAAGTTCTCTGTGTCCTCAATCGCCACACCTCGCTTGGCAAGAATAGACTTGATGCCCAAAGTGCTGCAGTCATTGTATGTCTTGCTACTGCTTGTTGTCCTCGATGTCTCGTCAAAAAAGGATATGCTATTGCCTTCCAAATCTTCCGGCTCCCCGATACCGATAAAAGCGTCAATGCGAAACTTTCGCTCTTCGCCCTTGTCGGCATCGAAATAGACAAAATATCTTCCCGAAACATCTATACTGTCAGAAAGAATGCCGTGTGCGTATCTGATAGTTCCGTCTGCTTTACGATAAGCGAAGGCAGTCTTGCCCTCTTTCTTCATCTTTTCTTTGAGCTTTACAACAAGTGCAAGGCAGATGTTGTGATGCTCGTCCATGGTCTCTTGCCGAAGTTCACCCACCTCCACAAGATTCTCAATGACAAATGACCTCCAGCCCTTGCAGTCCACATCATAGTATGCAAGGGTATAATTGCACTGATGATGCTTTGATTTCCCCTTTATGGTATGTCCAATGCCATACAAGGTTCCACACGCATGGCGTTCTGTGCCGTCCTTTTTCTTGTAAACGAAAGAAACGATGCCTTTACGGAGTTTGGCTACCAATGTGTCAAATAGATTTTCCATTTTATCTTATTTTTATAGACACTTGCCAAATAGGTGCTACTTGGCGAGTGTCTGATGTTCTGTTTAGTTCAAGAGTTCTTCTATATCCTCGGTGCATTGTACCTCTGAATGATTGAAATAGAAGTGTGTGTCAAGTGTGCCGTTCACATAACAATCAAACATTTCACGCTCACAACCTCTATAGTCTACATATTCTTCTATCACCTTTAGCCAAAGTGTTTCCATCAAGAAGTTGCGCACGTTGGAAAGGTCGTACCCTGCGGTGTCGATAGCCTCGTTCAAATCCTCGTCCGACCAATCATAGCCAAAGTTGGAGCGAAAGTTATCAAGTTGATAGTCGTTCTTGAAAAACCCTAATGACGTTAAAACCATTTCTCTGTTTGAAATATCCATAATCATGATGCTTTAAGTGATACATTTCCCTTTAGTTCTTTGCTGTTTTGCAGCAGGAGACTGTCGGGATTTCTAATTTTACGTGCTAGAGGGTGCAAGGTTAACAGGTAGATAAACAAAGTAATTTGGGAAGAATTTCATGGAAAATCCAAATCTTTGATTCGAGGAAGGCTGCTATGAAATTCTTCTCAAATAGTATGGCGATACTTTGCGTTCTTCCGACCTTGCTAACTTTGCAAAGGAAAATGGAAACCAGACAGTCTTCTATAGAATAGCAGAAAACTAATCATCATTAGGTTTTTGAAATAAAATCATTCAAAATATCGTATATAGTAATTATTTTGTAATTTTGAAGTGAGACAAAATTATAAGAAGATTATGACAAAGGTTATTCATGTGCAACTTATCCAGGGAAGGAAGAGTTATTACTTCGGCTCCATCCCAGCCATATACAGCGTGCTTTCAGCAGATGATATTGGCATTAGGCAATCTTCACTGGAATGTATAGGTCTTAGCAAAGGCGGTGTAGTCCTTAACAAGAAGGCTATCATAAAGGCTGGAGAATTGATACGGTCAAAAAAGGAAAGACAGGAGAGAAAGCAAGAAAAAGGGAATGGTAGATAGCGTTCAGACAAGACGAATGAAACGATTGATAAAAAAGGTTCAAATACACCTTTTTGATTAACTGCGTAAAACGTTGATAATCAACAAGTGAATACACGCTGAAAAAATGTTTGCACGGATTAAAAACAATTTCATGTTAAAAAGTGTTCGGAGTAAAAGTGGGTCAAAAAGTGGGTCAAGAACTGGGTCAAAAAATAAACAAATAGAAACAAAAAATCCCTAAGTTATTGAAACTTAGGGATTTAACTCGCTATGCGAAGCGGAGAGAGAGGGATAAAGACTTCTGTATAACATCATGAAACTTCCATATCATTCGTTATCAAATCTTGCTGATTTTCAAATGCTTATTGATGTGATTTGAAAATATTTTATATTCGTTGATAACGAAGGTTCCAATAATTCACTCAAAAAAGTGGGTCAAAATCTGGGTCAAAAAGTGGGTCAAAATACAAGAAGTTCAATAATTCCACATAATTGTACCTTGCCTATAAAGACGCAATGAGTTTTATTTTACATCGAATTTTTGGGTCAAAAAGTGGGTCAAAATCGGTTCATAAAATGTTTATTTGACTAACTTTGAAATAAAAGTTATCAGATATGATCATCGAGTGAACCATAAAATTCTCTATTCAGAATCAGCGTAGGGCTGGTAGCCGACTTCGTATGCGTGTATCATACGATGGGAATAGGTTGGATTTCCAGACAGGAATTGTTATCAACAAAGAGGATTGGAATGACAAGCAACAGCGTATAATGCGCACAAACACTACTATTGCCATAGCCAACGACCTCAATGCAGGGTTATCTCAGATGATGGTAGATATGGGGGTGGTATTTCGTGAATTTGAGTTGCAGAATATAATGCCTTCTACCTCACAACTTCGTGATGCTTATAAAAAGCAGAACGCACCACAAGCTCATTCAGAGGTAGCTACCTCCGAAAAAGATAGGACTATTACTGTTCAGCAAGTAGATAATAAAGAAGAGAAGCCGAAAATAAGAGCTTCTGGAAGTGTTTTGATGAGTTTGTAAAAGTCAATGGAATAATCTGAAACAGTTGCGATCATAATACTTACTTGAGTTCGGGATAAGTTTAGTATGAAAAAAGTTCCAACTGTCTTGATTTCTCCACATACACCGGCAGTGCCTCCGGCTTATTCTCAAAGAAGCAGTATGCTGTAAGAGCAGAACACAAGTTCATGATAAAGTT
>QWCI01000907.1_pt1 | contig 16169 bp, 19 predicted proteins | sample 1972541 | NCBI WGS metagenome assembly QWCI01 (sample SAMN09866712, study PRJNA288562) | Human oral metagenome isolate term3_saliva, whole genome shotgun sequencing... | isolation source: mouth | host: Homo sapiens | place: USA: California | reverse complement strand
ATATAGATTTTTACGTGTAGATAGAAGAGGCAGAATTTCAATTATTGCTAGAGGAGATAGTGATGAACTGAAATTTTCTTCGTTGGAATTTAAAGTTCTGTAAAAATCAAAAATAAAAAGGAATATCTTTCAATTAAAAGGATATTCCTTATTTTTTTACAACTCCCCATTTTCTTTCATTTCCTCAAGAAATCTATCAATCCCAGATTGCCACGTAGGAATTTTTTCTCCTAGCAACTTTTCTACCTTGCTGGAATCCAATTTTGAATAAGCTGGTCGCTTTGCAGGAAGATTAAAATCAACCGTTTTAGCCCTTCCTAACTTTCCTTTCCAACCAATTTTTTCCAAAACATACTTCGCTTGGTCATATTTACTCGCAATTCCATCATTTGTAATATGATACAATCCAAATTTTCCAGTTTGGATCAATTTCCATGAAAATTCTGCTAAATCCATTGAATAAGTCGGAACTGACACTTGATCATCCACAATATTCAACTCATTTCGAGATTTGCTCCAATTTATAACTTGCTTGTTAAAATTGTTTCCACCTATTCCAAAAAGCCATGAAGTCCGTATTACAAAAGATCTTTTACATGATTCTAAAACCATTTTTTCTCCCTGTACTTTCGATTTTGAATATTCCGATATTGGATTTAATATATCTTTTTCTGTATAAGGTTCTTTTTCTAAACCATCAAAAACAAAATCACTAGAATACGTTACAAAAATAGCTCCTATTTTATTAGCAATTAATGCTAAATTTTTAGGTGCTTCTGCATTTAACAACCAAGTTTTAGGGTCATTTTCAGCTTTATCAACGTCGTTATATGCTGCACAATTTATTACGTGAGTAATCTCTTCGTTTTCTTGAAAGAATTTATTTAAATCTTTGTCGCTTGTGATATCTAGCTCTTTGTAGTCTGTTGCGATGTATTTGATATTTTTTTTATTAAATATTTTTTTGAAGTCGTGTCCCAGTTGGCCGTTTGAGCCTATTAGTAGTATTTTTATAAATTTCTCTTTCCTTTACTTTTTTTTATAAATTCTAACATAATCAACTTTCATCTCTGTCGGAAAATCCACATCTCCATCGCTTCCAGTTATATTTTTTAAAGCAACATTTATTATAAGATAATGAGGCAATTTAAATGTATTCTCCGTTTGCTTTCCTACTTCTTTCATTGTTACTGTCTTGTAGTTTCTACCGTTAAAAAACCATTTTATTTCTTTCTCATCCCACTCTATAGCATATGTATTAAAATTAAATAAATCCTCATTTTTCTTTATTTTTAAGTTATTTCCTAAAAATGAGGCATATTGTGAATCAGCTTTCAAAGCGTGAATTGTTCCTGTTACTTTTTTCGCCGCTCTCATTTCTATTTTCCCGTATTTAACATCATATTTATCTTTAGTATGAACAGCTCCTGAACTATAAAGAATTTTTCTATCTACACCATCGATTTTTACTGTTTTATTATTTTCTTTTTTTACTTCTATAACTAAATTACCATCTTTAACTTTAACATTATCTCTTAAATAATACTGTTTTGCTTTAAATCCATACTGATCTACTAAATTTCCATTTTCATCAACAAAATTACCATTTTTAGATGGATAATCATTTTCCCAATAAGACCATTTAGATAAATCTAATTTGTCGCCATTAAATTCATCACTCCATACTAATTTCCATTCTTCGTTTTTATCACTTTTTTTTCTATTCACAATTTTATTCCAAAGTGATTTTTTCCCAGATTTTCCATTTGTCTGTGTATTTTCATCAACTTTTTTTCTTTCTTTCCCAAAAAGATTTTGCTCTTGTCTTCCATTTTCTTCAGCATTACCAGAATTACTTTCACTAATCAACTCCGATTTTTCTTTCGTCATTTCAATCGAATAATTTTTTTCTTCAAAACTCTGCTGCGTCTTTGCACTTCCAAGGACACTCAAGCTCAAAAATCCCAATAAAATTAACATATTTGTTTTTTTCATTTATTTTTCTCCGTTCTAAATTATTTATTTAATTATAAACTATTTTTTTAAATTTTTGAATAGTTTTTATTTAACTTATCAAAAAAACCGGAATAATCCAGTTTTAAGAATTTATCTATTTTTTATTTTAAAATTTTTGAAAAAGCCACTATTATTCAATTTCACTTTTTTAAAAAATAATACAAAACTTTTACTCTTCCTAATAATTTGACTATTAATCGTCTCTTACTTTTTTTTATTGTAGTTAAAGTATTTTCATGCCTTCTAAAATATATTAACTTTTCTTTTAAAAATTTTACTTTAAAATATCTATCAGCAATAATACCTAACCATAAATCATGACCTATTTCCCGAGTTTTAGGAAATGGCAAAGCTTTTTTTAGAACTTTCCTCTTAAATGCCATACAGCAGCCATAATATGTATTTTTTATTATATTTTTTAATATTCCTCTGTTTGAATTTACCTCACTAAATAATGACTCATTAGTAATATTTAATTTCTCATTTGTTATAAATGCATCGCTTACAATTAAATCGTATTTTTTTAATTGATTGAGGATTATTTCAACTTTATTTTCAATCCAGACATCATCTTGATCTGATAAAAAAATTATGTCACCTTTTGAATATTTTAAAGCATTTTCAAAATTTAAATTTGGTTGTCTAAATTTATTATTTTTTAATATCTTTATTCGTTTATCTTGAAAAGATTCGATAATTTCGACTGTTTTATCTGTGGAAGAATCATCGGAAACAATAATTTCATCTTTTTCTGATAATTGACTTAAGATAGAAGATAGTTGCTCTTTTATATATTTTTCCCCGTTATACGTTGCCATACATACTGATATCATTATTTAACCTCTTTATATTTTCCCATTATATTTTTTTTATAATCTCGTATTCCATGTAAAATATATTTTATATTTTGAAACTTATTTTTTTCAAACAAAATTATTTTCACTATTAATTTTAATATATCTTTGTAATATTCCTTAGTAAATTCAGAATGTAATTTTTTTACATATAACTTATTTCTTACGATATAGTATCTTCTTAATGCAGAATGATTATTTACTGAAAATGTCTTATTAAATATTTTTTTTATCTCTGTATTTCCTAACTTATGTTCCAATATAATTTCATCAAATTGTAAAATTTTATAATTATTTTTAAGTATCCTAAAACATATTTCATGGTCGACTTCATCAATAAAAAGTTTTTCTAAAAATCCTCCTATTTGCTTATAAACATTTAAATTTAAAATACTTCCTGAAGTTATCACACTATATTTATTTTTAGGAATAACTGCACCATTTATACTATATCTAGGTGCTATAATTCCAATTTCATCACTATTTTTTCTTAAAAATAACTCCATATACTTATTTATTATTTCAGGTAAAAATTTACTATCTTGATCCATTGTAAGTATCCATTTATATTTTTCATTAATTGCTTTTTCACATCCAATATTTAATGCTTTTGCTATTCCTAAATTTTTCATATTAGGAATATATTCAACTTTATACGTACAATGATCTTGAAATAAAAAAATTTAATTTTACAATTCTCCATTTTCCTTCATTTCTTCAAGAAATCTATCAATTCCTGACTGCCAAGTAGGAATTTTTTCTCCTAGCAACTTTTCTACCTTGCTGGAATCCAATTTTGAATAAGCCGGTCGTTTTGCAGGAAGATTGAAATCAGCTGTTTTAGCCCTTCCTAATGTTCCTTTCCAACCAATTTTTTCCAAAACATATTTTGCTTGATCATATTTACTCGCAATTCCATCATTTGTAATGTGATACAATCCAAATTTTTCAGTTTGAATCAATTTCCATGAAAATTCAGCTAAGTCCATCGAATAAGTTGGAACTGATACTTGATCATCTACAATATTCAATTCATTTCGAGATTTGCTCCAATTTATAACTTGCTTGTTAAAATTATTATTTGCTATCCCAAATACCCATGAAGTCCGTATCACAAAAGAGCTATCATACGATTTCAAAACTTCTTTTTCTCCTTGTGCCTTCGATTTTCCATATTCTGAAATACCATTCGTTTTATCATCTTCCACATAAGGTGAACTCTTCTCTCCATCAAACACAAAATCTGTCGTATAAGTAACAAAAATTGCCCCAATCTTTTTAGAAAATTCAGCCAATTTCTCCGGTGCCTCAGCATTCAATACCCAAACTTTTTTTTGTAGTCTGTTGCGATATATTCGATATTTTTTTTATTGAATATTTTTTTGAAGTCGTGACCTAGTTGTCCGTTTGAGCCTGTTAGTAATATTTTCATGATTTCTCTCCTACCTTTATTTTTCAATATTATTTTTTTTTAAAATCGCTATCTCTTGTGCTAAAAACATTACTTTTTCTTTTTCTTTCGATAAATACCTAGTTGTTCTAAAATTAATAATCAATAAAAATAAAATACATAAAAGAAGAAATAATGTAGGAGGATAATTAACTCCTAAAAAATGAGATATTTTATCTATACTTTTAGGAAATATTGAAAAAAATATTCCTACTAATGAGCCACATACCCAAAAAAAACTTTCATAAACATCTAATTTATTTCCTATTGTTAGGTGTAATATATATATAAATAAAGAAACTGCTATAATTATAAAAAATACATTCATTTTCTTTTTCCTCCTAGTATATTTTTCAATATAATAATAAAAATTACATATATTATCTTTATCATGTATTTTATTGGTTTAATTATTCCTGAATGCATACTTTCTCCAAATTCTCTTAACTCCATTTTTACGCCTACTTCCTCAATTTTATAACCTTTTAATAACAAATCTATTATTAAATTAGCATCAGGATATTCAGGATAATTTCCTAATTTTGAATAATATCCCATTATTTTTTTATCTAAACATTGAAACCCTGAAGTAGGATCTGTTATAACTTTTTTACAATATATTTTTATTATTTGAGTAAATAAGTTAGTACCTAATTTTCTAAAAAAAGAATGCTTATACCCTGTATTTTTTAAAAATCTTGATCCAATAACTATATCACAATTTTTGTTTTTTAATTTCTCAAATAGTTTATTAGCTTCTGATGCTAAATGTTGTCCATCTGCATCAAATTGTATTGCATAGTCATAATTATTATAGTAAGCATATTTAATTCCTGTTTGAATCGCTTTTGCATATCCCATATTAAATGGATGATTTATATAATCAACTTTTTCTTCCTTTAAAATTTTTTCTGTATTGTCTTTGGAACAATCATTTATAACAATAATATCTGCCATTGGAGTATTCTTTCTTATATCCTCTAAAACTTTTTTTATATTCATTTCTTCATTGTAAGCTGGTATTATAAATATTATTTTCTCACTTTTCATTTTATTTTTGGATGATAAATGTATAAAATATCATTTGCTCCTTTCTTTTGTTTTTATTTAAGAAGTTATTTATTCAACATTTCTCTTAATTTATATTTCATTTTTATAAATTTCTTTTCTACTAAATTATAAAAAACAAAAGTTAAAATAAATGTACCTAACAAATAAATATATAAATAGTTATTTTTTGCCATATTAAAATGTTTAAGTAGTTGGAAAACAAATGGATGTAATAAATAGAAAGAAAAACTTAGTTTTCCTAAACTAGAGAACTTTTTAAAAATTTTAGAAATTACTCCTAATTCAAATGAAAAAATGAAAATCATTATCCCAACTATAACTGGAAATATATATTGATTTTGCATATTGTAATTTATCTTTCCATAAAATCTAACAATTGTATATAGTATTAAAATTTCTAGAATTGTAAATAGAATATTTTTATATTTAAAAAATTTATTATTATCTAAATTAACAGTTACTATATATCTATAAAAAATTGCAACGATTGTTCCAATAAAATAGGAAACTAATATTCTAAAAAACTCAAATGGTATTTGTTTATATTCAGTAAAATGCTGATCTAAAAAATATGGTGAATTATGTTTAAATATGCTGATACAAATTACAAAACCCATAAAACAAAAAAATGCTACCGCAACTCCATTTATTTTTTTTCGTAAAAAATATATAAAAACAAAAAAAAGCGTTCCTACATAAAGTTCTAATCCTAAAGCCCATGAAACTGTATAAGTATCTAAATCTAATTTCATTGCATTTAATCCCATAATATGTAAAAGAAATAATGAAACAAACCAATTATACAAACCAATACTAATACCATTGAATAATTTATAAAAAAATGAATTATATATTATCATTATAACCATATAGGGTAATAATAATCTAATTAATCTTCCAGATAAGAATTTTTTTAAATATTCATCAGTTGAAGAATCAAATTTTTGCGTTAATGTAATGACAAACGCACTTAAACAGAAAAAGAACTCCACTCCTAATACATAAGAACCTGGAATAATATTTGTAATTCCCCTTACAAAAAAGAAGTGACCTAAAGCTATTATTAATGCTGCAATAAATCTAAATGTTTCTAATGCTTCAAACCTTTTCATTCACTAACTCCTTTCGTTATTTCTTTATATTCATTAAAACTACTCCTATTAAAATAATCACAATACCCCAATATTGATAGCTACTAATACTTTCTTTTAACAAAAATTTTGAAGATAATATTATTAATATGTATGCTAATCCTGAAGCAATCGGAGAAATAAAACTTAAATTATATTTTGATAATATTATAATCCATAATATAAAACTTATTAAATAAAATACAATTCCAATTATTCCAATAAATGCTATTCTAAATTGAAATACTGATTTTGACAAAACAAAATTTAAATCCTCTCCACCCATCTTGATAAAAGTCATCCCTAAAGTAGAAAGTATCAAATATAATACAAAAACCATTTTTTATTTTTCCTTTCTAGTATTCAAATTTTTTTCTATTACTTGATTCATTGCTAACACTATTTTTCTTCCTTCTTCTACTGAAATTGATTCATCATTTGTATTCGTATTTATATTATTAATAAATTTTTTAATAACAATATCCTGACCATAATATAAATTTTTTAAAACTAAATTAACTCCATTCTTTATAAAACCTCTCCAAAAACTTAAAGTATAGTCAATAGAATTTTTCAATATGTTCTTAGCCAAATGTAATTGATCGCTATTTGCTATAATAACTATATCCTTAAAAAAATCATATATTACTATTTTCTTTTCACATAAAAGTATAAATATCCATTCACATACAGGTGAATTAAAATTCATAGTTATAGTTGCTGGTGTCTCTCCTGCTATTAAATTAACATTTAATATCATTGGAGTATTTTCTATTTTTGACTTATCAAATTGTGTAAAAGAATTAAAAATTTTTAAATCTCCACCAAATTTCTTTAAAAGATAAAAAAAATGTGCTGCTTCATCATAAAATAATCCTAAAGGTAAATCATCATACCAATCTGGAAGTCTTCTATCTCTATTTGTAAATTGTAAGCATGATATAGTTTTTATTTTCCCAAACTCATTATTTTTTAGTCTTTTTTCAATTTCTCTCATACCATTAGAAAATTGAAAATTATGCATAACACTAAATACTTTTTTCTTTTCATTTGAAATTTTAATTAATTCATCAGCTTCATCTTTATTCATAGTCATTGGCTTCTCAACTAAAACATTTTTCCCTAAATTCAAACATGCTTTTACTAATGGAAAATGTGATTTTGGTGGTGTTCCTATTATAACAGCTTCTACTTCTTCAAACCATTTTAAATTTTTTAATTGCTTTTCTATATTATTACTTTCATTTTCATCTTTTTCTAAAACAAAAGTATTTGATATTTTATTTTTTTGTGCTGTTTTTTTGACTTTTTCTTTATTATTTCCAATAACTCCAATCAATTCTATAAAATTCTTATTTTTTTTTATTGCTGGAATATGTCTACTATTAGTTATATTTCCAGCACCTATAACACACATTTTTATCTTATTCATAATTATTTCTCACTTTCTAAACTTTTTTAATTTCTAATAAAATTTTATTTGCTGTAACTTCCCATTCAAAATTTTCAAGTATTCTTTTTTGAATATTTCTTCCCATCTTTTCAATTATTTCAGCATTATTTAGCAATAATTTTAATTTCTCAAGTATTTCTTCTTCACAATTTTTCTTTAATACTATTCCGTATTCTTCATTTACAATAACTTCAGGAGTTCCACCTCTATTAGAAGCTATTATTGCACATTTTTCCAAACCAGCTTCTAATATTGATGTTGGTAGTCCTTCCGGAAAATCAGTTGGTAATAAAAATATATCCGTACTTTCTAATGCTTTCATAATTTTTTTATGTTCCATTCTACCAGTAATTACTATATTTCTATTTTTATTATTTTTTTTAATTTCCTCATAAACTTCTCCATCACCAATTATAAACAAACACACATCTTCTGAATCTAATTTATTAAATGTATTTATCAATTTAAAAATGCCTTTCTCTTTAATAAGCCTTCCAGTAAATACACATATTTTTTTACTTTTATCTATATTATATTCTTTTCTTAAATCAAAAGTTTCGTCTTTTTCTACATTTTTATCTATCGAATTATAAAAAACACCTTTAGCTTTTATCCTAAAATGTTGTAACCACTTATTACATTCTTCAGAAACACCATAAAAGTTTTTAATATTTTTCTTTACTAAAAATGATATCACATGTTCATAAAACTCTCCTAATTTGTCCCAAAATTTATTATTTACAGTAAAATGACCTGTTCCATGTTCTATTAGTAGACTTTTTTTTACATTTTTTTTAGAAAAAATAGAACCTACTAATGAATGAATATAAAATCTTGTATTAATTATTGAAACATCAAATTTTTCTTTTTTTAAATTATTTATTATCATCTTGTTTTTTTTGTTAAATTTTAATACTGGGAATCTACCATTTAACAAATTAACAGTATCCAATCTTATTATTTGAATATTTTCTATTACTTCAAAAGTTTTTAAATTATCCGTATTTGAAGTGATTACTGTTATTTTATTTCCTTTTTTTAAAAACTCTTTAGCTATATGATAAGTATATCTTTCTACTCCTCCTAAATTAGGAAGAAAATTAGCACTCCAAATTATTATTTTCAAATTTTAACCTCCTATAAAATCATATATTTTAATTTATATCCTACAAAATATACTTCTTCACTTTTTACTAGAATACTAAAATATTTCTAACTTTGTCAGTTCAAGAAAAAATTGATTAAAATAAAATCCTTAAATTTTAATTATATAAAAAATAAATATCCTTTAGTAAAAATTTTATAATCAAATATAATATCTCAATAAAAAAACAAATAATATCATAACTAATCCAAAACTCATAAATATTTCAGTATTAAAATCTAGTGTTTCTTTCTTTATAGATATTCTCCTTTTAGATAACAATATATATAATAGCGGAATTACTGGGATAAAATATCTTCCTTGAACTCCTTCGACATACTCATAACCTACTTTAGACCATCCTATATACAAAGCTGTTAATATTCCTATATAAGATAAAACTAAATAAGCAGATATTATAAACTTTGCTTTTAAATCATCTTTAGATAATATATTGTCTGAATAGATATTCATTATTATTAATATAATATACGAATACATTAATAAAAAAGGAATTTTTGTATCTAACCATCCTAATACACCAATATAACTCTCTATATAAGATTGAATAGACATTTTAGACGTTAAATATAAAGTCTCTAAATATTTTATTGGATTTTCTTTTAAATATTCTATTTGTAATGATATATCTCTTGAAGGATTTTCTGGAGACAACTTACTCCAAAAAATATTAAATGTTAATGTCAAAGCGAATATAAAGAAAAAAGTTATTAAGCAATTTCTTTTTTTATCAAATTTTTTGAATAATAATAAAATAAATATAGCCAAAAGAAAATATACTACTTTTATTGAAGTTGGAAAAAATACCCCTAAAAATAGAAAGATTAAATATTTAATATTTATTTTTTCTTTACTATCCAAATATAATCTAAAAATTACTGATATAAATAAAAAAGAAAAACCATTTATTAAAGCATCTGTTGAGTATGATATTGCCTGTTGAACATTAATAGGTAATAATGAAAAAATAAAAAACATATTTTTTAATTTAGGAGGAGATATTTTTATAGAGCTATAAACTAACAAAATCCAAGTAAAGAAATTAAAAAATCTTCCCAAATAATAAACAACATATAAAGGTAAATTTAAACTTTCTCCTATTTTTATTCCTATAGATTGCGGAATATAAGAAATTGGATTTATTATAGCTCCTCCCTTTAGTTCAAAATTTCTAGTTTTTTCTTTATTAATTTTAATTTTGATTATTTTTTTTAAATCTAATAAATTTATCTTATTCTCTGAATAAAAAGCAACTTCATGTAAATCAGAATCTTTTACAAATTCTTCCAAAGAACTAGGCAATTTAGCAACATATTTAGAATCTACTTTCTTTGGAATAAGTTGTCCTTTTGAAATTGAATATGCTCTAAAAAAATGTACATCTTCATCTGGTGCTTGCAAAGGTGGAAATATAAACATCCATAATATTCCGTAACTTAAGATTATGCATAAAAACTTATGTTCTTTTTTTTGAATTTTTTCTTTTTTTAAGAGAAAATAAACTAATATATTTATAAAAATCATTACAAAACATAAAATATACAATAATAAATTTAATTTCAAATTCTTATATCCTAAACTATAGAGAATTTCTCCATTTTTATTAGAATATACAGTTATTGTATTTTTGGATTCTTCATTTGATGATACTAATTTAAAATAATAATTCTTTCCTTTTGAGTTTTTTAGAGTACCGAATTTTATTTCATACGGATTATTATCTAATAATTCTTTAGTATATATTGTTTTATCTCTCAATTTATTTCCATTCTCTTCATATAATTCAAATCTTACAATATCATTATTCTCTCTCTGATATGTACCTACAATTATTTTTATAGATCTTAAATTATTGTAAGGCGAATATATCTTTTGTTTTCTTTCTTTATTATTATTTTTGTTCAATTCACCTATAACTTGACCATACTCTGGCTTTATATCTTTTATATATATAACTTTATTACTAATTTTTTCTATTATTAAAATAGTTTCTATTATTAATATTACAAATAATACTATATGACCTTTTTTCATATATTTTTGAACCTTTCTATTTTTCCACCATAAGATAGAAAAATTTTTTATAAATTTTAGTATTTAAATATAATATTTTTTTAACTTTCTTAAAATTAATTTTATATAAAAACTCTTCAGATATATTATATAGTTTAAATATTTTTCTAAGTTCTGAATTTTTTGATATTAAAATTTCTATCAAATCTTATGTTTTTTTCTAACTATTAGTAAAAATCTATTAAAATAGAGAGCTATTCTCACTTTCTTTATTTCTTTACGATATAAAAATTTATTTCTCTTACTTGAATATAAAAACTTTAGAAAGTTTCTTTTGAAATATTTAATGTAATTTTTTTATTAATCTTAAAATTAAATTTTTATTGTTAGTACGAATTATTAACCTATCTCTAATTTATTTTTAATTCATTCCAGTATGATACATAAGCTTTTCTTTCAATGATTTTAAATTCCATACTCTTGTTCTAGTTCTTTGATCTTCAATATATTCATTCAACAATGCTGTATCAAAACTTTTCCCAAGATTTCTAATTTCCATCCATTCTGTTATTTGTCTATAGACTAAGTCTCTCTTTAAAAATGGAAATCCTAATTTATCTACAATAAAAAATGGGGCTACTACAATCATCCCATATACATTTATCAAATCAGATAAAATTTTTCTAATTTCAAAATTATTCAATTTTTTATTTTCAAGAATAACTTCTTCATCTAAATTTTTCAAATACAAATTTTTTATTTTATCTACTATATCCTGAGCTATATGTCTATTAAAAGACATTTCTATTATAAGTTTAAAAATATTATCTTCTTTTTCCATAATTTTATCCAGTAATCTGTCTGTACTCAAATAAACTTTTGGTTTTATTCCATCTTTTAATATGGAACTTGTTAACATTACTTCCCCTTTATTTATATTTGAACGCCTATCATCACTTATTAAAAATTTATTCCAAAATTTATTAAAATTATAACCCTTCATCACTTTATTTGAAAACATTAAAAAATAAGATTGTACATGGTAACTGGGTTTACCCAAATATTCAGCAACTCCTAAAAAATCTTTATCTTGATTATTATTAAAAAATTCTATAAAAAAATTATCTTCATTTTTTAAATTTGCAAAAATAGAATCATTTAAAATTACTAATTTTTTTAATTCTATATTTTTTCTTTTCAATAGTTGAATAAACTCTTTATATATACCAAAATCTCTTCCTATATTGTATCTTTCCCCAAATGCTATAACTCTATCATAATATTTCTCAATAAACCAATTTGGTAATTTGTTATTAGATATTACTATCACTTCATAACCTAATAATTTTTCAAACATCATAAAAAAGCGTTCATACATTAATTGTGATTTAGGAGAATATACAGCAAATAATATTATTTTTTTACCTATTATTTTCTTTATATCAAAACTTTTATTTTCTAAAAATACTATACTTCCTTTTTTGTTCAATAATAAATATTTAAGTGCTCTAATTTTTAGTTTTATTCTAATTGATAATAGTAATATCAATTGTAATTTAAGAAATATATTTCCTTTAAACTTATTAAATATTTTCATTTTTTCCTCCTATTTTTCTTTATATTCTTTACATATTTCTTTTGCATTACCATATTTTTTTACTTTTCCTTTTTCCAACCACAAAACATTTGTACTTAATTTTTCTATTTGCTCTATTGAATGTGAAACTAAAATAACTGTTGTTCCTGAAGAAAACATTTCTTTTATTTTTTCGTTACTTTTTAATTGAAATTTAAAATCTCCTACTGACAAAATTTCATCTACTATTAGTATTTCAGGTTTTACTACAGTTGCAATTGAAAAACCTAATCTTGCTACCATTCCAGAAGAAAAATTTTTTACTGGAACATCCAAAAAACTTTCTAATTCAGAAAATTTAACAATTTCATTAAAATGCTCTTTTATAAATTTTTTACTATATCCTAAAATATAACTATTTAAAAATATATTTTCCCTAGCTGTCAATTCTGGATCAAAACCAGATCCCAATTCTATTAAAGGTGATATCTTCCCTCTCACTTTAACACTTCCAGAAGTTGGTTTCATTATTCCAGAAATAATTTTTAAAATTGTACTTTTTCCAGCACCATTATATCCTATTATTCCTAAGATTTCACCTTTTTGAACATCAAATGATACATTTTCAAGAGCTGCAAATTCTTCATATTTTAAATCTCTTTTCAATAATTTTATAATATATTCTTTCAAAGAAAAAATTTTATCTCTTGTCATTCTAAACTTCATCGATACATTCTTTACACTTATTACATTATCTTCCATTAAATCTCTCCTTTTATTTAAGATAATTTATCTGATTTCTCACATTTATATTATATATAGAATATAAATTTATCTTGATTTTTATAAAATACTACAATGCCTATCCCTATAGATAAAAAAGCATAAAATAAACATAGTATATTGGAATGTAAAGTTGGAATTTTCCCATATAAAACTATTTCTCTAAAATTATTTATAAATACATACATTGGATTAAAAATAACAGTTTTTTGTAAATAATTAGGTAATATTGATACTGGATAAAATATTGGAGTCAAGTATGTCCAAATTAATATCAAAATTCCATATAAATGTAAGAGATCTCTAAAAAATATTGCATAAACTGCTAAAATTAAACCTATTCCTAACGCAAATATGAAAATATAAATTAATGGTAACGGAAATAACAATATTGATATACTAAATTTCGTTTTTGTTATTAATCCAACTATCAATACAGCTACTAAAGAAAACAACATATTTGTAAATCCAAACATTACTTTCGATAGAGGAAATATATACTTCGGTATATAGACTTTTTTTATCAGTCCAGCGTTTCCTAGTATAGATGTCATTGACATATTTGTAGATTCAGAAAAAAAACCAAACAAAACTTGTCCTGTTAATAAATACATTGGAAAATTAGGAATGTCACTTTTAAACAAAGTTGAAAAAACTACTGTCATAACAAGCATCATTAACAAAGGATTTAAAATACTCCATGCAAATCCTAATATTGATTTTTTGTATTTTATTTTTATATCTCTTGAAACCATTTCTATAATTAAATCATAATATTTAAAAAAATTTTCTAATATACCCTTTATATTTTTTATCATAAAATATCATACTCTCCTTTCTTTATATTTCTTATGTTTCTAATCATTTGTAAAAGTCTAAAATTTTTAATAATTGCAATATTTCTATAATTTTTTCCATTATTTTTACAATAAAAATTTAATATCTTAGAAAAAACACTATATTTAAATTTTATATTATTATTTTTATAATCTCTTATATTTTTTTTAACAATTTTTAAAAACAAAGAAAACTAACATATTATATAATGATTTTTGAAAATTTAAATTCTACCATGTCTAAATTTAATCACAAGATATCTTTTTTCTAGCATTTACAACAATCTTAACTTCCGTTTTTAAGATTGCTATTTTATACTAGATCCTATTAATATATTTATCTATTTTACGACAACTAATAAAACTCACAATTCTTTAAAAAACCTAAATTTCCTTTATTATCTCTCAAAACATTTATTCTTTCATCTCTTTTCTCATATTCTTTCAAAATTTCCAGAGTTCTGTCTTTAGAACCATCATCTCTTATCAATAATTTCCAATTTTTATATGTTTGATCAATAATTGAATCAATTTGCTCACTTATATATTCTTCACCATTATATGTTGCCATTAATATTTCTATTGTTTCATCCTGATTCATAAAATTTATAAACTCCCTTTACTTTAACAAATCAACCAAATATTTACCATATACCGTTTTCATCATTGGTTTTGCTAATTTTTCAACATCTTGCTTTTCAATCCATCCTTTTTGATATGCAATCTCCTCAATACAAGCAATGTATAATCCTTGTCTATTCTGCACAGTTTGCACAAAATTTGCTGCCTCCAATAAAGCTTCATGAGTACCAGTATCAAGCCAGGCTATACCTCTTCCTAAATTTTTGACATTTAATTTCCCTTCAGAAAGGTACATTTCATTTACCGATGTGATTTCTATTTCACCTCTTGCTGAGGGGTTTACGTTTTTAGCTTTTTCAATTACTGTATTATCGTAAAAGTATAATCCTGGGATTGCATAGTTTGATTTTGGTACTTTTGGCTTTTCTTCTAAAGAAATTGCTTTTCCAGCTTCATCAAATTCAACTACTCCATAGGCTTTGGGATCTTTTACAGGATATCCAAATATGACTGCTCCTTCTTTTAAAGTCGAAGCTTCTTCTAATAGTCCTGTAAAACCGCTTCCATAAAATATATTATCTCCCAAAATTAAAGCCACATTGTCACTGCCGATAAATTCTTCTCCAATTAGAAAGGCTTCTGCCAACCCATTTGGCTTTTCTTGAACTTTATATTCAAGATTTATTCCCAAATCACTTCCATCTCCTAAAAGTTCCTTAAATAATGGCAGATCTCTTGGTGTAGAAATTATTAGAATATCCCTTATATTTGCCAGCATAAGCACTGATAAAGGATAATAAATCATTGGCTTATCATAAATTGGCATAATCTGCTTTGAAATAGACTTTGTTAGCGGATAAAGTCTAGTTCCACTTCCACCAGCTAAAATAATTCCTTTCATAAAAATCCTCCTTAAATTAGTTATTTCCCTTTTCCAAATAAAACAGCTTTTACTGTTTTTATCACAATGAGAACATCCAGAACTAAATCTTGATGCTTCAAATAGTACAAATCATACTCAAGCTTCCTCTTCGCATCCTCCAGGCTTTCCCCATAGGGAAACATTACCTGCGCCCAGCCTGTTATTCCTGGCTTTATAAGGTGTCTCAAGTTGTAATGGCTTATCTTTTCAGCATAGTCCTTTGCTAAAATATCCCATTCTGGACGTGGGCCTATGAAGCTCATTGTCCCTTTCAGGATGTTCCAGAGTTGAGGAAGTTCGTCAATCCTTGTCTTTCTC
>QWCI01001163.1_pt1 | contig 16197 bp, 17 predicted proteins | sample 1972541 | NCBI WGS metagenome assembly QWCI01 (sample SAMN09866712, study PRJNA288562) | Human oral metagenome isolate term3_saliva, whole genome shotgun sequencing... | isolation source: mouth | host: Homo sapiens | place: USA: California | reverse complement strand
TGGAAGACTTGCCATAGCCTTAGACTTTGCCGAGGGATGCAGCCTTTAAACCAGGTGATATTGTGCCACCAAACATGATCACCCTTATGACGGATAGCTTCCCAAGCAGATTTGAACGTTAAATTAAATCACCCCCCCCAGCCACCATTGGAGCTGGGGGTCCAAGCAATAAAATCTTTCATAGGGGAGATAGGAAGCTCGTATTGAGAGATCATTCTTCTTATTTCAATAATATCAGAAGAAATAGGAGTGGGGAGAATAAAATTACCTTCACTGATATATTCGGCCACAAGGACGTTTTTATCCTGCCCTAGGTCATAGATAGCACGATCACTGAAAGCGTCCAATAGACTGCCATTATCGAGCCAAGGATCTGTCCCAAATAAATCTAGTAGAGGTGTCGTTTCCAATGATGTGACGAATCAAGGGTTTAGCTTTGTCTCTTACTCGGAGAAGACCTCTCCAGCCCCAAGAAGAACTATGGTGCGGATTGACCTCCCAAATGGACGTTCCTTTTAGATATTTATCATTGACCCAGTCTGTCCAGAGAGATTTCCTTTTGCTGGCTATGAGCCAAAGTTGCTTCACATGAGAGCTGCTGTGTTCCAGTCTTCCAATCTTCTTATTCCCAATCCCCCTTCTTTCCTTTCTTGGGTTTGCAAACAGTATTCCAGCTGATGGGATGGAGTTTACGCTGGTCAATCTTGCCACTCCAAAGGAACTTGCTTAGCATACTTTCAATCTTGTGAAGGACACCTTTGGGCATTTCAAAAGCTGAAGACCAGCAAGCAGCTGAAAAGCCGTTGCGCGCTAGCGCGCGCAACTTGGTATTAATTAGTTTTTCAGCTCCTCAAGGCGAGTCAGTTGCGCGGGTAAAGATGGGCGAGATGCGCAGGTAGATGAGCCATATGCGCAGGTAGAAGAGCCATATGCGCAGGTATGGGCGATATGCGCAGTAGGTTGTTATATGTGACACTGCCTTAGTCTCGAAGACCTACCCTCCCCTCGCTATTCAGAGCGAGATGCGCATAGCGAGACTGAATCATTCTTAGGAAAGCGTTCAAGTTGTTGTTTGATATAATCGGTGGAGAACATTCACAACTCATTCTTTATATCTTTGATTCTTGAAACTGATATACTTTTGAGAAAATCTTATATCAAAAGCACGACTTTCGAGTCACGACTTGCGAGTTACAGGTTTTAGGAAAAGCGAGAGTCTCCGTCGTGAGGTTAGGTCCGGCTCTACCGAAATTTGAATGCCGCAGCTTAGCTGCCAAGGTAAATAAAGTATCCGTGAACGAGTCAAGCTAAGCAAGGGGGCGGGGGTACCTATATCTACCCAGCCAGGTGTGAGTTCTTTCAGCTTTTTCCAGATAAAGGGCTTTGTTTGAAAGAATCTGTCTTCCTTAGCGAGTAGCTGCTGGTTTTCAATCCTCCCATTGATCGAGCGAGTTCCCGCTCTGTTCGTCGTGGCCCAACTAGGAGTGGATGCCAACTCAATCTGATTTGCCTCGCATTGACCTCCCCGTCTCTTTATCATAGATCAGCCCTGTCACCGCTTCCCCTGCGACAAAAACTTGGGTGAAGAATTCAGTGGACAAAAAGTAAATTGCTGATTTGCTTAACAGGGTTAGCTGATTTGCCTGGTTCGTCTGCCCTCTCCGGGACCCTCCTTCGACTCGCACTCGCGGATATCAAGATCCGGTATCTCGCTGCTTTTTCAGTCAAGTCAAGAACACACGCTTCAACTTGCACCTGCGCTAATCAGTGACTTGCTAACTTGCCTTCATGTCTCGCTACTGATACACCTACTTGATATCAATCGGCCCCTATTAGTAAGGCGCCTTCTAATGAGTCTCGCTCTCAAACCCTTGTACTTTAGCTAGCGATTGCGCGTTAGTGCTTCTTTTTTTTTTTTTTCTTCTTTCGTTGACACGCGAATTTCTCTTATCTCGTTGATTGAGCTAGCGGTGGAAAATTACGCATGAATTGTCTTCTAATTATGGCAGTCAAAAGCCTGATCATCTGAAGAATGTTCCTAACCTCTTGGCAAAACGTTTTGTTTTCAGAGGGACCAAGATTGTCTTAGCACGAAGGACTGGCAGTCTTTCTGTCTGCAACGAAGATTACGTCCTCACTCAAGCCCTCTTCCAGAAGAAATGGAATATCACACTCCTCTATAGCACAAAGCATCATTCCAAAAGGAGGAGCACCTCTCATAAGGGTCACATCGCAAGCAGGGGACTGAACCAAGCAAAAGGGGTTCAAATCCTAATGATGAACGCATTGGCAGAAAGGCCACGTGATGGGATGATCAACTGGACTGCTACTCCCATAAAAAATGACTATCAAACAAAGGGTGGTCGAAGATCAGATGGAACCCTGCATTGTCCTCTACAGACTCCTACCCATTTCATTCAGGTTTTCTTGTCCAGAAGAAAGACAAGCGAAATATAGGTCCAAAGCGTCCCCGAAGATCGGTGAAAGGTACCTGAAAAAGACTCCTATTCTGATGAAAGAGACTGACAGTAATCCCAACAGGTTTAGTTCTACTAACTCTCTGTTCTTTTGTCTGTTCTTTCCCTCAAACGACAAATAAGATTTTCCCATAGCATAGGGGGGAAATGAAAAAGAGAATTGCATTTTGTCGCATCCCTTTCTCTCCGCTTTGAACATTCCTCTCGTCCCGGGAAAGAGCTCGATCATGTACACCTCAGTCGAAGCAACGTATATCAGCGTCGACCCCCTTCGCGATACGCCTTCGATCTGTGTTAGCTTTTGCTACATACTTGCTTGGCGGGTTCAGATTGAAGTAGACTAGCGTCAAGCTTCTCTTGCCCCGGTCCTGTATCTGCCATGTGCTCACTCTGCGCCTACCACACTGCCGGTTCGCTTTAGACAGGTCTTGAACCTCATTCTCTCGGGCCCCAGCTGAAAAACGGATGCGCGCGCTAGCGCGCCCCTATTAGTAAAGCTTAGATTTGAAGCTGGTAGAAGCAGATATTTCATTTCCAGTTCAAGCACAGTTGATCCAGGCGGTTGGGGTAGGGATGGAGCACAAGCTCAGGACCTGGGGAAGGGATGGATGGAAGAACTTCTGGACGCGGTAACACGGGGAGACGAGTCACCCATGGACACCCCCTATGGAGGACTAGCAATAGGAGCGGGTCTCATAATTCTCGGGGGTGCGATAAGAGCGCATGAGAAATGGAATCTTTCTGAGTTGTGGAGTCATCTTGTGTTGATGCCACTCCAATCTTCTCTCCAATCTCGATTTTAATCGACCAAAGACTCTATAGGGCATTTTTTTTTGTTATGTCTCGGCGTAAAATCCACCCGGAGCGAAAGCACGGCATACTATTTGAGTCTCAAAGATATGATGTTATCCATAGAAAGTGGAAGCATAGTTTCTATATTGTAAAAGGGAGTTTTAACTACTCCGTCCCATCCAACAAAAATTCAGAATCAAAGTTCTTTTCCATTTCCACTGTATTACCTCAATGTTGTCAATGTGATGTGATGGTTTGTTATGCCCATCGCTTGTTGAAGTGAGATGATCCATTTCTTATGTGTGAGTTAAGATAGATGGTTGGTTACTTCCGACTCATAGAATGAGATGAAGAAATTCTCATAGGTTAGCATTGGGTAGTTTTTTTCTACGGGCAATATAGCCTTCATGCCCCAATTGATAACAGATGCTTTTCCACTCGATCCAGTTCCAGCTATTCGCATCACGGGATGATTTAGTGGTTCCTTCATCGCGTAGGGCGGGGGGCTAGGGAACTGCCAACCTAGGTTTCAATAAGAGCCCCTCCGATACTTGTAGGATTGCACAAAGCACTCTGTAGATAAAGATCGAACGCCTTGCACCACCGGGATGAATGGGAAGGCCCTGAGGTGGAAATGATTCAGAATTAGTTTGCAAACGATAGACAAACTTTCGATGGGGTCCCGGTCCTGGTTATTTATGTTTAAGTGAAAAATAAAGATCGAAATGCGGTTCTGCAACGGTGGTAACACCAGCAGTTGACCCGCTTTCTATGAACTCATCTGATCCAGTGTCATATCCAGTTGACCGGGTCGAACTATCAGCAGTGGAGAAGGCAACAAGAGCACCACAAAAAAGGGCGGAGATATCACCAGCGGCAGAGGTAGCAGCATCTAAGCCAGTATCTGGGCCAGTTGGCTTCGTCGACTCAGCAATTGAAGTAGTTGATCTTGAACCAATTTGTTCATCAGTTGCCCCATTACCCGGTAAACTCTCCTGGATCAATAGCATTGGATCGGGAATGTGGCCATTTCACTATAGCCCATTGATCCACAGCAGATAGAGACTCTTCGACTAAGACATTGCCTTTCTATTTGTAGACTGTTCACATTTCACTGGCCAGGTTCGAAACTCTCTTCCCTTCGCCCCATCATGCAAGATAGAGGAGATTGGGAAAAATCAAATTGTCAGTCCGGGCCGGGAAATGAAATTCATAGAGCCCCCAAGCGTTTTTGCCGTGGATCGCCAGCTCCACGCCAACATGCTACTGACGTTTAGGTAACGCGGGAGACGGGTATGAGTTGGTCATCCGAGCAACTAACCTGGTAGGTTGGCCGGGTTGGTTCTCCCCGTCTATGAAGTCGCATTTGACTCACCACCAGCATATGAATCAAAGTAGCAGAAATTTCGGTTTCAGTGCGGAAAATCCAGCAGCAGTTTCCCCTTCTTTCCTTTCCAGGTTTAAGGGTGTCGGCTCTAGATAGATTGGTTAACAAGCTTCAACCATGTCTGATACCAACTGCAACAAAGACCCCATACTTACAACCATTTGAAGTAATGTGGCCTTTCCTGAGCTAGTCTTAGCTAAATTGGCTCCTAGGGGTCATATACAGTGCATCATCAAGACTGGGACGATCTCCACCGAGATTCAATATTTCTTCAGATTCAGGTAAAACAGGTCGAATGCCCACTCTTGGTTTACTCACCGGCAACACAGAGTGGTGCTTCACCTCTAAGAATCCTTGCAGCTTCCTTCACCTGTCTAGCTTGGTTCACTACAAATGCGACCTTGTTAAATGGCAGCTGCTTTCCAGGTTCAAAAACTCGTTGATTTCGCCAACGCCACAGCCACCAACATCCCAAAGCAAATAACACATTCCACTGAAGAGGAATGCCCTCAATTTCCCTCCTCATCACGTTCTTGGTCAACCATTCTCTACACTCCCCCGAGAAAAACTCATTCCATTTATTCCCAGGAAGCAAAACCTGCCAAAATGCCATTGCATGGGGACAGTCCCGCAACACATGCACTGCGTCTTCGAGACTACCATTGCAACCTCCACATCTACTGTCACTAGCCAGCCCTCTCTTAACCCTGTTGCCATTGGTCATTAATCTATCCCTAGCTGCTAGCCAAAGGAAAGCCCGTACTCGTTAGGGTACTTGGACTTTCCAAACATGCCGCCACCCTTTGTCTTCCCTTTCCTCATCTAACCCGGCCAGCAACTTGAAATTAAAAAGATTCTTAAGGCCGACTTCATCGTAAAATTCCCATCAGCCGCCAAAGATCTTAATGGCAGAAATACGCATCAATATCTCAGTCGGGATTAAGTGCTCGAATTCGGGCCATCTCCACTCTCTATTCTCCCCCCAGTAATCCGCAACGAGCTTAGTGGAAAGAGATTGGTCTATGGGAGCAATTGCCAACTCTATAAGAGGTTTATCAATAACCCACCTATCTGTCCAGAAACGCACTGACTTCCCATCACCAAGAATCCAACTAGCACCCTTTTGCACCTTCCCCCAACTTTCATACAAGCCCTTCCAAACATGAGAAGGACCAACTCTCGGTGTTGCTAGGTTCACGCCCAATTGATCTATACCATATTTCCCTTTAAGCACTCTAGCCCAAAGACCCTTTATATCATTAAGATATACCTCCAACCAAGCTTTGCAAGAGCGGCCTTATTGTCTTAGCCTTACGTAATCCCAAGCCTCCCATACCCTTCGGTTTACATATGTCATCCCATGAGACCATATGCACTCTTCGTCGTTCCTCATTGTCGCCCCATAGAAAGGCCCTAGACTTTCTATCCAACTCCTCACAAACTGAGTTTGGCATCTTCAAGCTTTGCATGGTGTATAAAGGAATAGCCTGCACTACCGATTGCGTTAAAGTAATCCTCCCTGCCATGGAGAGAAGCTTCAATTTCCACCCCGCCAGCCTGCGCTACGCCCCTTATCAATTACCTCTTTACAAGTTTTCTTGCTTACCCTCTCATGTAGGATATTTACCCCAAGGTTTTTCCCAAGATTTTTTGTGAGAGGTATCCCCGCCTTTCTACTGATTGTGTTTGCTAGTCTAGTTGACACATTCGCGGAGCAAAAAATTTTAGACTTCAACAAGCTCACCTTTTGGCCCGACGCCATACAAAACTCTTCCATACAATCCCTACTCCCACCTGTTCCATAGATGCCTCGGCAAACAAAACAAGATCATCCGCGAAAAATAGATGAGAGAGTTGAAGGCCTTCTCTAGAAAGATTAATAGGACGCCACTTCTTGCTTTGCACCGAAACTTCAATTCTGTGAGCAAGCCTTTCCATGCAAAACACAAATATATAAGGAGACAAAATAACCTTGCCTAATTCCCCTAGATGGAAAAACCTCTCCGTTTTCCCCCCATTCCACATTACTTGCATGGATGAAGAGGTGATGCATGACATAATTAAAGCAACAAAATCCTCTGGGAGTTGAACTGCATGGAGCGTATCTCTAAGAAAATCCCATCTCAACCTATCATATGCTTTTTCAAGATAAACTTTCACCGCAAGCATTCCTCTTTTTCCCTTCTTCCTTCGCATAGAATGAATCACCTCCTGCATAATAACTATGTTATCAATTATTTGGCGTCCAGGTACAAAGCTACACTGCGTGGGTGCAATGATAGTAGGCAGCAGAGTCTTCAACCGATCCACGATCACCTTAGTAATGGTCTTGTAGGAGACATTGCATAGGCTTATGGGCCGCAACTGGGTAAGACTTTCTGGATGGGGGACCTTTGGAATCAACTTGATCAAAGTATGATTGATCCCCTGAGGCAAGCTTTTATCACGGAAAGCCTTCAACACCATACAACACAAAGAGGGACCAACTACATCCCAAAATTTCTGGTAAAAAAGTGGCTGAAATCCATCGTCTCCAGGTGCTTTGTATGCTCCCATAGAAAAAAGCGCATCCTTTACATCCCTAGGAGTCACTGGCTTCATCAAAGAAGCAATTTGCTCATCAGTAAGACAAGAGAAATAATTGACAAAGTTAACAGGCATACCTCGATTTCCCTCGTCTGTATAGAGTTTTTGATAAAATGGAACCACCATATTCTTAAACAGGTTTACATCCGTGATCCAACTTCCATCATCCCCCTTTAAGCTTCCAATCCCATTTTTTTTCCTTCGGATGAGAGTAGACATGTGCAAAAATTTCGAGTTACAATCACCAAATTTAATCCATTGCACCCTGGATTTTTGGTACCAAAAGATCTCTTATTGCAGGAGCACTTCTCTATACTCTGCCTTGAGCTTCTTTTCCAATCCGAAAAGGTGCACCGAATTTCTTTCCGCCAGGGCTCTTTGAATACCACCCAATCTTGTCAAAATCCTCCTCTTTTTTTTTTTTAATGAATATTCCCAAACACCTGTTTATTCCATACTTTAACCTTTTCTGTAAAACTTACAAGGGCCTCATTGAGAGGCAGACTATTCTCCCAACTATCCATAACAAAAAAAGGCCGAAATTCCAAATGCGTCAACCACGCTGCTTGAAACCTAAAAGGCCTTTGCAAAATCCAAATTGGAAGAGGAATGGCACCCAATAAATCAATCAGTAACGGGGTATGATCCGAATAGATATTCGGGAGGTGTGAAACCGTCGCTTCTGGAAACAAGCTTCTCCAAGAGGCATTCGCTAACGCCCTATCAAGCCGGATGCTAATCTTCCTCAAACCATACCCTCTTGACCATGTAAATTTAGGTCCAGAAAAACCCAGATCAATAAGCTCGCAATCATCAATCCATCTAGCAAATCGAGCACACTTACGGTACACGTTATCGGAACCCCTACTTTTCTCCTAAGCCGACTTGTAGGCATTAAAATCTCCTACTACCAGCCATGGCCTATTATGTATCTTCGTGAGCTGATAGAGCGCCTCCCATAAGTGCTCTCGTCTTGCAGGGATTGGGCTAGCATATACCGCCGAGAAAATCCAATGCTCACCCTTAATATTTTCAATGAACAAGTTCACACACTGAGAGTCTTTAGAGAGAATTTTAACCTGAACACGCTCAGTCCTTCAAAAGACCCATATGCCTCCACTAAACCCTTGAGTTTCCATTCGCGTCGAACTAGAGAACCCAATCCTTCGAGACACCTCATCAGCCCTATCACCACTTATTCTAGTCTCAACCAACACTAGGATCACCGGGTCATGCACAGAGATGAGGTCTCTAATCACCCCGAGAAAATCCTCATTTCCCGCTCCTCTACAATTCCAAACCAAAATCCTCATTGGCATCCCATCAGGTAATCCGTTAAAGAAAGAGTGTTGTGGATTATTCATCACTAACGCTTGATAAGTGTTGATACGGTCACTGAGCAAACCCAGCACTCTTTGTAGCGTCAACCATAACTTCCCCAGTGGCAAGAGAAAGATTGTCCTCATCAACGCGAGCAATACCAGTTAAGACTACCTCTATCTCTTGTGAACGAGAAAGCTCAGTACCATTACATCCCGAGTCTCTCGAAGATGGCCCACAAACAGCAACACCTTCTGGAATATTGGTCTTTTCCTTTCTCTTTCTCTTTGTCTTTTTCTCCATCTGTTTTCAGGTTGTCTGGATTAAAACATCTGCCAGAGCGAGTCATGTTCCCAATCTCATCAAAATCTTCCCTTTCTCTCTTCTCCGTATCTTTTCTCTAAATTCCAAGAGACTTTATCAAGATTGTAGACGGGAGGTGGTTGGTAAGGGATAATAGTGGTTGTGGTGCAGGCAGGGTGAGGGGTTGAGTCGGGATTTGAATAAAAACTAGATTTTGGGGTCAAGGGAATCGGCCCCGGCTTCGCCCGAAGCGTGCTACGGAACGAGCCTTGTCTACGAAGCAAGTTCAGTCAGCGCATAAATAGTCCGCGAGTGTGGTTGACTAGTAGTACCATTAGCCTAAACGTTCCGTATCCTTCACGGCCGCTAATAGTTCTAATTCCTTCGCTATTGGAACTATGACTCCCGCTCCGAAAACTTCGCTCGCTGCCTCCCCGGTCTCGTCTCAAACTGTGGTATAGACGGAGTTTCCTGCTTCCCGCCAAAAATCCAGAAAAGGGTAGCTAGTGTCCCTAATCGAATGACTTGAAACACTTCTCCGTAAGAAGCACTATTGGATTGGCTGCTTACACACCTACTCCTAGTCTAGTCCTTGACCTGGGCTTTTTAGGGATTCCCTGAAACCAGAGCAAGAACCGCTTTCTAGTTGAATTCTTATTATAGCTCCTCGGCTTCAGTTGAAGCTCCTGGCCTATTGGTTGATGATAGGGTTCTTGTTGGTCCTGTTGGTGGAGTTCCTGCCCTTGGCCTTGGTTCCAGTCTCATCTCGCATGCCAGCAAGTATTCTAGAAAGAATGACTTGGTTTCATGTAGCTACGCTATCCTCTCGCCTTTTGCACCTGCCTTGTGTTGCTAGGAAATGGCTAAGCCTTTTTTTTCGAGGCTTTCACCCGCACTAGCACTAGTATATGGTGATATCCAACTCGAAAGCCCGAACACAAACAAGCTTACCTTATTATTAGATAAAGGGGAAAGGGGCAAAAACCAAAGCTAAGGAGCTGACAACTGCGAGACTAGGAGAATAAGAAAGACTTGGTATATAATCCGTGCCTTCGTTCCGGCTATAGTCCATTAGCAAGCGAGTAGGGGAACCGTTCCTTCCGTTCAGTAAGGGAATACAAGCATTACGGGGAGTTTTTTACTAGGAATATGAATATGACTCTTCCCAACTCAAGTCAAGCGAAGCGTAGTGAGGAAGGAGGGAAAGAACTACTAGAGAAAGGCTAAGTTCAGTACTTCTCGGGACTTCTCATTCTGCAAACATGGCAAATCAGGTATATGGATCTGCTGCTTCTTCTTCCATTCCCAGTGATTGGATTCGTCGATTCCGGAGCTACCAGTCACATATGTCAGGTGATATCTTTCTTTTCCTATCTCTTTCTCCTTTACCTATCAAAGATTCTGTTAACATTGCAGATGGCACTCTCTTACCTGTTCCACACCGTGGGTCTATGTCTTCATCCCGGATTCTTCATGATAAATTCTATTTTTCTTCGCTGAGGACAAACTTGCTTTCTGTCAGTCACCTTGCAGCTAACCATCTTCGTGTCATCTTTTCTTCTTCTGAGTGTCTTATCCAGGATCAGCGCACGGGAAGGATCGTTGGCCGGTTGGGAAAGCTATATTATCTGGATATTCTTCTGGGACCCGCCGTCGCCTGGGACATACACAACACACAGTGCAAGACTTCTTCCATTGTCTAGAGTATATTCCTGCATTTCATTCAGATGGGTTGAACAATTCATGTGATTGTTTACAGTTGGCAATTGTATGCTCCCGGATTAAACATAAGAATCCAAATTCAAGTGTGCTCGATTTGCTAGATGGATTGATTCATTCGTTAGTGTCTACTTGTGATTTGACCTTATTTGACCTACGGCTGATTTAAGGATATATCAAAGACAACTACTTTAATTAAGGGGTCCTACTCGAGTGCAGTCATTCACAGGCGCAAGGTACTTTACTTTCTATTATAAGTGGATGACTACAGTAGATACATCTGGCTTTCTTTACTTAGAGAGAAGTCCTAAGCTCTTTCTAAGTTTAATATATATAAAGTTCGGAAAATCAGTAAAATCTCCAGATCAAGAGGTTTAGGTCTGAACTCTGGCGGAGAATACGTGTCAAGGGTGTTTGATTCCATGCTCCTGAAGATAGGAATCAAACGTGAGCTGTCGTGTGCTCATACTCCGCTGCAGAATGGGGTGTCCGAAAGAAAGAATAGACACCTGGTGGAGTCTTGCAGGGCCGGGCCATGCTACAGGCCAAGGGAGTTCCGAAGATTTCTTGGGGCGAATGCATTAGGACTGAAGCCTTTTTGCATAACAAAACTCCGTCTTCGGCAATTTCCAACAAGACGCTATAAGATATGCTACACAAGAAGGTACCAGATGTTGGGCACTCACTTGCGTCTATTTGGCTGTGTCTGTTATGTTCACCTGCCTGAACCGTCCAAAGGAAGTTGGACAAGAGGGCGGTCAAATGCGTGTTCGTTGGATCTTCCACTGAGAGGAAAGGATGGAGGGAGCCTTCGACAAGAGGGGTGTACGAGTCCCGTGACGTCGTGTTCGACGAAGGAACCCGTTGGGGTGGGTTCGCAGCAGAGAGAGAAGACGTAAATAAACCAGCAACCACAGTTTTCTCGAAACGTCGGAAGGAAAACTCGAATGTATTGATCGAGCTCACCCCCTTGAAACGAGAACAAGAAAATCGAAATCGTCAAATTATGCACTAACTTGATGGAATGCAGGCATACGATTAATCAAATAACATGCAGGTAAGACAGCTTCTTACCAGTAGTAGGTACCTTCATCTCGGTGAGAAGAGCACGGCTCCAAAAGATGCCGATTTTTTCCGCTCAGCTACTCCATTCTTTTTGGGGGGTATATGGACAGGTAGTTTGAGAGTCAATCTCTTGTTCCTGCAAATAAGCTTGAAAGTTCTTGGAGAACTCTTATTCTCCCCCATTGTCAGATCTCAAAATCTTAACATTTATACCACACTGAATTTTTATCCTCTTATGAAATAACCGGAAAATCAAAGGAATTCTTAGATTTCATAAGATAGATCTCTAGAATAGTCATCAATGAAGAAGACAAAATACTAAACTAATAAAGAGGAGCAGAGGGGGTTGAACTACTGGAACTCCCAATGGAACTATCAGTCTTCATAAAAAATGATATGATGAGTCTTACTACCATTAGGATGTAATTGTATTTCTCCTGACTGTACAAAAAAAAAGGAGAAGGTGCATTACTCCCGTTGCTCATCATGGAATGAATTCACTTCGGCTTACTTTCCTCTTACCAAATCCCTCTTTTAAGATGATGTAGGTAGAGTGGCACCCATGGGAGGATTCCGCTCCTAAACATAAGGGATAAAAATTGCGTGGTCTCGGCCTGGCAGCGACGAGATTTTTTTTATGGACCGGGGGTACGCGAGTGGTACCTAGGAGAGAGGTGCTGGCACCAGACCTCAGATGAGGCCAGTTTTTTTGTGCCTAGGCGACCACCTAGGAGCATGGCGACGGCGCTGGCCCTTCCAGGTCATCTTCTTGCGGCACGGGACGAGTCTTTACTTTAGGATACCCTGCATCGGATTATCTTGATCGGCAGACTTTTCTCCGCCCCTAGTCCATCTCATTCCATTTGCCCTTTAAAGCTTCTATCTCATTTCCGAAAGGTCCTAGAGTTAGCTTCCATATGTCTCTCCCATCTTCCTTAATTTAATGTATGTGCTAATCCTTTGAATCTGATTATTCTCCCATTCACTTATTCTTGGCTCTTCTTGAGCCAGCGTTAACTCTAGGCTTATGGCTTTTTTCCTTTGATGATTAACCATTCTAATGGGCCATGCAATATAGTCGATTAGGGAATTTCCCCTCCTATAAATCGGAATGCTCCCCTTTTTGTGTCATGAAATACATATAGCTCCTTCGTTTCCCCCTCTTCTCCTCCTTCTTCCTCTGGTGCTTCCCAGAGCTCGTGGGCCAGCCTTTTATGCTTCGCCCATCTTTATATGCCACGGGGAATCGATCGGTTGAATCCGTTGCAAGCCCATTTTACGAAACCCCCCAATCATAGTAGGAAACTAAAGGAGCTACTAAGTGAGGAAGCCCGATTTCGAGAGGACTAGACAGGACTAACTCGGAGATAAATCATTCAATAGCGGATAAGAATCGGGTTCATAAAATGGATCACTTGCCCCAGAAAGAGGTGCCTAAACGGAACTAGGGTTCTTATGAGCAAGTATTGCAGACTGACAGCAACAAATTAAAGATAAGCAAAAAAGAGGAGGTCGACTGATCGACAGAGGACTTAAGTCCATGAGTTGGATGCCCTGCCGCCTGTGAGGACTGCTTTCAATAAAAAGGAGATGAGAGATAAGCGACTTGCCTTCCTCATAATTAGCCATCTTGGATGAATGCCCAGGAGTGTGAAGGGGGACACATAGCAAGTAGTTTCAGTGGAAGTGGAAGCAGCAGCGAAACCAAAACTAAAATGGATCGTCATCACAAGTATAAAAAAAGTTAGCTTAGGGGTGACCTATAACGAGCGAAGCTCCGATACGTTGGTTGGCGGCTGCCACTCCTGAATTGCTTGCACTTTTGCCGGATCCATTCTAATCCGACCATGCTCTATGACATGCCCCAATAACTTAATCTTCGTTTAAACAAAATAGCATTTCGACGACATACAGTTCGTGTTCCCGCAACCTGGTAAACACCTTTCTCAAATGCACTGAATGCTCTTCAAAACTAGAGCTGTAAATGACAATATCGTCGAGATACACCACAACGAAATTCTCCAGATAGTCTCGGACTACCTGATTCATTAGCGTACAAAAGGTTGCTGGCGCGTTGGTCAAGCCAAACGGCATGACAAGGAACTCATAAGCTCCATACCTCGTGACACAAGTCGTCTTTGATTCATCCCCCTCTGAAATCCTGACTTGCCAGTACCCCGATCGGAGATCCAACTTAGTAAACACTCTTGCCTTGCTAAGCGGATCAAAACAGTCGGCGACAAGCGGAATGGGATAGTTGTTCCGAAAGGTCACCTTATTGAGTGCTCGGTAGTCTACGCACATTCTAAGAGAGCCATCTTGCTTCTTCTGAAAAAGAACAGGTGCGCCATACGGTGACTTAGCTGGCTGAAGCAAGCCCGCATCCAGCAGCTCTTTCAACTTTTTCCTTAGTTCTGCCAACTCAGGTTGTGACATGCGATAGGGTGCGCGGGCTGGTGGCTTTGTGACCGGCACAAGGTCCATGATCAACTTCCCTTCGAGGCGGTTTCTTATTATGGAGCTCATCAGGCATGACATCCTCCAAATCTGCCAAGACCTGCTTCACGGGCTTCGGTAATGTCCCTGATGACTCTTTAATCTCCTGCCAGTTCAAAACAGCTAGGTACATAGTTTCCCTACGTTTCAGCCCTTTCTTCGCCTGGTAGGGCTTAGAGACTCTTCTCCTAAACTCTGGCAGAAAGAACTGGGATCATGCACGGCTTGGGAATAAGCAGACCCTTACGGTGCCGAGAATCGAGGAATGACCATGTACTCCTTCCCTTACGGGGCTCATGGAGTAGCGTATTTCGAAAGAGGAAGACGGGGGGTGAGAACCGGTGGCTGCTCACCCTCAGAATCTTCTGGCCGCGTCATCCGAGACCGAGATCGGGTGCGGATAGGGCTTCGAGTTACCTCTAGTCTCTTCCGCCCCCGATTTTAAAATGAGGGTTCCGTGATGTCGAATTTTGATTGAAACCTAGTTTTGACTCAACGCAGACGTTGGCGCATCCCTTTGACATAAGTACATATGCGCGCGAAGGTGTCGGCCAATTTCAGGCTCTTTTTGAATCATTCCTTTTTTTTTGGGGAAACCGGACAAAACATTGGCTAAGTTGATTTAATTCGCATGAGAGGGCTTCGGGACAATCGAGGTGTCAAACATCCTCATTTTGTTTTGCCCGTTCGAAACTTTCTTTCAATTGCTGTAGGTTGCCCCTGCCCTACGCGATGAAGGAACCACCCAAACAATGCATTTTTAAAAAGCACTCCTTCCTAAGATGCGAACATATTTAGCTTTATATTGTTGTTGCCAAAATAAAAAAGATGTTATCGCTTATTTATCTCGTGCATACTTTTTTGAGAGCGTTCCGAAATCTAAGAGAAAGACAAGGCAAGCAAATACATTAGAGCAAAACAACCTTCCAATTGAACAACACACACAAATAAAAGATTGATTTAGACTAGTGTATGGTAGGCCGGAGGTACGCTTGCTTATCAAAAGTTTGTTTGAATAGTATGATAGCTTAGCTCTCTCTACTCTTTGCTTAAGCTATCGTGTCGTGTGGATGGATGGGATGCGGCTGAGCCTATCTCTTCTCTTCTCTATCTTTCTTTGAATTGGCGGATGCGGATCCTTTCTTTCTCTTTTTATATGAAAGAATAAAGTGGTGTCGTGCGGTAAGTCAAAGTAGACGAATTGCTCGTGGTTTGCTTAATTGGCCATAACGGCCGGCCTTCTTTCTTTCCTTTATTAGTTTAAGAAAAATACTATAAAACAATAGGCTTTCGAGCAGCTCTTTCAACTGCCGCCTAATCTCCCAACAGCTTAGTTTAGCTGCTCTTCGGCTTTCGAGAACAAGGCGTACTAGTTCTTGAGAGCGAAGACTAAGAAACCCACTAAAGATAGGGTCCCGGGGACTCATTCTGACTGAAACAAGGCCAACTGCAACTCGATTGGAGGAAAGGGCTGCGAGGTGACCCCCAAAATCCCAGCTAGTTTGGGCTCATTCTTCGATTCATTCGAACGGGTAGAGTTTGATTTGCTTTTGCTCTCAATTCCATCAAGGTGTTTTGAGAAAGAAGAAAGAAAGAGGTCTTGTTTTTGTTTTAGAAATTCTCTCATGAGCAGCCCGGTCACGTTTGTTGAGCTCCTTCGTCCGTGTTCAAAGCAAAAGGCATACTAAAAAAAGGTGATGAAAGTTGGTGGGATTGGCTTCCTCCTTGTACAAGCACGGGGCTTAGTGAAGTAGAACCGGGGGTCGCGCTGCTTGCTCGACTAGCTGATCTACGACCACCCTAAACGCCCTTATTAGCGATAGTAGGTAGGACGGGCCGGTTAATTGGCCCGGGTTGTTGATGTAGTTGCTTGTAGTTTTCTTTGATCGAGTTGGTATTATATATATATAATAATATATATAAGAGAGGGCTCAGGAGAGAGAATCAATGTTCAGTAGTACGCCCGGTTCACCAGGTTCTACCACTGCAGGGCCCAATCATAGTCAAAAGAAGAGTTTGATCCTGGCTCAGAAGGAACGCTAGCTATATGCT
>QWCI01000494.1_pt1 | contig 16203 bp, 12 predicted proteins | sample 1972541 | NCBI WGS metagenome assembly QWCI01 (sample SAMN09866712, study PRJNA288562) | Human oral metagenome isolate term3_saliva, whole genome shotgun sequencing... | isolation source: mouth | host: Homo sapiens | place: USA: California | reverse complement strand
AATTTGTTCTTCAATTTGTTCTTTAGTACAGAAAACGTGCGCATCATCTTGTGTAAATGCTCTAACTCTCATAAGTCCATGCAAAGCACCACTAAATTCATGTCTATGAACCAATCCCATTTCTCCATATTTTAATGGTAAATCTTTGTATGAATGTAAGTTGTTTTTGTAGGCAATTATTGAACCTGGGCAATTCATTGGCTTAATAGCGTATACTTTTTCATCAATTATTGATGTATACATATTTTCTCTATAATTAAACCAGTGTCCTGAAATTTCCCATAATTCTCTATCTAGCATAATTGGTGTTTTAATTTCTTGGTAACCTCTTTTTTTATGTTCAACTCTCCACATTTCTTGAAGTTTATTAAATAATTCAACACCTTTTGGCATAAAGAATGGGAAACCTGGTCCATGTTCGTCTAAGAAAAATAAGTTAAGTTGTTTTCCTAGTTTTCTGTGATCTCTTCTTTCTGCTTCTTCCATCATTGTTAAGTAATCGTCTAATTCTTTTTTACTTGCAAAAGCTACTCCATAAATTCTTTGTAACATTTTGTTATCAGAATTTCCTCTCCAGTATGCTCCTGCTGTTGACATTAATTTGAATGCTTTTAAATATCCTGTTGAAGGAATGTGAGTTCCTCTACATAAATCTACAAATTCTCCTTGTTTGTAAATGCTAACAGTGTCTTCTCCTAAGTCATCAATTATTTCAACTTTGTAAGTTTCTCCTTTTTCTGCGAAGAATTTTTTAGCTTCTTCAACACTCATTTCACTTCTTTCAAAAGGATAATTTTCTTTTACAATTTTTTTCATTTCATCTTCGATTTTTACTAAATCTTCCTCAGTAAATGGTTTCTCTGGGTCAAAATCATAAAAGAATCCATTTTCGATTACTGGACCTATTGTAACTTTTGTATTTGGGAATAATCTTTGAACAGCTTGTGCCATAATGTGTGCAGCACTGTGTCTTATGATTTCTATTCCTTTTTCACTTGTTGCTGTTATCAATTCTATATTTCCTGATTTTTCTATCAAATATGAAGGATCTACTTGCGTTCCGTCAATTATAGCTCCTACAGTTGCTTTTCCTAAGCTAGAACCTATGGTTTTAGCAAATTCCACTACTGTCATTGGTTTTTCTAGTTGTCTTTTGCTACCGTCAGGTAATATCATTTCTATCATTTTTTTCTCCTTCTTTCTAAAATTTAGTTTGATTTACAATTTATTTTTTGTGTTTTCAGTATATCACATGTGGGAAAATTCTTCAAACCTTTTTATTTTTTCCTTTCTCAATTTCTTACTTTTGCTTCAAAATTTTAATAAAGAAAAGTAAAAAAACTCGCTTTACTCAAATAATTGAATTTTATTCAATAAAAAATACTTATTAAGCATATTTTTTTAGCAAAATAAGTATTCTTTATACTTAACTTTATTTTATAATCCAGCTCCGAATTGGATTCCACCACCACTGTAATTTAATTGAACATTTTTTTCTGGGAATGTTACTATTCCAAATTTTAATGTTACTACTGGGTAGTATCCTAATTTTTTATTGTCAGGTTTATCCCATTTCATTCCAGCACCAATTTCCCATTCAACATTTTCAAATCTATGACTTATTGTCGCCATTCCTAATGTTAATTTGTTTGCTCTTATTGCTGCTGACGAACTTTCGAAAATTTCTGGATCGGAAGCTTTTGGAGCTCCATCTTGTACATATTGTACTTTTGCTCCTACCCACCAAGGTTTGTCAGGATCTTGTCCAAACATATATTTTCCTTCAAGTTCATGTTTTCTAAAATTAAATGCACTTTTACGACCTGGCACATCTCTATAAATTCTATCTGGTCTTTCCATTATAAATTTATATCCCATAAAGAATTTTTCTAAGTATCCAGCTTCAATTTTGAATGTTAAGTCATTCAATCGGTCAATTCCTTTATAATTTGTTTTATGTAAAGAATCTGAACCGTCAATTTCCATATCTAATCCCACTTGGAAATATTTTTTACCTTTTCTTAAATCTTGTAATTTAGAATTAAAGTCATTCAAATTAAATTTATTTTGTCTATATTTTTCTTCTTCAACATAACTTTTATACGCTTGTTCTTCTTCATTACTCAAAAATAACTGATCTTTAGTATCAATATTTATTTTATCAATTTGATTATTAGAATTAGCAATCGAAAATTCTTTTGTATTTGAATCTTGTACTAATTTTATATCCTGATTTTCATTCGCAACCTTTTCAGTTTCTTCAGTTTTATCTTTTGCATATTTTGGTTTAGCATTATTTTCATATCTATATAACAAACTAATTGTTGTATAATCACTTCCAGAAGAATAAACGTCATCCGTTGCATTAGTCGGTGTTGCATTTATATCTCTATATTTTTTCTTTCCAAAACCGTAACTAGCTCTAAAATAATGATCTGATTCAAACTTTTTATTTTTCATTTTTGTTGTATCATAAACGAAACCGAATCTATGTAAATTCGTTTTCAATTTTAAATCAGGAGTTCCAAAAGTTGCACTATTTCCGTAAATATCATTTATTTGATTCATTACATTTGAATATTCTACTCCCCATTCATTAAAATTAACTCCGAATGTTCTGTCTCGATAGGCTTCCTTATATTTCTTTCTGTCCCATCCTATAGTTTCGTTATATGGAAAATATCGTTTATTTCTATCAGAATATCTATATAAAAATGCATTGTCATTATCTGTTACATATCCATATTGAACTTCTCTGTTAAACGTTTGTTCTGATCTAAAATTTTCAAATTCATATTCGTCATTTCTCTCAAAATCTAAACTCACAAAACGTTTATTATCAATATCAGCCTTCAAATAATTTCTTACGTAACGATTTTTTAACCAATTATCAACTGCATGTTTATCATCTCTCATTGTTAAAATATAATTGAAATTTACATTCCCAATACTATATCTAAAATTATTTTTTAATCCTAAAACATCAGTCGGTGTTTCGATGATATCATATCCATTGAACATCGTTCTTTTCGCATCAACTTTTTGGAATGTAAAATCTGCATCATTTACAACTTTTACGTCATATTTATTATTTGTTTTTGCAGTATTGTCAAAAATTGTAGTATACAATTTTGCATTTAATGCTCCAATATTTACTGCTGGTTTTTGTTTCATCGGATTTCCACTTGCATCTGTTGCTAATTTATATCCAGTTGTCGAATTAACATCTTCTATTTTTCTACCACCACTAAATTCTGGAATGTAAGTATTCTCGTAATCTCTCGCTTCAATACTAAAATCATATGAAATATACGAATCTTTCAATGGAATATCAATTCTATCATTTCCTACATTGAACTTTTGTGATCTATATTTTTCAGAAATAATTTTTTTCGCTCTTCTGATTCTTTCAGCATCTTCGTAAACTTTGTATGTTTTACTGTTTGCATCTGCCGTCAAATCCAAAAATAAATTATTATAATTAGGATTATCTCTTGTGTAATCGTATTCATACTCTTTTCGTTTTACATCAACTTGTTTTGTTTGAGCTCCAAAATATAATGTATTTGTCAAATTTTGGTATGCTGTTCTTGGCTCGTATCCAAAAAATTCACTTTTTTTGAAAGGATAATAATTTCCAAAAGTCATAGATTGCTCTTTTCGCTTATCATAAGCCACTTTTGGAACCCATCTAATTGTACCAGTTTCCAATGAATACCAATCTGCATCGTCACGCTCTCTCATTCCACGTACTTCTCCGTATTCATCTTTATCTGAATTTAAATACTCAAAACGAATTTTAGGCCCTCTCAAATCTATAAAATAATTTCTTTTTTTCCTATACGAGTTTAAGTCTCCCACATATCCTGGATTAATATCCATAAATTCTTCATTGTCTACTCCAACAGAAACATCGTTATTTCCATTGATATATTTTACACTTTTATACAAATCAACATCAGTTTTTCTAGGGTCAAGTTCGTCTCTATCAACGATATCATCATTAATTTTTGTCAACTCTCTTAATGCTTCCCTATCAGATGTCCAATTGTAATTTAAATTAAATTCTCCATTTCTTCCAAGCTCTTGATCAATCTTAAAGTCATAAAGTCCGATTTTATTATACTTATTAACATAAGCTGTATAATCGTCATTCAATTTAACACCATCTACAGCTCTCATCAAATTTGTAGTCATATTTTTATAATTCAAATTCCAAATTCCATAACCTAAATCATAAAATTTTCTGTCTTCCGCCTCTTTTTTTGGTGTACTAACAAATTTATGATTTAATGAAAAATCCCATTCTCTTTTACGGTTACCAATCGGAACAACTAATCTATTTATAAATATATTTCCGCTATTCCCATTTGAAAAATTATAATCATTAGAAAATTTTAATGCTAATTTTTTCTTTGCACTAAGCTCAAAATCTACAAATCCCTGTGCTAATGGACCTTTATCATAATCAAATCCCCATATTCCATACAATCCTCTATCGCTATCTGATCCAATATACGGAAATAATGTCGCTCTCTGACTTTGCGGTTTTAAGGAAACCACATAGTACGGTAATTTCAGCCAAGTTTTCCCAGCTGCAACTATACCAATATCTTTGGCGACAACTTTTCTATTAGGGTATATATCCAATTCTCTCGAATTCACCTTATAATTTGGCTTTTCATACGGACTTGATGTAAACCAACCATTTTTTACGGTTATTTTTCTTGGTGATTGTTTTCCTGAAGATTTTTTAGGATCTGGCTCTTCACTCAGTATTTCTTCACCACCATATCTTAATTTTAAATTCACATCATAACTTTCAGCACCAAACATTTTGGCCTTTCTATTATCCATATCATAAACTACTTGATCTGCCTTTATAATTTGCGAACCTTGATTGAATTCGACATTTCCATGAGCAAAAATTATATTTTTTTTAGCCAATTTTTTCAAATTATCGGCTTGAATAGTAACATCATTATATTTCAATGATACGTTACCTTTTGTTTCTATTGATTCCTTCTCTAAATCGATTACTGATTTTTGTGTTTCTAATTCTATAACTCCATTTTCTGCCTTTAATCTTGCAAAAAGTAAAATATAGAACAGCAAAATCAATACTTGTTTATGTTTTATTTTTCTCATATTTTCAACCTTTTTTAAGTTTTTTGTCTTTTGAATTATATCATTTTTTTATATAAAAAACAATTCATTGTCACACAATCAATCAATTTAGCAATTTATTTATTTTTTCCCATTCTCTATAATATTCGTAAATTCAATAAACTTCTCTTTCGTTTCTTCCAGATATTTCTGATCTCCAACCAAAGTCTCTATTTTATCAAAAATACTGTGCCACGCTTTATAAACTTCTGGCATAATTTTTTGCCCTTCATCAGTTATTTTTGTATAGGAATGTTTTCCAATTTTTATTCTTTCAACATATCCTTTTGCAGCCAATTTGTCAACAAATCTCGTAACTGTCGAAGGAGCTATCGTCAATGCTTCTGAAATTTCATTCACAGACAATCCTTTTGGTTCTTCTTGTAACAACACTAACAAAAATGCATGCGTCGAACACATATTCATTCCTTCAAACGATTCTTCGGCTATTTTATTTAGAAGTCTAAACATTTTCGAGATAGTAAAATATAAACAGCCATTTATTTTTTCTTCTCCTTTACTACATCCCATTTTTTCTCTCCTTAAATTTTGTTTGTATGTACATATACTATATCATATTTTTACTTTTGTCAATCACTCTTATTCTATTTTCGCACCTATTTTTAAAACTGGAAAATAAAATTCCAAAACTTTTTTTATAATTACATAAACAGGAATTGCAATAAAGGCTCCTCCCATTCCAAATAAAGCTCCTCCAATTAAAACTACTAAAAGCGTCGTAATTGGATGAATATTAACACTTTTACTAGTTAACCATGGTTTTATTATATTAGCTTCTACAGTTTGAATAATTGTAATAAACACGACTATCCATAATGCCAATTGCCACGATTTTGTTATTGCAAAAAGAACTACTGGCACCAATCCGATAAAAGGCCCTAAAAATGGAATAACATTTCCAAAACCAATAATCATCGAGAACAATAAACTATAATCTAATTTCACAAAATAAAATATAATATAAGATAAAACTCCCACAATCAAACTGTCTATAATCGTTACCTTTATATAATCTCCTATTGATTTATCAATTTCTTTTATCAAATTTTTTTCTTTGCTCAAATCCAAAGCATCCAATCTATTTTTAACGCCTCTTTCTATCGAATCATAGCTAAAAATCAACATTATCGTAAAAATTGGCGTCATAAATAATAGCGTAAAAGTACTGCTCATCAATGAAAAACTTGAACTCAAAACTTTTAACACGTTACTAATAATCGCATCTTTTGAATTTAATATTGTCGTTTTTAAATCAATATTATTATCTTCTAAAAACTTAAACGTATTTTTTTGAAATTGGTCTTGATTCTTTATAAAAAATTCAATTAATCCTGATAATTGTTTAGTTACAAGCGGAATTATTGTCAAAACGATATACAAAAAAATCGCACAAAATATTGTCAAAACAACTAAAATTGCTAAATTTCTATTTAATCTTATTTTCCCATCCACTTTTTTTATCAATTTTTTTTGCTTCTCTTCACCGTCTGAAACACTTATCATATCTATAATTGGCATCAATGCATACACAATTATAAACGACAAAATGAAAGGAAAAATCGTACTTATCACTAAATTAATCGGTTTCACAAAATATTCGTAAACTTTAAAAAATAACAATATTGTCAATAAAGTCAACACACCCACAATCAAAATATTACGAATTTTTGTAAATTTTTCTTCATTATAAAATTTCATTAATTCATTTCCTTCCTTTTAACGTCTAGTAAGCACTATTTTTTCTGTTAAATACAATGTCGATTGGACATCCTTCAAATCCAAAATACTCTCTTAATTTGTTTTCAATGTATCTTTGGTACGAAAAATGAATTAAATCTGGATTGTTTGAGAAAAATACAAATTTTGGCGGTGCTTGGCTTACTTGAGTCGCATAATTGATTTTAACGGCTCTACCTTTTCTCGTAGGAACAGGATTTTGTGCAATTATTTCTGCTAAAATTTGATTCAATAATCCAGTTGTTATTTTCTTATGATATTCTTCGTTAATAAATCTCGCTTGCTCTAAAATATTTATTGTTCTTTTTCCAGTCAACGCTGATATTGTCACAATCGGCGCATAATCTAAAAATGACAAATCTGCTTTTACCAACTCAGTAAATTCCTTCACACTATTATTATTTTTTTCAATTAAATCCCATTTATTAACTGCAATAATAATTGGTTTTCTTTCTTCGTAAATCAATCCCGCAACTCTTTTATCTTGATCTGTTAACAACTCTGTCGCATCTAACATTAATACACAAACATCTGCTCTTTTTATTGATTTTACCGCTCTCAAAACACTGTAATATTCTATTGAATCCTCAACTTTTGATTTTCTTCTAATCCCAGCTGTATCAATCAATGTGAATTTATCCCCATCGTATTTCAAGCTAGAATCAATCGCATCTCTAGTCGTTCCAGCCATATCACTTACAATTGAACGTTCCTCATTCAATAATTTATTTACTAGCGAAGATTTCCCAGCATTTGGTCTTCCCAAAATTGCTATTTTCAAACTATCTTCTTCCTCAACCTCTTTTTCATCATCAAATTTTTCAACTACTGCATCTAACAAATCACCTAAATTTGTTTTGTGTTCTCCAGAAATTCCAATAACTTCCTCAAATCCTAACGCATAAAATTCCAAAATATTTTCTTGGTCTCTCATATAATTATCAATTTTATTAACGGCCACAACTACTTTTTTATCCTGTTTTCTCAAAACATTTGCTACATCTTCATCTAACCCAGTAATTCCAGCTTTTCCATCTACCAAAAAAATTATTACATCAGCTTCATCAATAGCTACTTGGGCCTGTTGCTTAATTTTACTCATCATAAAATCATTTGTTCTTGGTTCAAGTCCACCTGTATCTACTAATAAAAATTCTTTCCCAGACCACTCTGTTTCTCTATAAAGTCTATCTCTTGTTACTCCTGGCTCATTTTTAACAATTGACAACCTATCTCCTATCAATTTGTTAAATAACGTTGATTTTCCCACATTCGGTCTCCCGACGATTGCGACTACTTGTTTCATTTTTTCCTCCTAAAATTATTTATATCTTTTTTAATTTTTTTGTTACTATGTATTTTACTATTTTTTTTAATTTTTCACAACAAAATTTTTCTTGAAAACTCAATTATTGCTATAACTTTTTAGTTTTTTTTAATTTCTAAATATAATTTTTTATGCCACAATTATATGCTCAATCTAAAAATACTTAAAATTTTATCACTATCAACTTTGGCATCTCATTTAATTTCTCTTCAATTTCCGCATTTGCACTAATTTTCATAGTAACTCTATCTGCATAATTTTTTTCTAAAATTTCAATATTGTACACATTTTGATTTGCATTTAAAAATGCTTCAATTTCTGAAGTATATTCGTAATCGTAATCGATTATGAATGTTGATTTTTCTACATATTTTATAATTTCTGCTTCATTTACTGCTAATTTTGCTGTTTTCGCATAATTTCTTATTAAACCTCCAGCACCTAGCTTTATACCACCAAAATATCTTGTTGCAACTAAGGCGACATTATATACATTTAAAATATTTAATATTTCTGCCATTGGCTTCCCTGCTGTGTTTGTCGGCTCTCCGTCATCATTATACTTGAAATATTCTTGTCCATTTTCAATTACTCGATAAAGTGGCACATTATGTGTGGCATTTGGGTGCATTTCTTTTATTCCGTTTATAAATTTTTCTGCTTCCCTTACGCTTGAAACTGGTTTTATATACCCTATAAATTTTGATTTTTTTTCCTCAAATTCAATTATTGTTTCTTTTGCTACTGTATTCAATTTTTTCCCTCCTCACTTTTTTAAAACTTCCACGACTAAAATTGTGAATACTTAATATTTAATAAAAATAAATCTCAGATAACCTATTTTCAAGTAAATTAAGTATATCTGAGTTTTTATTTTACGGTAATTTTTTTCAATAAATAATATAATCTATAATTACCCTATTTATCTATCTTATCCCATATTTAATATTATTTCAAAAAATTTTATTGAATAGTCACATATTCTTCTAATTGCTGATATTTCTTCGTCTTAACAAATTCTTTTTGCATTTTTTCATAATCTGCATCTGTTAATTTTTTAGCATCTTCACCATTAGAATATGAACTCTTCATAAATAACGCTAATTCAACCAGTTGAAAAGCCTCTTTATCCTCATCATAGTTATCTTTTAACACTTTTTCAGAAACTTTCGCATTCTCAATATCATTTATATAATCTTCAAACATTTTTTTCTTATTTCCTGTCTCTAAATATTTTTCAGATTTCTCCATAAATTTTTTCAAAACATCAGCATATTCTTGACTATTTAATTCTTTCTCAACCTTTTTACCAGTTGTATTTTTTCTTACAACAACTGTATTTTTCACATTTTTTTGCACTTCAATTTTTCTTAAAGATTTTGCACTTCCTAAAAAACTTATACTTGCGATGACCAATCCCAATGTAATTACTTTTTTCAACATTTTAAACTCTCCTTTAATTCCCATTATTCGACAATCTGTCAAAATTCTCTGTAAATTAATAGTTATAATATCATAAAACAAAATAATTTTCTAGCATTTATTTTAAAAATTCTTCTAAAAACTTGTTATCTTCTTTCATTTTAGCTCTAACTTTTTTAGCAATTGGACTCACATCCAATATTTTATAATTTTCTTTCATAAGCATTTTATCTTCTAGCTTATCATTTATTCCTAAAATACTAAAAAATAACACCATTTCTCTCTGAAAATTATAGTCAAGCATTTCGTTCGAAACTTTTTCTCCTAAAATATTATTTATGTAATCACTAACAGCTTTTGCATATTCCTTTTTATCTGAATCTAACATTGACTTACTCAAATAATAAGTCAGTTTCATTCCTCTATATTCTTCATCTGACATTCTATACATATCACGAATTTTTTTATCAGATAAAGCATTTAACACATTTTCTAAAATCTTTTGTTTCTTCTTTTCATCTTTTTCTTGAGAAGCATCTAAAATTTTCAACATAAAGCTATCTCCGTATCTAGCTTTTACCTTTTCATAATATTCTTTTTTCTTTTTTGTATCATTCATAGCATCATAATATCTATATGTTAAAAGCAATTGATCATATTCATACGGATTATACTTCACATACTCATCCAAATATTTTTTTGCTTTATTCAAGTCTTTTTTAGAACCTACTAAATATAAATTTATTAATTTTCCTAAAACTACATAATTCTTATTGTTTTTACTTAATAAATCTTCTAAATCTTTTTTTTGAGCTTCAAGAGCTTTTTCATCATTTATAAATTGAGGCGAATCCCTCAAATCATAATCTATTTTTATTGTACTATTTATAATATCTCGGCTTGCACCTATTTTTGTTAAATCACTTCGTATTATTTCCTTTTTTGTATACGCATTTCCTACGACACTTCCAAAAATAAAAAACATCGCAACTGCTAATTTCTTCTTCATTCTATATCCCAAAACTCCCTTGTCTCCTTTACTTTCTATACCTTCATTGTCTGATTCCATAATTCGTCCATTTCCAAACTGAAAACTTTATTTAAAAATTCTGAATCTTTATCAGTTTCTTCCTTAATTCTTTTAGAAATCCGTGTTTGCTCCAATTTGTCAGCATTTTCCTCACGCAATCCTATATTTTGAATTTCCTCATTCATTATTGTAACATTAAAAAATAAAATTACTTCTGCTCGTAAATTGTAATCTTCTACTTCTCTACTTACATTCGTAGAAGCCACTTCTTTTAAGTATTCTTCGACTCCTTTTTCAATCTCACCATTATTATAATGATCTCTCAATCGGTTTAAGTAATACGTCAATTTCATAAAATAAAAAGCCTCGTCAGAAAGACCAACCTCTTTTCTAAAGCTCTCTTTTTCCATCAAACTCAATACTTTTTTCGTCAAAATTTCACGTTCATTCGCATCTTCAGTTTGATATAATTTTATCAATTCCCAAATAGGTTTGTTTTTATACTTTTTCTTCAGCTCAGTCATATATTTATTAAATTCTTCTAAATTTCCAATTCCTCGATAATACACCATTTTTGAAAAAATCTTCTCATATTCGTAAGGCGTATATTGCACAAATAAATCTAAATATTTTTCATAATTTGAACCAATTTTTGACTCAAAAATCGTTATTAATGCTTGTGAAACTATATAATTTCTTTTATCTTTATCCAAAAGAGCTTCCAATTTTTTCACTCTCTCATTAATAACATTCTCATCATTCTCAAATGTTATCGTATCTCTTATTTCAAAATCTAATTTTATAGTTTCATCTATTATTTTTTGACTTACTCCGATTTTCGATAAAGTTTCTTGTATTTTCTCCTTTTGAGAAAATGCACTCAATTCAAGATTAGCTAACAAAAATACAGTCATTACCAATAGTGTCGTCCTTTTTATCTTAATCACTTCCTTTTTTATTTTTTTATCTAATCACAATTACATCAATTCTAACTCTATATTTACATTCATTAATTTTAAACAAAATGTTAAAATTTTTGAAAATACGTTTGCAAAAATTCCCGAATAAACAAAACAGAATACGATTACTATTCCATAATTTTCTATTTTATTATAGAAATTTTTTATTTTTTCTCCTGATATTGAATACAATATTCTCCCACCATCTAGCGGTGTCACAGGTATTAAATTAAAAATTGCTAATGATAAATTTATTACTAAAGTATATGTTGCTATCGTTATTATCATATTATTTGGTGTCAAAAATTCAACACTTATTTTTAAAATGATTAAAGCTATTATTGCTAAAATAAAATTCATAACAACTCCAGCAATCGCCACACAAAATAATCCCAATCTATGCGGTTTCAATTCTGAAAAATCAACTGGAACAGGCTTCAACCATCCAATCAAAAATTTCGAACCACTTAGCAATATTAAAATCGGTAACATCATTCCTGCAAAATCTAAATGTTTAATCGGATTCAGCGTTATTCTACCAGCATCCTTCGCTGTACTATCTCCAAATTTATAAGCCACATAACCATGAGCCACCTCATGAAATGTAACTGACAAAATGAAAATAATTATTGCAATTACAATGTCACACGAAATCCCCATATTAAATACACACATATACAAAAGTGACACGATTACTAATAAAAGAAAACACAATTTCAATTTCGTGTACTCAGGATTCAATATTTTAAATTTTTCATAATAATTTCTTATTTTTTTCATACGTTTCCTTCCAAATGTTTTCCGTATGGTTTATTATATCATACTTTTTATTTTTTTTCTTGTTTTTTTTAAAGTTTTCCTTTTTTTCTCTTACGATTATCTTTAAAACATTTGTAGCAGCACTTTGTATTTTTTTCGATTTTTGTACTTTATAAAAATCAACAAATTTTTATTTTTAAAGGCTTCAACAAATTTTTTTATAGTAAAAAATGAAGCTAATCCATAAAATATAATCCATTATAAATATATTTTTGCTTTTAATAATTTTAAAAAATTATTTATAATTCAAATACTTTTATGAAATAACTTCACTTATATAATTTATTTTTTAATTATTTCTTAATTAGATTCTCCAACGCCATAAATTTTCAACAATTCTTCCATTTCTTCTTTTTCTTCCATTTCAGCAACTTTTCTTACTGATAAAACAATTGATTTTTTTCTCTCATTTTCTTCAATAATAATCGCTTCAACTTCATCTCCCACAGAGAATTTTTCAGAAATATCTTTTAAGAATTCTTTTGTTAATTCTTTTTTAGGAATAATTCCATTAAATCTGTCAGTCAATTTAACTAAAACAAAATTTTCTTGGATTTCAACTATTTTCACAGTTAATTTATTCCCTTTTTTGTATAAAGCTGTAACTTCTTTCCAAGGAGAAGTTGTTAACTGCTTGATACTTCCAGCTAATTTTTTCTCAGCTTTATCAAATGAAATCACTTTGAATTCTACTGTATCACCTTTTTTATAAACTTTTTCTTCTTTTCTATCCCAAGAAAACTCGTTTTTGTGAATAAATACTTCAATTCCTTCTTCCAATTCCACAAAAATTCCATATTCTTGAATATTTCTTATTTTTCCTGAAAGAGTAGAATTAAAATCATAATTATCTTCTATTTTTTCCCATTTATCGTCTAATAATGCTTTTGAACTCAATGAAACTCTATTTTTTTCATCATTAAAGTCGATTATTTTAAATTTAATAATATCTCCAACATTGTATTTTGATGTTAAATTTGTTACTTTTCTGTAAGAAATATCCGAAATGTGTAACAATCCTTCAATATCTTTTTCAAGTGAAACTAATATTCCAAAATCAAACACTTCTGTAATCGGTCTTTCCAATACTTCACCAATTTGGTATTTTTCTTTCACTTTCTCCCAAGGATTTTCTTCCAATTGTTTTACACTTAATTTAACATTTTTTCTATCTTCTTCAATTTGAATAATTTTAGCTTCAATTTTATCATTTACATTATAGTTTTTCAACGCTTTTGCACCATTATGCCAAGCCAATTCAGAAACATGTACAAATCCATTATTTCCATCAACAGACACAATCAATCCAAAATCAAGAATTTCTTTAACTTCTGCAGTTACTACATCGCCTACTTTATGAGAACTCAAGAAAATTTCCCATGGATCTTGCGATAATTGTTTAATACTTAATTTCAATTTATGTTTTTCACTATCTTTTTCAATAATTTTCGCACTAACTTCTTCACCAATTCCAAATCTTTCAACTAAATCATTAACTTGATCCCATGAAACTTCTGAAATATGCACAAATCCAGTTGTTACTCCTAAATCTAAGATTACTCCAAAATCAAGAACTTCTTTAACTTTTCCAGTTACTACATCGCCTTCATTTATTGAATCAAAATATTTTTGTTCTTCTTCTTTTACTAAATCTGTTCTTGAAACAGTAATACTCTTTTTCGTTTTTTCTTTTATTATAAATTTGAATTCTTTTCCTGTATAATCTACATTTTTATCAAAACTTGACAATGAAAATGGTAAAAAAGCATTGTTTTTCCCAACTTTTACATTGTATCCACCTTTAATTTTTTTATCCACTTTTCCTGTCACAATTTCATTTACTTCATACGACGCAAATTCTCTCTCTTTATCAAGCACAAATTTAGAGACAATTATATTCTCTTCATCTTCTCTCAAAACCTTAACTTCTACAGTATCTCCAACATTAAAGTCTTTTATTTCACTACTTATAATTCTTCCTTCTTTTTTTGAACCTAAATCTAAGTATGAATATTCCATCTCTTTTCTAGTAATTATACCTTCAACGATATCTCCTGATTTTTTTTCTTCTGGTAAGAAGTCATCTAACATTTGCTCAAAATTAAAATCTTCCATGCTGTTATTTAGAAATTATTAAAATTTATTTTTAACAATTTCTTCTCCTTTCTCTGTTTATTTTTCTAATTTTATTTATAAAATTTTATTTTCCCCCTATATTTTAAAATTTTTTAATTATCTTCTTTCATTTCAAATCTCCAAAAATTTATTCTTCAAAAAATTTATCAACTTCTATCAATTTTTTCAAATTTTCCAATAATTCATTTTCATCCTCGCCATCGGCAATTAACGTAAGTTTTTCACCTTGCTCAGCTCCTAAAGTCATTATTCCAAAAACATTTTTGGCATCAACTTCTTCATCTTTTCTTTTGATTTTCAACGTTGATTTATATTTTTTTGCTAAACGTGCAATTAATGTTGCAGGTCTCGCATGAACACCTTGCTCATTTTTGATTTCCACTTCTAATATTTTCATAAATAAATCAACCCCTTTTTTTAACTTATCTTTGAAATTCTTGGTTCTTCTCTTAATTATACCATATGTAATGCCATATTTCAATTTTTTACAATTTTTTCGATAATCAAATTTTATGAATGAATTTCTACATTATATTTTACTAAAATAATTTATGAAATAAAAAAACAGCCTCACAAAAGTTTTTGACTAAAAAACTCGTTTGACTGCTTTTTATTTTATTCTTTTTTATTCACAAAATTTCTCAAATAAAATCACGAATATTTTTTATCTCATAATTATAATTAACAACAACATATTTATTACTAATTATTTTCTCTGTAATAATGCCATTCATCAACTTTTGTTCCATCTTTAAATTGGCATTTTCCTGTTTCGTTTCCATCTTTATCTTTTACATTGATTGATTTTCCACCATGTTTTTCACAAAAAACTGATGCTGGATTGGGTGTTCCAATCATTTTTTCGGGTTCTTTAGTTTCTTTTTTATTATTTTCTCTGTAATATTCCCATTCTTCTACTGTTGTTCCATCTTTTAATTTACAAACACCGAATTCTCCGTTTTTACTTTTTACAATAGTAGATTCTCCACCATTTTTAACACAAAATTCTGATGCTGGATTTGCCATTCCTATAACAGATTTTTTTGCTGTAACTTTTTTTGTTGTAGTTCTTTTTGTTGCAGCCATTCCTGTCATACAAGACGCTATCATTGCTATGCTTACCAACACTTTTAATTTTTTCATCTTATTTCTCCTTTTTATCTTTAATGTAAAAATATGATAACATATTTCCCTTTTTTTTTTTACATTTTTTTCAATTAATTTTATTAGTATAATAAATAAAACTAATTTTAACAAAAATAATATTTCCTTCTAGTTTCTTTAAATTATAGTAAAATTGCTTTAAAACCAAATTTAAAAACGATGGCTATTTACTTAAAACCTAAATTTATAGAATTTTAGTAGTTTTATTTTAAATAGGTTCTAGTATCATAACAATCAGAGTAGATAATTATTCTTCAACTAAAAAAGCAAGGACTATAAAAATGCCCTTGCAAAAAAACTATTTTATTTATTTTGACTAAAATGAATCTGGTGATGAAACAACGTTCAAGTTTTCATCTATTTCAAAAATTAATGGTTTTCCAGTTGTTAAGTTTAATTTCAAGATATCTTCATCTGAAATA
>QWCI01004301.1_pt1 | contig 16252 bp, 18 predicted proteins | sample 1972541 | NCBI WGS metagenome assembly QWCI01 (sample SAMN09866712, study PRJNA288562) | Human oral metagenome isolate term3_saliva, whole genome shotgun sequencing... | isolation source: mouth | host: Homo sapiens | place: USA: California | reverse complement strand
AATCTCTTTCTTCAAAAGACTTAGAGTACCAGCAATAATTTCATGCCATTCTTTTTTGGTTAACACACCATTACGAATGAGGAAATCATTATCTTCTATTACAAATTCTTTTGTATTAAAATTTTCCATTTTAATATTCCTTTATTCAAAAGCTTTCAAGAGTCCATTGATATTACAAGCAAAGATTTCTTTTATATTACTAAAGATACCTTCTGGAATATCTTCACCAATATTTGCTAATGGTTGTTTTGATGACTCGTTATCTTTGTAGTGGCTATACAGAGACGATTTAACATCATCCATAATCGTATTGTTAGTCACTTCGATATTATCTTCAAAGAAAGATAAGCGTCTTGCTTTATAGATGTTGATGGATTTTAACTGAACATTCTCTTTGGTCAAGAGTTTAGATATTGTGTTTAAATACCGATATCTTTTCAGATTACCTACATCAATTGCGGGTAATGTAATATCTACATTGTATTCACACAACAGTTCAGATAAATATAATGAGTTTCTGTCTACCATGTGTCTAATACCAGGGTCTACATGATGATCCCTACTAATAAAGATATAGAAATCTTCTTTTTCCATAGTGACAGTGAAACATCTTCGATATAAGTCTAGAGTTTCTTTATCGAATCTATCCTTATGTATTACCATGGCTTCAACAGCAATACTCAATGATTTAATCACAATACTACTCCTTTACCATAATAACCAAAAGCTAAGCCTAATAAAAATAATAAGAATTAAAGAGTTAAAGAGATAGAGAGATATTGATAGAAGGTTTTATTTTGATGTTATTCTTAATGATATCTGGAATCTCTTTTTGAATAAGATTGTAGAAATCGAGGATAAAAGATTTAACATCTTCATCTTCAGTGTAGTTTTCTTTAGCGATTACTCGCTCGACAAAATCATCACCATTACTAAGTTCAGATAAGATATTAGCATAATCACCTTTACTAAATTCAAATAAAATATTAGCATGATCTCTTAATGTAATTACATTTTTATCTAGAATAGTAAATACATTTTCAGAGTTATTTATCTTAAATGAATAAGTGCGAGTATCTTTGTCTTCAGTTATTTCAAATTTATCTGACGCGATATTAGTGCAGATTTTATATCGACAAGTCAATATAACACGCCCTGCTTGTACTAAACGAATCAGAAATGGATTATCGATTTCCGATTTATCTTTTAACACATTGATAAAGAAATAACGATTATCTTGCAGATAAACGTGGTCTACATGAGATTTTAAGGATTCTAAATCTAAACCAAGCCAACTATTATGCCAGCTATTCGCTTCTTTTTCAATATCTGATTTATCCGATACTGCGACTACAATATAAATTGGCTCTTCGTATACTGGTAGTTTGAAAAGATTGTCTAGATTATTCATCGTTTAATCCTTTAATAAAATTAATAGCATTGTTATGTTTTCCCTCATTAGTTGAAGCAATTAAACTGATTGCTTTTTTACGAGATTTGGTAAACATAGCTTCGATGTATCTGTATTCATCTTTACCTGGATAAAGATATATTCTAGACACAGGTACTTTATTTATCATGTTCAAGTAATAACCTTCTATTGGTCGATGCTTCTCTATTTCGTTAAAGTTAATTAAATGATTGTTATGATAACGATGGTCTAATACTGACAAGAGATAACTCCCATCCTCATTCGCTGTAATTGATAGTACAACGCCAGCGACCACATCACCATAATCATTGTAGCAAACTTTAAATTCATTTTGCATGACAATAAATGAAGAACCAGATATATCATCTCTATTGACCAATGAAACGACACGAAGGCTGTTGTGTTTCTTATTATTTTTATCAATGTCTAACACCCATATGTCACTGTCTTCTTCGTAATAGATTGGTGTATATTCATTGATGTTTTCTTTCTTAAGTAGTTTATCTATTGTACTAAAGATAAACTCCATGGCTAAATTACATTCTTCTTTATTGAAGCCATCAATAAATTTTCTCATTTTTAAATTCCTTTATATAAAAAGTTAATTGAGATATCTCACTTTAATAATATAGGTTTGAAAAATATTCAAAAAAAAAATATACACTACTAGTAGGAAGTAACTTCCTACTAGTAGTATCTTATATTAAGCTTTTCCAATGGTTAAATAAAAACTACCATCAGTATATGCGATGAAGACGGTATTATCATTGGGGATATCATCGAGCATATCGTTTAGACTGTATAGAAAATCAAATACATCATCTTTGATTTCATCAATACTACTGAATGTTAAATCTGCTTCGCCCATTGATTTATAATTAGCATAAAGACAAGTAATGTAAATAAACATCAGATTACTTTTCTCACGGTCTTTATCTAATAAGATAAAAGTTTTATCACCATCATCGACAGCGATTCTTTCTAAAAATATAATAAAAAGATGATTTAATAGATTACGCTCTTCATTGGTAAATCCAAAGACGTTATCGATAATAGTCTTTTTCTTTTCTATTTTAGTAATAGTGCCTACATCAAAAGTAACTTTCATTTCAAACTCCTTAAAAAAGTAAATATCACAAAAAATAAATAGTGAAAAAATAAATAGAAATTAAAGAGTAGTAGATAGGATATCCTATCTACTACTCCATGAGCCACTAACTAATTATCCAGGAAACATCTCGCTGTACTTGTCCATAGGCCAATTAAAACCATTAGGTTTTGGAGATTCTTCTTTCTCCTTACCCGTGGTAGTATCTTCACTGCTTTGTTTTGATTCAGCTTTTTTAGCTTCTTCAGCAACTTTCTCTTTAACTTCCTCCGCAACCTTTTCAACTTTTTCTGTTGATTCAGTTTTGGTAGCTTCTTTAATTTTATCAGAAGCTTTTTTGTCAAGTTCGGCAGCCTTTTTCTCAATGGATTTTTTAGCTTCTTCCATGAGGTCTACTTTCACATCAGATTCTTCAAGCTTTTCTTCAGTTTCTTGAACCAAATCATTAATGGTATTAAAGAGTTGACCGTTTACCAGTTCTTTAATCACATCTGAAATGAGTTCCTGAGTTTCTTCTTTACTCAGAGTAGCCAAGTAGCTACGCAGAGCAATCATCGATTCCTCGGTACACTCTTCAGTGATTTCAGCCTTCCATTCTTCCAGAAGGTTATCAGCGATTTTAGCACGAATCAGTTGATAACATTCTTTCAGAACATTAGCTGACATAGCAGAGATTTCTGGATTATCCAGTGCTTCTTCCATAGTCATTGATTCCAATTCAGTTTGTTGTTCCATTTTAGTTTCCTTTTCTTCAAATGGTTTAGTGATTTTTACTTCATCTGCTTCTGGTTTTTTACCAGAAGTCACATTCTGACGATGCAACATATCTGCATATTTGTTCAGGTTTTCTTTACGGGTGTTTTTACGATTTGACATAATGATTCCTTTCTATAAAATAAGTTAATGAGGATAAATATTAAATAATTTTCCCCTCTTTCACTATAGTAGTATGTATCTGAATTATTCTAAATTATATTAAAACATAATAATAAATAGACACTACACGGATATCCGTGTAGTGTCTAAATATCATCAGATTAAACTAATTGTTTTATCTTATTTATTATTGTTTGTTAGGCAGAGCCGGAACTGAACGAGCGTTTTCTGTATCAACTGTTTTACCAGAACCTTTACCATACAAAGCTGCTTGAGCGTTGATTACAGACAGAACACCGTAACTAGAACGCAGAGCGAGCTTAACAGTTTCTTCACCTGGTTTACGCAACAAGTAGATTTGTTGTTTGAGTGTAGATACACCAGTACGGATTACTTTGATGCTTTCCATGTAGCTACGGTCATCACGTGCTTTCTTAGTAAATGTCACGTATTTCATACGGAATTTATTAATAGTTGATTCCAGTTTCTTAATGGTAGGATTCATTTTCTCTACCATAGCACGGATTTTCTCACAGTCATCCAAAGCGCTGTTAATAGTACCCAAAGCTTGAAGCAGTTCAGATTTACGGCTAACTTCGACTTCTTGTTTATGCAGGCTGTTAAGAGCTTTATCGTTAACTTTACCTAGTACGATTTTAACTAAGTCACCATTTTTACCACCGATAGCCATTAACATGAAATTACCTGGGTATACCACAGTACATTTTGCAAATGAACCGTCAGCCATTGCTGGGTTAGTAATTTTAGTTGATGCCTTAAATGGGAATGCGGAATCAAATTTCTTAATATCGATGGTTTTAGAAGTTTGACCGATGCTGTTGATAGAAGTAGTATCAACTTTAACGTTAGCTGCTTGTTCAGCGTTTTTCTCCATCTCATTCAGAATATCGTCAACGATGGTAGTGTTTTCGGTAGCTACTTTGGCAGTGTAGTTAGCATCCCAACCTTTAATCAGGTCAGTAGTACCTTCTTTAATAATGTTGGCTGCATCAACTACAGTACCAAGTTTAGCAGCATCGTTGTTTTCACCACATACCAACCATTTGTTTTTGCTTGATTTGTATTTGGATTCTTTAGGAGTATCAGTGCTGATGTTGCTTACTTTTTCTTTCAGGTCAGCGGCGTATTTACGCAGTTTAGTCAATTGGTCAAACATTTTGTTAAACAGTTCACGACCTTTACTCAAAATCCATTTAATACCAGAAGCGATACCGTTAATGATTTTCATGATGAAGTCTTTAACAGATTGGATTGCACCTTCGGTAGACATAGCAATTGCACCGGCAGTCGCAAATGATTCACGACCATAGTCCAGAGCAGGCATGTCTTTAGCAGGCATACCAATACGACGACCAATGTAAGTAACGTGTTCGTGAGCCAACTCGCAGTGAGCTGCAGACAAACCACCAGTGTATTTAGCAGCAAACAAGTTAGCCAAGAAAGCTTCAGTAGCAACAGCGGCTTCTTCAGCTTCTTCGACTTGAGCTTCTACTTCTTGGGCTTCTGCTTCATCAGCTTCAACTTCGAGCAAATCAGTTTCGATTTCATCAGCTTCTTCAACAAGCTCTTGACCTTCAGAATCAACAGTAGTTTCTACTTCTTCTGTAGTTTCAGTTTCAGTAGTAGTTTCAGTAGTATCTTCTACTTGAGTTTCTGGTTCAGCTTCGGTGCTTTCGCCAGCTTCTACTTCAGTACCTTCAGTATCAACATTGTCCAGATTGTCTTCTGTGGCATCCAGGTTAGTCACCTGATAGCTATTTACCATATATAAGTAGTATTTTACTAACACTATTGTTTTTATAAAAGGAAATTGAAATGGAAATAAATGAACTAGATGAAAAGCTCATCCCTGATTATTTAATTGATGAAAATAGCTATTTAGAATCTACAATCTCGGATTTGAATAGAGAACTTAAAGAAAATGATAAGAAGGTTGAATCTATACTGAATCTTAAAAATATCTCACGGGATGATATTAAAACTATTAAGACAGAAAGTTATGCTAAAGTAGCTAGATTAATTAGTTATTGTAGGGTATCTGAACCTAACAGTATCTTCTATTTTTATAATGGCGATGATAAAGAACTGACTAGAATAGATGCAATTAAGTGTTCTGATTTACCTAAGTATAAAGATAATTTTGAGATATACGAATTAGCATTTGATAAGATTAAAACCATGATTAGTGATTCTGGTGAAGGTAATCTTTATTACATTAAAGGATTTATTTCAAATAAAGAATTTAATATAGACACAAGCTCTGTAACATGTATTGGTACTATGGTTTGTACAGATATCAACGTTATGTCTAAGATTGAGTCTTAATTTAAGGATTAAAGTAATGGATACTAAAGACGATATCAATATTCTTTCAGCAAAGATAGATAAGTTGAAAGAATCAATTAGACTCAAAAAAGAATCCATCGAAAAAGAAGAAAGTGAGTTAGCTAAATTAATTAGTGGGTATAATGATTACATTAAAGAAGCTATTAAATGTATTAAATATAAGAAAATACGTTCAATAAGCTTCAAACGGTTTAGTTATCTGTTGTGCCATTTCTCTAAAGAACACGGTGATTATATAACTAACTTCGATAAAGGCGACGTACTTACATTCTTCGGTGAAGATAAATATGGTAGAATTACAGAATTGTTTAATATTGAAATTTCTACTATGTTAAAAGGAAACGGTTACTGTAACATTAACTACAAAAAATTTAATCTTTTTAGCATTACTAGTAGACTTGAGCACGGTTGTGTTTCTATTTATTATACAAAAAACACCAATGAGTATATTAGAAAGATTGATTTTTCTAAATAAGGAATTAAACTAATGGAAACTAAAGATAAAATTAATGATTTTTTGACTAAGATAAAAGATTTAGAAGAATCAATTAAAGAGAAAACTAACGAATTAAATGAAACAATGGGTAACTACGAAGATTACCTTACAGAGCTTTTTAAATCTAGTAAGATAAGTCGTATTAATGCAGATTGGTTTGCTACTAATTTCTGTCGTTTTTCAGAAGAGCAAGGTGAGTACATTACCGAGTATAATCACGATGATGTACTTACTTTAAAGAAGACGGTTATTGTAATTATAACTTTAAAGACTTCATCTTAAAACGTATTACTACTAATTTAGAAAATAATGGTAGTAATAGTAAAATTTATTATATGTCGGATATTGATGGTGATATTACCGAGATTGTTTTTAATGATAATCAGAGAAAATATTACGGTGTATAACGATACATTAACTTATATTGAAAAATCAATTAAACTTAAGGAAAACTAAAAATGGCAGGATTAGAATTATCTAATACCATTATTAAGCACAGTGTTGCTAAAACATACTCTCTTTATCTTTCTGGTGGTATTTACGATGATACGCAGAAAGAGTTTTTAAATGACTTACGGATTGTTACAGAACATCCTACTAATGTAACACTTAAACTCTTTATTAATTCACCTGGTGGTTATGTACACATCATGAACGAGATTATTTACTATATTCAAGAATATAGTAAGAAAGGTGGGTGCTTAGAGTTATACATTACAGGTCAAGCTTGTTCAGCAGCGATTGTTATCTTTACAAAATTGTTACCATTGGCTTGTAAGTACGATATTAATCCAAATTCTACTATCATGATCCATACTGCATTCTCTGGTATGTTTGGTAAAGCCAGTGACATTAAAGATTATGCTAGTCATTTGGATAAATCTGAAATGATTAAATGCTTTAAAAACATCTTACCTAAAAAGCTTTACGATAAAGCTGCAAAACGTGATAAAGATGTTTGGCTGACTGGTAAGAAGTTTATGTCTTACTTGAAGAAGGCTACTGAAAAAGGTCATTTACCTAAATTAGATTAAAAAATAAATTAAAGTAATGTACTATGTGTTTTAAAATAAAAAAAATAAGATAGTTTAAATAAGTAAAGGTAGCACTGCCACTGCCGCCTTTACTTGTATCTATCTTATTTGTAGAGATTAGTCTACACTAACCTCTATTCCTTCCGCGATTTCACGCCACTGGTCGAGCGTGAAGTTTTCTTCGACTTCACGCATCATTTCTTCAAGGGTGTTAACGCGTTCTACGTCACCCAGGAAGAAACAGTGGAAGTGTTCTCCGGATTTTCGGCAACCCATAACATCACCATTACCGACGATGTTACGTACCTCTACATCTGTAGATGACATTGCCGATTTGAGAGCTATGGTCCATACATCATCTTCTTCAGATGGTGTTACTGGGTGGGATACAAACATTTCCCACCAGCCATGTTCCAATCCTGGGATAGACGCTTCTACCCATTTTTGGAATGTATCGGCATTGACTTTGATTTGTTTGAAGATTTTCATATCGTCTTTCCTTTCGTTGTTTGTTTGGTAAATAGAATTAAGTAAGCTAGAGAGATAGTGACAGTACCTCTCTAGACCCTATACTTAATTAATCCTATTTTGCTTTAATTCCTTTAAGAACAGAGAACGGGTTATTCTCTTGGGCAAAGCGTCGATCGCTTTTACGACGGTTATCCGCTGCGCGTTTTTTAGCTGCTTCTTTTTCTACAGCCTTGCGTGCTTCGTATTCGTCTTTAATCTCCCACCACTTCATATCAGCAGGAGCTGCTGATTCATGAACGATGATGTTAGCAGTTTCCTTCTTAAATGTTGGGTCACTATCCTTCATCATTTCGATGAAGTCACGAATACGTGAACGACGACCTGAGAAGTAGGCAATGTATTTATCACCTTCTTCTCGCATGCCCCACACATTACCACCACAAGTGGCATACTGAATGAAGTCAGTACCAAATGACCAGCCACACTTAACGTCATCTTTAGGAGAATAAGTGCCCTCAATTTTTCCTACGATTTCTGGAAAATACTTTCCTTCCATTGTACGATACCCGTGTGGGGTATCGTAGTAGTAATCATTTTCACGGGTAGCTTTTGCTACTTCAGTCCATTTTTCAAATACTTCTTTAGTAACGTTTAATGTAATTAACATAGTAATAAATAGACACTACACGGATACCCGTGTAGTGTCTAAATATCTAAGTATTAAATTTTATTAGATTTACCAATACAAGCATAGCTATAACTCAATAAACCATTAGCTGTAGATTTAACGAGTGCATATAGCTCACGATAAAGACCAATAAAGAACAAGGCTACTTTATTCTCAAAAGATTCATTCATTTGTTTAAGAACTAAACCTTTAAAGACAGTATTAGCAAAACCTTGACGGAAACCTTGAATATATTTATTATCATGACCGTTATTCATGGCATCGTTTAAATAAATGGATGAATTAGGATCATTATTACCACTTACTGCCGATGCTAACATATTAATATCACCTGCTTGTTTCATGATATAACCACCAAGACCAACAAAACCTGTTGTCGCTAATACACCAATAGGAACGACTAAAGAACCAGCAAGTTCTTTCCAGTTATCCTTATCCCACTCTTTTTTAGCATTCTGCTTAGCGGCTAAAGAAATATTTTTCTCAGTTAATCGCTTGATGTCTTTCTTCATATTACGTGATAAACCAGTTAGCTGTTCAGTATTAGGTAAAGAATCCAAACAATCTAATAAATCATTCAATACTTTCAATAATTTATTTTTATCCATTACTGGTAAATTACGAGGCTCAGTATTTCTTACTTTGCCTTTAAAACCAGAACCCATGTGGTGACCATGGTTCGTAGAATAAGGAGTGCTAGGAATTAAAGAAGCATTACCTTTAGGCATTGGAATAGTCATGCTATTTAAATCAGAAACTTCCCACTCGTAGTAATTAAAGCGATCACTTTTCTCGCTGGTTTCTCTAAAAGGTGCACCCAGTGTGAAGAAGTTCTTTCTACTAACAGCTGCCTCTACTGCTTTTTCATCAGTCCAATCTAATGTTTTATAGAATTCACAAGATTTCTGTAGGTTAGAGAAATACTCGTTCATTATTTTACCATTACCAAAGTAACGTTTAATACCTTCTTCGATATTAGCAATTACTTTTTCAATGGCTAAGTTACCACCAATCATAATGGCTTTAGGGTTTCTAACTGTGATATTTTTATCACTGATGACGTTACCTTTTTCAACATCTTCAATCATTGTTTTAAGAGTATCTTTAACACGCTCAATACGTTTAAATTCATCACCAAAGAATTCTTTAGTATTACGCCAGAAGCGAGCCAAGAAATGGTTAGCTTCAGTAGACAGTGCAGCAATACGGTCATCTAATTCTTCTAGTGCCAGTGTAATGGCATTGCGTGAACCATGTAGTGTAGAGAAAGATTCTGTAGAAATGTGTACAGGGAATTCTTCTTTCAAACCATTCATTTGGTATGCCATAGTAATTCGCTCAGAAAGAACTTGATTGATTGTACGCATGCTTTCAGCAGAATACTCTGTTTCATTTCGTTTCATGTCCATGTAAGTAACACGGGCAGATTCTAATGAATCAATGGTATTCAATACACGTGACAAATGTTCAATCTGTTCACCTTCAGCACCGGCTGCTTCTGGATGTACTTCTTCAGGTTCTTCGTAGTCACCTTCTACACCAGAAGTTACCATGCTTTTATCTTCTTCTAAAGACAAATCAAATAAACTCATTTTATATTCCTTTTAACTTTTTAACTTCATTTCTTAACCACTAGGCGAGTACCTAGTAACATATAATCATTTTCCATTATTCTCTACCTTTACTTAATAGTCTTTACTATTATTTAATAGTAAATAATAAGGGTCAGAACCTACGATGGTTCGAGTACCATACAATACTTTCAACAGTTCTACCAAATATCCAATACCGCCAAACCCGATACAATGACGAATCAGATTAGCAGTATTGATTTTATTCGGCTCGCCAAATACAACGTCATCAAAGTTACCATGTAGTTCTGGAACATATTTAATAATAGAACCCAGTTCAAAATGAGTAATTTGATGTTCAGTGTAGAATTCATCCTGACGACGAGAGTGTTGTTTCAATGTATATCTTGGTTTGTCTTTAGGTTGACGAACAATACCGATTTCTTTTAGTGCATCAGCAAATGCCATAAACTCATTATAACCCAATTTTCCAGTAGAAGCATAATTACTTAATAAAGTATACCAGTCATTACTTAATAGATTATAAGTAAGGTTGTAAACAGTCTCACGGTTTTTCAGTGCTTCTAAAGAACTACCTTTAAACCAATCCGGATGTCGAGTATAAGTTTGATAAACCATGTCAACATCACCAATACCATTTAGAAATACAATACCAGGACCTTTACCATTACAAACAGTATTAGGTTGGTTATAACCATTGTATTTCTTAGTATCTTGTTCAATCTCGTAAAGAGCATTGTAAACCAAACCATAAGTGGAATGAGTATTATCTACTGGGAAACAGCGGACATTATCATCCACACAGGTATTTCTTTTATTTAATGGATACTGTTTACGTGGAATATAAATGACTTTCTTTTCTTGAATATGCATTTGTTATTCCTTTCTTAGTATTGGGTATTTCGTGCTTTTTCTTCGTATTTAGAAATCTGATACTCTAACTTCTGCATACGCTCAATAGCCAGGTCACGTTGGCGTTCAGTATAAGCATCTACTTGACCATTAGCCAATTGGCTATTCATGGCTTCTAATTCAATCTTAATAGATTCTACTTCTTCTTTAGCCAATTTATATTTGTTGTGTTGATAATCTACAATTGCCATACCAATATAATAGAATGGGTTAGTAGAAGCAGATAAGAAGTTATTCAAAGTACCAGATGGGTCTAACTTATGTTGTTTAAACATTTTTGTTTCAGCACCATCTTCGCTGATGACGACATCAGGAATCTCTTTTAACATCTTCTCAATTTCACCAATATTAATACTGGCTAAAGAAACCAATGCTTTGTAAAACTCTACAGTGTTTTCTTTAATGTAGTTAATTTGACCACGTGAGATTACTTTTTCAGCTTTCAAACCACCTGCTAATTCGTTTTGTTTAACAATAACATAACGGCAGTGTTTAGGAATAAAATCACCTACGAAGTCAATGGTTTTACCTAGAGCCATGATTTGACCACGAGCATAAGTCATGGAATCTTTATCTACTGTTTTAGTAAAGTATTTAGTTACTAAACCAATCAACTCATCCAGATGTTTATCGCAGTTATTTAAGATTAAACCATAAGCTTGGAACAATTCCAGTTTTGCAGTACCACGTGGGTAGTTACGATGGATTGTAGATTTATATTCCATGTTTTTACTGAAGTCTACATTTTGAGTATCTTGGATACAGCTTTGTACCACTTCAAGAGCACCATCACGAATACGATTACGTGTATCGATTAAGGTATCTGAAATATCATCAGATTTAAAGGTATTCATTAAACTACTTAAAATATTACCAAACATGTTAAATATCCTTTTTAAATAATAGGTGCAGAACCTTGGGAAAGCATTTTGAATACATCCATGTCAAATGAATCAGATTTAGCTTTCTTCTCAAGATAGTTCATAGAAATTTCAGATACATCGTCAATACCGTGGTTGTAAATGAAAATACGTTGGTAGTCTTGGTTATAAACAATCAGGGTCATGATACCAGATTCTTCAAAGAATTTATCACGAGCACGTTTGTTATCCAATTTAGCACCAATAGTTGCTTGAATACGTGTACGTGTGGCATCGGAGATAATCCAAGTATTAGCAACAGTACCTACAGAGAACTCACCTGTTAACATAGCGGCTGTTTTATTATTTACATTGCGGTTATGTGTTTTCTCGTAATAGCCAGTAGTATCTTCTACTAGATTACGACGGTGTGCTTCAATCAAGTCACGGCAAACCAATAAGTCAAAAGCAGAGTTAATGGTACCACGGCCAAAGTAAGCAATTAAACGCTCACGCATGGATTTAGGTTTCTTAGTAATACCCGCAATCTCAACTAACATATTAGAACGAATAGATTTCAGTTCTGGTTTCAACAACATGTTCACACGAGCTTTCGCATCATCACGAGAGACATCTACTGTCAAAATGCGACCAGCACCTAAGTTAGCCAGTTTATTAATTTCGTCAGTTACATCATTATTAGCAGAAGTAACAGCTCGTTCTACATTGTGGCGTTCTCTCCAAATGAGAAAATCCATGTCTTGTTCTGGATTTTCAGCAGGATGATATTTAGCCTCTGTAGATACCTCTAATTTAGCCAGATATTTACTAGGTAAATCAGGAATCATTGCCGGTACACTAATCTTATTACTTAATGTAGACAAGGTAGTATTGCCACTAATGATGGCCGGTTTATATGAAGATGTGGATACAACTGCTACTGTATCGCCCATCATGCTAACAGCTGCACCTACCGCATCGCGTGTAGGTGAGTATTTACCCAGAGCTTTACCAATGCTTACACCATTGATAGTATTATCAATGGACAAAGCAACAATATAATAACCTGCGTAGTTTGCTAAGCCTGTTTGAATCAGTGTAGACATATTGGAGTCATTAAGTAACTCTGTCTCAATAGCAAACGTAGGTCGTAATTGTAATTCTGTAGTGTATTGTGATAATGATTTTGAAGTAGCGCTGTTATAATCAGAAGCAATCATTTTAGCAGCATTTGCTTTGAGCTGGTTACCGATTGCATTTACAGCGGTCATACCCATATTTACAATATCCATAACGAATTCCTTTTTAGATAGAAAGGTTAAAAATAAAATGTCAGATTCTCAACATAGTGTCGAAAAGTTCTTAGAGCAAGAACTACGCGAAGGTAGGCTAACAGGACTTTCCGAAAAATTTCTTACCAATACCGTTGATTTTATAGACCATCTTGTAAAAATGAAACACGGGTTTAGTGTGTCAAGTGCAATGGCAGATACCTTTAAAGGTCCTAATATTCTTGCTAACACACCCATGATTAAACCAAATACTAATCAACCAGGATATATCTTTACTACTCGACCAGATTTAAACTTATCTTCTGCCAATATTAAAATTGAAAGAAAGATGATGCCATTACTAACAGAGAATAAAAACTCTCTTATGCACGCTATACGGATGATTCTATCACCACGTTTAGCGAAAAGAATGGAAGAAATTGAATTTGGTGGCTCACTAGGTAAAAGTGATTTACCACGTCATCCTAATTCTAATCTGATTGACCCAAATTACCCTTTTATTGCTGTTTCTGATAACTTAGTAAAATCATTAACAGGATGGCCTTCTAGTGGTCTAGGTATCCACAGTACTCCTGCCGGTATTCTAAAAGAAGTACACATCATGGCAGATGGTCCTAGTACCTATAATACAGAATATAGTTTAAACTTAAGTTTGCACGCCATGAAAGGCAGTGCGACTTTATATCTGTATTACTATTGGATTCAATATATTGGTTTTGTCTTATATCAAACATATGGCATGATGCCATGGCCTGAATATTTAGGTAACGGCAGAATGGACTACACTTGTAGAATCTATCGCCTCATAATGGATGAGACCCGAACGTTCGTAGAAGAAATGGGTGCGACTGGATACGCGATTCCAAGAAGCGTAGACATTGGTCCTTACTTCGATTATTCTAATCCAAGTGAGAATCCTAGACCTTATGTTGATAGGTCTGTAGATGTTGAATTTGCTTGTTCTGGTGCGATTTATTTGGATGAGATTTTAATTAAGCAATTTAATAATACTGTGATATTGTTTAATCCAAATATGGCAAATGGACGACGTGAAAGATTCTACGTTAAAGTGTCTAAGAAATACCAACCAATATTTAATAACTATTGTTATCCTAGAATTAATCCTATTTCACGTGAACTAGAATGGTGGACAACTAAGGATATGGTAAAAGCCAAGAAAGATATTATTCTGTTAAGTAATATTGGTCCTTATTAATTATTAGAGGAATTAAAAAATGACTGAAGCTATACATGCCGATTTAATTTCGGATATTGTAGAAAATGTATCTAGCTATTCTGCTTCTCCAGCACGATTGCAACGAGATGCATTAAAGACTATTCAAAAAGTATTAGACAATGAACTCGGTATTATTTCAGCAGAAAACCCTGTTGCTTTATGTCTTGAAATGTCAGCTATGCAAACAGCAGGTGCAGTAAATAAAGCATGGTTATTAAACCGTAGACAATATCCTGTATCTGCTCAAACCCATGAAGACTTATATTACCACTTAAGTGATTTGGATTGGGTGGGTGTATTTGGTTTACCTGCTAAAGCTAAGTTTGCTGTTTCATTCGATTATGGTGAAATCCTACAAGTATTAAAACCTTTACCAGATGGTAGTGGTAATCTATTACGTATTCCACGAGGTATGCGAATCACTGTAGGTGAAGTTGACTTTATGTTAGATTACCCTGTCAACATTTTACAATTAAAACACGGTGGCTTTAGGGTAACTTACGATACTACTGAAAAATCACCTATCCAAACATTGTCTAGTAATATTGCTTATCACGAAGTATCTCAAGCAATGGCTGGTGCTAAACGTCTTTCTATTGTACTGGAAATGATTCAAGTACGTGAAATTACTGTTGAAGATAATATCACTGCTAACATGAATATTACATTGTCTAAGACATTTGATGACTTCTACTACTATGCTCGGGTATTTCATGGTGATGGTGTTTCTAAATGGAAAGAGATGACAACTACCCATTGTCCTGATATTTACGATTTATATAAACCTACTGCTGTATTAAAGCTAGTAGAGAATACAGAAGACTTTACTTTGTCGATGTCTATTCCTAAAGTATATAACCAATTGACTAATCCAGCTGCTAGTCCTGTGGTCTCTGGTTCATTAGGTGGTCGTGTTAAATTAAATATCTACACTACCTTAGGTAAGATAGACATGAACTTAGATGCATATACACTAGACCAATATAGTTACGACTTTTTCCCACAAGGTTCTAAAAATCGTGACTACAGTGAACTAGATGAATTCAGTAGTGCGCTAACTTCTTTACATAGTGTTATTATCTTTAGTAGAGACTATGTTAACCAAGGTCGTGACCCACTGACATTTGAGGAATTACGTAGCCGTGTAATCAATAACACTGTAGGCCCTAATGAGGTTCCTGTTAGTCATGTTGCATTAACTGACCATTCTTTAGATAGTAGCTTTAAGATTATTAAATCTGTAGATTATGTTACTAACCGTGCTTATTGGGCAGTACGTGGTATGCCAAAACCAGAGAACTCTGATTTGATTACACCTGCGGCGGCTTCCATTGAAACACTGACGACTACTATTTCAGGTTTAGTAGGTACGGGTACAGTGAAAGACAATGAGAAACGTGTAACGATTATGCCTAACTCTATCTATACCATGTACAATGGTAGGATGTCCATGTTAGACCATACTGAAATCAAACGTATCTTAGACTTGAGTGCTGAAAATAGAGCTAAGGAAGTCAACAGTAAAGAGATGTTCTACTCGCCATTTCACTATGTTGTCGATAATGAAGACGATACAGTGAAGTTACGTGCTTACTACTTAGATTCACCTAAAGCCATTACTAAATACTATAATGAAAGCAATAATAAGATTCCTATCTCATTGACTGTTTCTGATAAGTATAGTATTCGTCGTTCTGAAAATGGTTATATCATTCGTGTAGAGATGAAGTCTAATTCTGACTATAAGAATTTACCCGATGATAGACTCTGGGCACAGTTATTGGTCAAACCTTATCAGGATAAAAATGATGTTTATCTAAATGGTAGGTTAGTAGGTAAGAACAGTGATGAAGAACCTATTTTCGAATTTGAATTAGTGACTAATTT
>QWCI01000487.1_pt1 | contig 16253 bp, 25 predicted proteins | sample 1972541 | NCBI WGS metagenome assembly QWCI01 (sample SAMN09866712, study PRJNA288562) | Human oral metagenome isolate term3_saliva, whole genome shotgun sequencing... | isolation source: mouth | host: Homo sapiens | place: USA: California | reverse complement strand
AACAGCGCTCAAAGCCGCTCACTCCCTCTCCTCCTCGCAGCTCCTCCGCGCAGGAGCTCTCACGCAATCAAACTCCGACGCTGCTAGCGTCGCTCGCCTCACGTGGAAACAACCCGGCGTTGACAGCGACGGACGACGAACCTCGACAGATCGCACGATTACGATCGAGGACCGCGATCTCGTGCGCCGCATCGGTTACCGCGCAGTAAGCCTCTCAACCTCTCTCGCAGTGCAATCTCAAGCCGAAGCAGCCGCCGCGCGCCTCTTTAGGACATATCTTCCCGGAGGCTTTGCAATCCCACATCTCACGTGGGACACGCGTGTGCATCCCGATAAGACTCAGCCCGATACTCTCGCAGCTCTCCTCGACGCGACGCGCCGCCTCGGCCTCATGCTCTCTCTCACTGATCTTCCGGACTGGTATCCCGCGCGCACGATAACAACGTTTATCGACGGAGGTCGCTACACCTACGAAAAACAGCGCTGGAGTCTTGAACTCAACGCCACAACGACCGCCGCGACCGGTAGAGGCCTCACATGGAACCAACTCCCGCCCGGCCTCACGTGGAACCACACGCAGCCTCTCTCATGGGCACACACGTCCTCTCTCACCTACTAAGGAGAAAAGCATGCCAGCGACAACCACGACACTGAAACTCCCCTACCCTCTCGACAGCGACCGCCTCGAGGACTTCCCGACGATCGCTAAGCAATCCGCTCAGCTCATCGATCAAGCCGCAACCACAAAAGCCGTAGTGTTACCTGTATTTGATGACGCGTGGAGGCATGATCCGGATGGAGGACTCGTTCGCACGATCAACGGAGTGAACCACCTAAACATTTCGTTGCGTCGAATTAAAAACTCCTTCCACATGGACGCAAACGGCATTGTCGATATCTACCGCGTGAATGGCCTCGTGAAGGTGCCCAGCACGCGCGAGTGGGTTTTCTGCGGCTCGATTTACGGCCCCGGAGTATGGCCCATGCCTGTTTTCCTCGATCAAGGCCTCGTGCGAGTGCTCTGCTATGGTCCTGTGGATTTCACGAAGGATTCTGTCTACCGTGGTCACGCGACATGGGTAGCGTGACGCGATGACAGATATCGAATTTCGACAGTGCTGGAATTACACGCGAGGCCGCGAAGGCCGCGCCCCATCAAAAATTGTTCTTCATCACTGGGGATCCGACGGACAAACTCACGAGGGAGTCGTCGATTTCTTCACACGCGGCCCCGGCTCCGGAACGAGCGCACATTACGTGGTAAGCGCCGGAAAGATCACACAGATTTGCCACGATTATGACACCGCGTATCACGCAGGCAATTGGAACGTGAACCTCGACTCTATCGGCATCGAATGCCGCCCCGAAGCAACCGAGGAAGACGTGCGCACAGTCGCCGAGCTGGTCCGCCGTATCCGCGCAGAGTGGGGAAATCTCCCGCTCACCGTTCACAGTGATTACTATCCGACCGCTTGCCCCGGCCGCTATCACTCTCTCATCGACCGAATCAACCAATTAGCACAAGAAGAGGAATCCGACATGCAACTCACTGACCGAATTACGCGACCTGATGGACATAACGCAAGCGTGGGAGACATCCTCGCATATGTAGACATGCGAGTAGAGCGCCTCGAAGCCGTCCTACTCGGAGGCGTGGAAAAGAAAGGCAAAGACGGAGCACCAACCGGCGCGCGCACGAACCTCTCGGACGAAGCAGCGTGGAACGCCACGAACTTTGCCCGCGTTTACGACTCTCTCGCCGCTTTGACGAAGCGCGTCGATGACCTCGTGAGCCTGATCGAGATAGGAGCCTCAAAGTGAACGAATCCCCTCGACACGCTGAAACTCCTGAGCATCTTCCTTGGCTCACACCGCAGGTGCGAGCATGGATTTACGGAGTCATTACCGCTCTCGTCCCTATCCTCACGATCTATGGAATCGTCGATCAGACGACTGCGCCGCTATGGCTCTCTCTCGCAGCCTCAGTTCTAGCGACCTCAACGGCTTTCGCTCACACTCCGCGAGGCGAGGGATGAACGCAGTCGCAGAAACGATCGCCGCAGCCGGAGGACTAGGAGGACTCGCAGCCACAATCACCGGCATTGCAACACTGCTAGCTGCTCGACGTACAGCGAGCCAGCTCGAGCCGGATCACGGAACGAGCGTGAAGGATCAACTGAATCGTATCGAGAGGAGTCTCGACGAGCACGGAGTGCAGCTCGATAATCAGAGCTCGCAGCTCCTACAGATCACGCACCGAGTCGATTCAGTCACCGATCACGCGCACGACGCGCATAGCGAGATCTACCGCCGTCTCGCCAAGCTCGAAAAGTAACGGGTAGTGGAGGCCCTTATGCAGCGGCCTCCACTACCCTCCGTAAAGCATCGTCTGACATCTGCAAATACACTAATGTCGTTTCAGGAGATGCATGCCCGAGGACTTTCTGAACGGCAACTAAATCCCGCGTCGCTCGATACGCGCGAGTCGTGAAACGATGACGAAGCGCATGCATCGACACCCCGGCTGGCATCGCACGCGAGAGCAGCTTCCCGAGCCACTCAGGACTAATGTGCCCGCCGATATTGCCCGGGAAAACGAAACCTCTATATTTACGCAGTTCGCCCGCTAATGACTCAGTAATAGGGATGACACGTGTCTTGCCTCCCTTACCGTGGACGATGAGTGCAGCTCCGTCGCTCGAATCGATGAGATCACGATCGACATTAACGCACGCGACCTCCCCGCGCCTCATGCCAAGCTCAACGGATAGCCGAGCAGCGAGTTTCACTCTCCAATCCCGCGATAGTAGGCATGAAGCTACCGCCGCATCACTCGCAGGATGTGGAGACGGTACAGCTTTGCGAACACTCGGAATGATCGGCATCCGATCTGTGAGCCCTTGCCCGAGCGCCCACTGATAGAAACTTTTCACCGACTGATGAGCGCTGCGACGTGTGGACTGCGACCATTCATGATGAGCACTCCACTCGACTACCGCTGTATCTTTCACGCTGAATGGTTCCTCGTCGATCCACCGCGCATAACGCGCTATCCAATCTTTCCTAAGCCTCACCGTCTTTGGTGAGCAGCCGCTCGCTAGCAGATATGTTTCATATGAAGTGATCGAGTTTCTCCACTCGATCGAAAGTGTGTTGACGGACATAAATAGATGATTACGCAGCAATTCTCAGAATGCATTCAGGATCGCTATCAGCGAACCCGGGAATGCACACTAATCCCGAGGTTGCAGGTTCGAGTCCTGTCGGGGGCGCAACAACCGTCGGCACGCCCGAATTATCGGTTACAAGATACGCGACCGAAACGCCTAGAATATCCGCCACCGTCGGAAGATCTTCAAGCGGCCACGCCCGCCCGCCGCGCCACCGGCGCGATATCGTCCCCTGCTGGACTCCGAGCGCGCTCGCAATATCGCTCTGGACCACACCGCGCCGCGCCGATTCAGCGCGAATATTTGACGCGACGATATCAACCAAGTTTGTTGTGCTCATGCGGAAAGTATATACCAAGACGGCATACTTAACAACCGTATTTAACACATCTATGCACAGTCGGCTTGACATGGAATATGTCGAAATGACATATTTAATTTATGCGATCAACACAAACCATTGTCACGCGCCTTGTTAAAGGCTATCTGAATGAATCTGACATCACGCAGAAGACGCTTGCCGCTGCTCTTGGAATTACGCAACCAACTCTAAGCCGCAAGCTAACTGGTATCCGCACTTGGTCACTTGACGATCTTGATCAGCTGATCAAGATCGGCGTGCCAATCGGTCTTGATGTTTTCGGCGCTGCGATCAACGAGGAATACGCACAAAAGGAGTCCAAATGAACCCGCCAAGCGATATGGAACAGCTTGTTTTTGCACTGAACGCACTCCAAAAGATTGACCGCTTTCTTGCTGACCTACAGGTTCAAGCAAAAGACGAACTCGCAGAGCCAGGGATAGCCGAACGCGCACTACTGGATATGCGCTTAGCCATTCAAAGGGGAATCACCGAAGGCTTAGGCATTTCTGGAAATAAAGGTGGAAACCGATGAGCGTTAACAAATCACTGTTTGCTTCGTTCCTTGTATTTGCACTGATGCTTATCTCAGTGCTTATCGCAACATACACCATTGATTCTTATCGCATGACGTGGCCGCATTTCGCCGCTTTCGCTGTTTCCCTTGCTTGGTATGGCACTGAGTTGAACCGAGCTGACAAATGAGGACACGGCGTTACAACATTCAGGACGATCTACAACTAGATTTCGTTCTTTGCGCTCTTGATGACATCGACTATGAGCTATCGCTTTATCAGTATCGGCTCGCATACGGGTTCGAGCATGCGGAGGAAGCGTACGACGCTCTCAACCGTGTACGCAATTTACTGCATGAGTTTCAGCGCGACTCTTTGGGAGTCGTTGACGGTTCAGAAGGCGAGAACATCGATGAATAAGCCGGTGCATGAAATCAAAGATGACGCGCAACTGGATTACGTCATTGAAGCTATTGACGAAATTGACTATGAGCTATCCCAGTCCATGTCCAAGCTTGCCTGCCTCTTCGATGATGTTGAAGATGCATATATTGCTTTGCTTCACCTTCGCATGCTAATTCAGGACTTCGTTCGTGTCGGCCTCGGCGTTAGCGGCGGCTCCGAAGGCGGTGAAGAAGATGAATCCTGTAAATAAGTTGAAGCAACTTGTCTTTGTTCTCGAGGCCGCAGCGGCCGTTGATGACTTGCTCGTGACGTTTCAACGCGAACTTAAAGAGACTCTCGATGAAACGGACGACGCTATGCGTGCGCTGTTGCATCTGCGTTTAGCTCTCCGGAAAGAGATCCAGACAAACTTTCAAGATCCCCGCGACTCAGAAAGCAGTGACGATGAGTAACGCAGGCATGACGTCCTATCAGCTTGTGGATGCTTTGCGTCGCGCTGGCTGGGGTATCTTACGAGGCTCTGAGAATCGCTGTGCACGCACACTGCTCGAGACGCTCGCAGGCACTATGAGGTCTCTTAAGACTGACGCACGGGGATATATGACAATCACGGCCTCGCAGCTCGCCGATCGCGCCGGATACTCAGAACGGCATGTGCGCCGCTGGCTACCAATCCTTGAGGATCTCGGTATTCTCTCGTGGTCGCGTGGATGGATTGAAGAGGGTAAGCCTCAGCCCGGCTCGATGAAGATTAACAAAGCTGTTCTCGTCGATTACGTGCAAGACGCGCGCGTTCAGTATGACGAAGCAGTGTTACCGCTGAGGGCTGCTAAGACCGCCGCGCGCCTCGCTAAGCTCCGTTTGCGCAGAATTAAGCCCTATCCCCGTCGCGGTCAGGGCCGTGCGGACATCACGTCTAGCCTCTCCTCTTACGAGAGAGCGACCGCGCGAAGCGGTTCGCGCTCTCTCAATCTTTCCATTCCACCAACGAATAAGAGCAATGCTGTTAGCGTTGCCGCTGTTAGCGAGGCAAAGCCAATGACGATGATGATCACCTATCAAGCATACATGCAGAAGAAATATCCCGGTACACCGTCTGCTCGCTGGATTGACCTTGTAGATATTGATCCCATTGCAGAAGAGCTAGCAGTATGTGGAGCTCTTAGCTATGAGGATCTACGCAGGCTTGAAACTGATATGCACGCGGAGCACGTGAATCTAACGGGAGTAGGTACACGGCTATGAGCAGTGAAGATGATCGTTACCGCATTAAACTCGCTATTCACGCGGTTCTAGACAGCATCCTTGATGCTAAACACACTCTGCCTGAATCCCCTTACTCATGCTCTGGCACGCAACTACAGCTACATACGCAACTCAATGAAGCTCACTCCCTCATGATGCACGCTCTCTATCTCACGAATCAGGTGGATTAAATGCAAACGACCGCATGGACCGAGGACGAGTGCGCGTCGTTCTTACAAGTCGAGCCGGAGTATCTACGAAAGCTCAGACAGCGAGGAGGAGGACCACCGTTCGTGAAGGTAGGCAGGAGAGTTCGCTACATCCCCGCGCACGTGTCTCGCTGGCTCGATCAAGCAGCACAGACATCCACACGCTCAGCAACGCCGGTGATTGTCTCATGAGAGCACAGCGCCGGGACGATTGGACGAGCCTCTCGCATAAGCATAGGAAAGCTTTCACTCTCGAGCTGATCCGCATCTATGGCAACCTCTGTTGCCTGTGTGGATTGAGGATCAAGCGAGGGGAAGAATCATGCGAGCACTTGATCCCACGGAGCAAGGGAGGCAGGACAACTCTTGAGAACTGCAGGCCCGCTCATATTAGATGCAATAGCGCGAAGCGTGATCGTGAGTATAAAGGCCCGGCATCGGTGATCTATGACGCTACAGCGAGATTGTTCACCGGTTAGTGCGTTTTTCTGGTTAAAAGCACGGTGTTACACCGTGCGCTAGCCGAAAAGTCCCTCCCCAAAACACTGAAAAAAAATGGAGTTTCACCTCAAAATGGACTTTATCGACGTGCCTCTAGATAGCGATATTTTTAGGCAAAATAGCGGGTATTTAGATGAGAATCCCGGAGAAGTCGAGAAATCGTATCGTATTCAGATTGATTCAATGAAAGAAGCTGGATATCTCGACGAGACACACACCGGCTTGATCTCCCTCGTGCTCAAAGCCGCGCGCGCAGTAGACGATATCAAGCCTACCGACGCAGCGAGTGGACGCGCTCAGCTCTTCAAGGCCCTTAATGACATCGCTGATAAGCTCCCGAGGCCCGCAGAGCAAGCACACGACCCTCTGCAGAAGCTCACAGAGGTTCTCGACTCCGTAATTATCCCTATGCCAGCTGATCCCCGCGAAAACTAGAATGTTTACTCATTTCCCGCCTCCCGCTTTCGGTCCTCGCCGCGATCCATCGTATCTAAGTGAGGAACCGAAGCTGACTGCGATCTCGATCGCTCTCGGTAAGATGCCGCAACCGTGGCAACGCTACGTGTGGGACGTGGGCACTCAGTACAAGCTAAACAGTCGAAGAGAAAAGCTATACAAGTATTCAGATGTCCTCGTGACTGTCCCTCGACAATCCGGAAAGACAACGCTGCTTAGGCCTATCCGTATTCTCCGTATGCTCGAGAATCCGAGCGCGCACCTCTTTGCGACCGCGCAAACAGCGAAGCACTCAAGTCTACGTATGCTCGATATGATCGACGCAGTAGAGCAGTCCTCGCTCTCGAGCTATTTCAAGCCTCGCCGAGGGAAGGGAGACGCTGGCCTCGAGCTACTCGCTAACGGTGCGAAGCTCTCGCAGTTCACTCCAAACGAGGAGGCAATTCACGGTGAGACAAGTATTCACGTTGATATGGATGAGATCTGGTATTTCTCCAAAGCTCAAGGTGAAGCGATTCTCGGAGGTGTGCGACCGTCCGCAGTGACGCTCGGACCGCGCGCGCAGCGCTGGTACACCTCAACGATGGGCACACTGAGCAGTGAGTTCATGAACGATCTTGTGGAAAAAGGCCGCGCAGGTACGAAAGCGAGCATGTGCTATATCGAGTTCTCGCTCCCCGCAGGTGAGGACTACCGCGACCCCGCAGCATGGTGGAAGTTCCACCCAGCTTTAGGGAACACGATTACCGAGCAAGCGCTCAAAGACGAACTCGACTCGATGAGTGAAGGCGAGTTCATGCGAGCGTACATGAACCGACTCACCGACGTGCAGGACACGTTCATTCCTCTGCAGATGTGGGATGACCTCGCAGATACGGAGATTATCGCTCCCTCGCTCGATGACATCACTGTAGCGTTCGAGGTAGCTCCACAAAACGCGTGCGCCGCAGTCGTGGCCTCATGGCAAGGAGAGGCAGGCCCGTGCTCTCGAGTGATCCACCAAGCGCCGGGGACCGCGTGGCTCATCCCCTATCTACAAGATTTGCACGCGCGTGGGATTACGCGTCTCGCAGCGGACGGAGCAGGCCCCGTGCGCCGCATCCTCGACTCAATCGGAGACACTCTCCCCGTGAAGGTCCTCGAGTTCCAAGAACGCCGCCTCGCCGATCAAACGTTTATCACCGCCGCGCGCGACGACCACACTCTCACTCATGACGGATCCGACGTGCTGCGACAAGCACTCTCCGCCGCGCAGGTGCGCCGCGTGAACGGCCTCGAGCTACTCGATCGAGAAAAGAGCCTCGCTCCTATCCCCTCGCTCATCGCCGCTAGCGTCGCTTTGTATGCTGACACGCACCGCGAAGATAACTACGTACCGGTACTAGTCGCTTAAACGGTCTTGTGCGACCCATAAACGCCCCTGAATGACCCAAACGATGCCGATTAATAGACACACACCGGCCCGCGCGCGTTTTATCGTCCTATGGGATTTTCAGCGCGCCTCCTCGCAGCTATCGGGATCGAAGCCCGAGCAACTGCCAATGACCCGCATGTGACGACGCTCGCCTCGAGTGGTCTTAGCAGCGTGCGCAGCGCCTCTGATCCCGGCACACTCTCTCTCGAATCCGCAGTGAGCCTCTCAGCCGTCTACCGCTCAATCAGCATCATTGCTACCGCTATGCGACAGCTCTCACTCGTCGTGGAAAGGCAAGGAGCGCAGCTCGCAGCATCCGATGTTCCCTCGATCATCCGCCGTCCGAACCTCCACCAATCGCGCGGTGATTTCGTGGAGACTGCGACTATCTCCCTCGCCGCAACTGGAAACGCCTATATCAAGGTAGAGCGTTTCGGTGATAGCGTCGATTCCCTTACCGTGCTCGACCCTTGGCTCTGCCACGCAGTGATCAACGAAGCAACCGGGGTAAAGACAATTGCCTACAAGGGTAAGAGCTACAGCACCGACGAGATCCTACACGTGCCTCTGCTCACGCTCCCCGGTAGCGCTACTGGCCTCGGCCCGATCCAAGCCTCACACACGGAACTATCTACCGCGAAGGACATCCGCGATTTCGCCGCAGGATGGTTTAAGAACAGCGGACAGCCGAGCGGGATTCTTTCGACCGATCAGAAGGTTAACCCCGAGGACCTCATTGCCATGCGCAATGCATGGAACTATCTCGATGCAGACGGGAACCCTCTCGACATGTCGGCTAATCCCTCGAGGATCCGAGTATTCCCGCACGGCATCTCCTATAGTCCTATCCTCATCTCTCCCCGCGAAGCGCAGTGGATCGAGGCGCAACAATTCAATACGACGCAAATCGCGCGGATCTTTGGCATTCCCGCTCCGCTCCTCCTCGCTGCCGTCGAGGGAAACGCGCAGACTTACTCGAATGTCGAGCAAGAGTGGATTGCGTTCACACGTTTTACTTTGCAGTCGTACATTACGCGCCTCGAAGATGCACTCACGTCGATCGTGCCGCGTGGCCAGCGAGTGAAATTCAACGTTGAAGCACTGTTGCGCTCCGACACGACCACGCGCTACGCCGCTCACAAAACAGCGATTGAGATGGGCCTCTACTCCGCCAAGTATGCCCGTGAAATCGAAGGAATCCCCGCCTCCGCCGCTCCAGAAAGTACCGCTAATGAATCTTGACACGATGCAGACACGCTCCCTAGAGTGCCGCGCGAAAATCGACGGCCTCACAATCGAGGGAATCGGAGTCCCATTTAACCGCGAGATCGCGTTCGGAAACTGGTATGAGCAGTTCGCTCCCGGAAGCATCGACGATGCAGGAGCAATCCTCCGGTATGGACACTCAGAGCCAATCGGAGTGATCACCCACGCTGAGGACACCGCAGAGGGCCGCAAGATCACCGCGCGCATTTCCGATACCCAGCGAGGCCGCGACATCGCGCAACTGATCCGCGACGGAGCCCTCACAAAACTATCGATCGGATTTGAGCCGATCGAGTACGAAACTCGAGACGACGGAGACAGCACGCACATCACGTACACGCACGTGCGAGCGCGCGAGTTCTCGGTCGTCGAGTTTCCCGCGTACAGCGACGCGACAATTTCCGAAATCCGCACCAAACCCGCCACGACTCAGCCCGAAAGGCCTCAAATGAACCCTGAAGAAATCCGCTCTCAGATCAGCGACGCGATCGCGCCGCTCACGACCGCAATCGACGATTGCGAGCGCGAAATCCGCTCTATGCGCACCGCGTCCGCATCGACCGAAAAGCCGTTCGAGTACCGCTCGTTTGGAGCCTACGCGAAGGCCCTCGCAGCTCGCGAAGAAATGGCAGTGCGAGCCTACGAAGGAGCGACCCTCGCTCAGGCCGTCGCTCGCCCCGCATGGCTCGGCTCTCTCGAAAAGCGCATGCAGGCTAAGCAGGTTGTCACGAACCTGTTTACGCACACGTTCGATCTCCCCAGCGAGGGCATGACTGTCGAGTATGCCGCCAAGAAGGGAGCCAGCACCATCAGTGTTGACTCTGACCATAAGGAAGGAGAGGCACTCTCGACCGGTAAGCCCGCGCCCTACGAAATCAAGACCGCCACTGTCATGACCTACGCCGGAGGCGCTGAGATCAGCTTCGAGGCCGTCGAGCGCGCATCGATCTCACTCCTCGATGACATCCTCTATGATCAAGCATTCACCTACGCTACCGCGATTGAGAACAAGACACGCGAGCTGTTTAACACGGCTGTGACCACCGCTGAAAACACTCCGCTCAAGACGATCGCGAACCTCAACTCCGCAACCGTTAATGACTGGACGGATTTCGTGCTCGCCCTGATCGACGCATACGATGCCACCCCCTACGTCCTTGACGGTCTCGCAGTCTCTCCTCAAGTTTTCCAATCGCTCGCCGCCCTCGATCGCTCCCCGAAGGCACTGCAGTTCTCGAGTGCTCCCGTTGACCACCAAGGCACGATCACGCTCCCGACCGGTCGCGGAGATTTCGCGACGATCACCGTGCAGCGAGTCCCGAACTGGACCGGAAAGCACGCAGTAGGATTCTCGAGCGAAGCAATCCGCGTGCAGGAAGCGCCCGGCGCACCCTACCGTCTGCAGGACTCGCAGATTTTCTCCCTCACAAAGCAGCTCGCAGTCTACGGGTACGCAGCTCACTACACGCCGCGCCCCGAACTGATTAAGGCAGTGAAGTTCAATGCCTGAAATGACTAGTGCCGTCGCGGCATACGTGCACGGAGCCGCTGCGGATACAGCGTTTATCGAAGAATGCACCGAATCCGCGACGGCCCTAGTCGATCGATTCATAGGCAGCAGCCCGGTCCCCACCGCTGTTCGACGCTCAGCAATCCTCGAGGTAGCCGCGAACCTCTTTAACCGCCGCGCATCCTCCCGTGATTCCTCAACCGCTCTCGACGCAGACTCGACAGCACAGTTTTTCCGCCCCGCTCTCGATCCTCTCACTCCCGCCTATCCGCTCCTACGTCCGTACATGAAAGCGTTTTTCGCATGAGTTTCTACGACATCGAGGACATCATCGAAGCATCGACGATCCCCGGCCTCACGGTGATCACCGCTCCTGATCTCCTACGTCCGCATCTCGCAGCCGGTGAAACGTGCATCTGGATCGGAGCGCCGGAGTCAATCGAGTTCGAGGGATACGGACAAGGAACATGCTCGTGGAAAGCAGCTCTCGTGCATCCGAATTTCCGCGATCACCTCGCCGCGCTCCCCGAACTCCTCGAATACGCGAGCGAGCTCGAGCCGCGCCTCTCAGCAACCGTGATCCGCCCCGACACAATCGACCTCGCCGGGACACTCTACCCGGCTCTCGAGATCAGTTTCGAGACAACATTTAGAAAGTGAGTCCTCTCATGGCACCACAGACAACCAAGTTCCCTAAGCTCGGCCCCGGAGTCCTCCGTTTCGGAGAAACCGCATCCGCACGCGAATTCTCAGCACGCCTCTCCTCGGTCAAGTACTCGCCGACAATTAAAGACGAGGATCCCGTTCCTCTCCTCGACGGCAGCGAATTTGTGCCCTCCGGTGAAATCAGCGGAGAACTCTCAGGCACGTTCTATCAGGACTTTGACAAGAACGGCCTCGTTGCATGGACCTACGCTCACGCAGACGAGATCATGCCCTACATTTTTGTTCCGAACAACGTCGAAGAGATGACCCTCAAGGGGAAAGTCAAGATCAAGCCCGTCGCGATCGGTGGTGAAGTCAAGAAGGAAAACACGACTGACTTCACTTTCGCGACTGTCGGAGGCCTCCCCGAAATCTCATTTGGACCCCTCCCCGCCTAATGGGTACAGGACGCGGCAAAAGCCCGCTCGTCGAGGTGACGAACGCGCGAGAATACCGCCGCCGCATGAAAGCCGCTGGCGACAGCCTCGATGACCTCAAGCAACTGCATAAAGACATTGCAACGCTCGTCGTCGCCGAAGCTCAACACCTCGTACCGCGAAAGAGCCAAAAGCTCGCAGGAACAATCCGCGCCGCAGGATCTAAGACCGCTGCGACGGTAAAAGCTGGCAGCAAACGGATCCCATACGCGGGAATGATCCAATGGGGACGCAAAATCTGGCCCTCCACGCGCGGCCCGAAGCCCGCTAGCGGACGGAAAAAGCATCCCTCTGTCTACCTCCCCTCGCTCTTCCTCACAGAAGCAGCCTCAGAAACCGAACCGGACTGGGTAGGTTTCTACATCACCGCACTGGAAAACGCACTAGCCGAAGCAACCGGAGAAAAATAATGATGAAGCGCCTGTTTATCGATTACGAACTCACAGACGGGACCGTAGGAACCACGCGCGTTTACGCCGCCGATAAGGTCCTCGCAGAAAAGACATGCCGCATGCACGGCTGGCCCGTCGAGGACGGCCCGCGCCTCATGACGATCATGCTCTACTCAGCCCTCAAGCGCACGAAGGCCATTACCGACGATTACGAGACGTTTGTTGACGCAACTCTCGTCGATTATCAAGCGCGAACCGAGGACATGGACGAGGAAAACCCTACCCGGTCGGAGTAGCAACCGCCGCAGTGGTCGCTCTAGCCATGCGCACCGGCATCCCCGCCTCCGTATGGCTGAGTGAGCCTCCGGAAATCTTAGAGACAGCTCTCCTCATCATCAGTAACGAAAGCGAGTAAACATCATGGCAGGCGGTAAAAGCGCGATTCTCTCCGTTAAAATCCTCGGTGACGCGTCGAGTGCCGTAAAAGCCATGCACGAAACTGAGGACGCAGGAGGCGGCTTATTCTCGAAGATCACCGGAGGCCTCCCCTCAGCGGCAATGATCGGAACCGCTCTCGCCGGTGCCGCAGTGGTCGCCACTAAGGCCCTATGGGATATCGGGACGACATTTGACGAAGTCGAGGACACGATCCGCGTCGGGACCGGAGCAACCGGAGACGCCCTCAAAGGCCTTGTAGATGACGCGCACGCAGTCGCGACGAGCATCCCGACCTCTTTCACGGATGCCGGTAAAACGGTAGCCGATCTGAACACACGCCTCGGTCTTTCCGGAGAGCAACTGCAAACCGTTGCAAAGCAATATCTAGAGGCTGGCCGTATCCTCGGTGAAGATGTCGATATCAACAGCACGACAGCGGCGTTTCAGGCATTCAATCTCACGAATGATGAAGTCTCCGGAGCGATGGATAACCTGTTTAGGGTATCGCAGGCAACCGGAGTGGGGATCAACGATCTTGCCGGAAAGGTTACTGCAGGTGCGGAGACTCTTTCCGATCTCGGATTTAGCTTCGAGGAGAGCGCTGCTCTCGTAGGCTCGCTGGATAAAGCCGGTGTAGATTCCGCCGCGACGCTCGGAGTCATGAAAAAAGGCATGCTCGCCGTTGCCAAGCCCGGTGAAGACATGCAAGCCGCATTCTTCCGAGTCACGCGCGAAATCGAGGAGTTTACGCAGCGAGGAGACACTGCAGGTGCGCTCGATCTTGCCGGAAAAGTTTTCGGCACGAAGGGCGCTGCTCAAATGGTGCAAGCCATTAAGAGCGGCTCAATCAATCTTGATGACCTCATGGGCCATATCGGAGCGACCGGAGACTCTATCCTCGAGGTCGGAGCCGAGACTATGGATGCCGCCGAGAAATGGGAGATCCTCAAGAATCGCGGGATGGAGGCTCTGCGCCCTCTAGCAGAAGGCCTGTTTAGCTTTGTCGGAGATGCTCTCGGTAAGGTCATGGACTTTATCGACGGAATCGATTTCACGCCCGTTACAACCGCGTTTGCGACGGTTGGACCGTGGGTTAGCGGAGTAGCCTCACAGCTATTCTCGCTCGGACAAGCCATTATTAATATGGCAACCTCGGCATGGCAGTTCGTTCAGCCGATTATCGCAGCGTTCATGCCCGCAGTTTCCGCAGTCGTCGAAACGGTTAAAACGTATCTCGGTGATCTCATTAATGTTGTTCACAGCGTTGTAGATTTCGTTTCCGCGCTGTTTAGCGGAGATTGGTCCGCCGCTTGGGATGCCGCGAAAAACGTCGTCTCAAACGTCGTTAACCTTGTAGGCAACCTTGTTGGCAACCTGTGGAACGTCATTACGAACATCTTTAGCGGAATCAAAAATACGCTAGGTAATCTCTGGTCCTCCGCGTGGGAATCGGTGAAAAACGCAGCCTCTAACGGAGCGTCTGCCCTGTGGAACGTCATCAGCGGCATTCCCGGACAAATCCTCTCAGCTCTCGGAAACGTCGGCTCGCTCCTCTATTCCGCAGGCCGCGACGTGATCCAAGGCCTGATTAACGGCATTAAGAACATGGCCTCGGCACTATGGGAAGGCATTAAGAATACCGTCTCGGGAGCCGTTGACGGGATTAAAAACTTTCTTGGAATTAACTCCCCGTCGCGCGTATTTAAGGAAATCGGCGTGTTCACCGGTCAAGGCCTCGTGCTCGGTCTGGAATCGCAGTCCGATAAGGTACATGACGCATTCACGAACCTTGTAGAAGTCCCTCCCACTCCCACATTCAACGTGCCGATTTCGTCGTTTAACGGCAACTCTGCTTACCGTGAATATGGTCGAAGCCCCGTGACTGTAAATATCACCGTGAATGGAGCTCTCGACGCGGACGCTACCGCGCGCGAGATTCAGCGCGTGCTCCAGCGCTCTGACTGGCGTAATCATGGAGTGACGCTGTGACTACCGCGACATGTATCCTGTCTGTTTCCTCGAGGCGCGTCCCCGCTCTCGATCGCCTCACGATCACATGGGGACGCGACAACGCGGCAACTCAGCCCACTGCAGCGACGTGCACAGCTCGGTTTTTTGCAGATGACGCGGCATCCGCGATGCAGACATACACGATCGGGAGGCCGGTAACTGTCTCCTCGGATATCACGACGTACACCACCGGTACGCCGATTGAGCTGCCTCTCGCCGCCGCGACAGCATTTGAGGGATCTCTCGCATCTGGAGCAGTACACGCGGACCCCGACTCTCCGCGCGATATAGCGACAATCGTGTGTCCTCCCGCCGCGCGCTCGGATAATCCCGCCGCGTGGGATGAAATGCCCACAGCCGTTGCGGGGACGCAGTGGACTCTCACCGCGGAGATTACTCTACCGACACAAGGCGTAATGTCGGTTTTCCCGGTTTATTTCCACGGCCCCGCAGCTCAACCAACCTATGGGCCGCGCGTCGCGCGCACGGATACGAGCGGATCGCTCTCGGCCTCGTGGATTATCCCCGCCTCCGCCGCAGGCACGTGGGTAGGACTCGCGTTCCAATTTGCCCCTACCGGCCCCGCATGGGCTACAAGCCCGCGCGCGTGGGAAGAAGACGCGCGCACATGGACGGGACTCAATACGGGATCTATCCGCCGAGTGACTCTGCAGAGGCCACGCGAGGCCGCGCCGATCCGCGCAGAAGTTTTCGCAGGCACAGTTACTGACATCTCTCTCGAGTTCGACGAGGAAGCCCGCAGGCCTGTCCTCTCGCTCACCGCTGCTGACACTCTCGCTGACCTCGAGCACGTCTACCTCGGAGGCGAGGTATGGGAAACCGAATCTCTCCAATCGCGAATTGAGAAGATTACGCGAGCACTGCCCAAATCGATTGCCCCAAATATCGTGATCGATCCCGTGCCCGCCGCGCGCACTCTGATTTGGCAGGATGTAGACAATCAATCTGCAGCGTCTCTCCTCAAGTCCGCCGCTACAAGCGCCGGTGCTGTTATGTGGGCAGCAACGCATAAGACAACGGGACCGTATATCCGCATGGAGGATCCCTCCACGCGAGGAGCGCTCGGCATCATCTCGCTAGTCGAGGGGAAGATCAAAACAACAGCGCTCAAAGCCGCTCACTCCCTCTCCTCCTCGCAGCTCCTCCGCGCAGGAGCTCTCACGCAATCAAACTCCGACGCTGCTAGCGTCGCTCGCCT